>Ga0209060_10000726_pt1 | contig 49307 bp, 41 predicted proteins | sample Coa_R1_8_FD_187155 | JGI IMG/M metagenome (GOLD analysis project Ga0209060, IMG submission 187155) | Surface soil microbial communities from Centralia Pennsylvania, which are recovering from an underground coalmine fire - Coalmine... | ecosystem: Environmental > Terrestrial > Soil >...
GCTCGGCTGGCTCGAGTTCTCGAGGAAGGGTTCGCAATCCATCCTGCCCAAGCGCTCATCGCCGGTGCCTGGCGACGGGAGGAACCAGCAGACGCGGGTCATCCGCGGATGCGTGCAGAGAACTGGGCATCGGGTACCGAGCCCGGGAATGTATGCTCCCGGCGGGTTTTGAACTATGGTTGGTTCACAACCTACCCATTTCGGGCCGAAGACGGGGCCCGAAAATCGATTGGGGCCGGTTCTTGCAGGCGCCCGAGCCGGGGCCTTTACGCCCCCGGACGCTTGGATCGGATCCACCAAACGAGGGCCACACCGCCGGCGCCCCCGGCTGCGCCCGCTCCGATGAGGAGCCACGGGGGAGGAGCCGCAGGGGTCACCATCCCCGGAGGCGGCGAGTGAGTTTCGTTCGCCAGCGGCTGGACTCCCAGGGTGGTGGACCACGTGGCCGCTCCGCCGCCCTGGTCGATGACCGTGAGGCGCGCGGTGACGGCGCCGGGACTCGCATAGGAATGGGTCGTGTTCTCCGACGTGTTCGACGACCCGTCCCCAAATTGCCAGAGGAAGGTGTATGGCGGGGTACCTCCGGCGACCGCCGCGACGAATCCCACCGGCGACCGGGCCTGCGGGTCGGAGGAATTGGCCGCGGCGGAGACCACCAACGCGGGGTTCACGGAGATCCATGTGGATGCCTGGGAGGCCTCCGCCAGTCCGTCCGTCACCCAAAACGTGGCGTTGAAACGGCCCGCGCTGGACGGCGCCACCCAGGTAAGGTTGAGTCCTCCACTGAAGGTAGCCCCAGTGCTGATGACCCACCCCAGGCTGTAAGGGGGGTAGCCACCGCTGTACGTGCCAAAGAGAGGGTCCTGAGCATTGGCATCGACGACAGCGAGGGCCGCCCGACAGGTCGTCTCGAGCTCCGGAAGGATGACCACCGTGGTGGACACCCGAGACCGGAAGCCGACGTGATCCAGGTCGGTGAACCATACTTGGAACGTTCCCGCCCCGTGGTACGTGTGGCTAACCTGTGTACCGGAACCCTGGCCCGAATCGCCGAAGCTCCAGCTGCCAACTCCGTACGGCGGGGTCCCTCCTGCCGTGGACCCCGAGAACGCGATCGGGAGACCGCCGTCGGTCATGTTTGTTGACGCCATGACTGAAAGGACTGGGTCGGGATTCACGATAAGCGCCAGGATCCCGGTGGAGGTCGTTCCACTGCGGTCGGTCACCGTCGCCATGACGTCGAATGTGCCCACCCCCGTTGGATAGCAGAGCACGACGGATGTGTTGCCGGCGTCGCAGCCCGTCGGGAGGCCGGACCACGAGTAGCTGTACGTGAGGGTTCCGCCCAGGACCAATACACTCAGAGTGGTGTTCCAGTCCAGATCGGTCGCGCTGCCAAGATTAGAGGCAACCCCCACGAGAAGAGGTTGTGTCGACAGGACCCAGGTGATGTTCCCAGGCGACGTCGAGTTGCCGTTCCCCACGAGGATCGTCGAGTTGGTCGACGGATCGAATGCCAGGCTGCCCACACAGTAGTCGCAGGCGGGCGGGGCTCCTTGGATGTACTCGGTCAGGTTGATCCACGACGCATTCTGGTACACCCAGGTAGTCGCCCCGCCACTGATCGGGGAGAAGTCCGTGTCGTGGCCAATGCCCCCGTAGAGAACAGCGACCCCGGAGTACGGGTCCCAGACGGCCGACGCCTCGCTGTCGACGTTGGGGCCCGGAGGGTAGTGGTCGGTCCAAACTCCCCGAACGTAGGTCAAGGTGTCGGAGTTCGCGCTCAGGGGGTCATCCGCGCCGCCGTACAGGACCACGTAACCGTCGGTCGGGTCGTCGAACATCACGGCGTCCCCGCGGGGGCCCAGCGATCCAACCGTGGAGAGATTCCAGCTGCCGTTCTGGAACGTGCTGGTGACCCCGCTGCTGGACACGCGGAGGACGTAGCCGTCCTCCGAATCGTAGACCATGGCAAAGTCGGAGTCCGGTCCCACCGGCGGGCGAGTCAAACTGCTGATGTTTGTCCAGTTGCCGTTGGCGTACATCCATGTCTGGTTGGAGTCGGTGTAGGGTGGCACATTGCAGAAACACCCGCCGAACAGGACCACGTACCCATCGTGGGCGTCATAGGCCATGCCAACCCCGTAAACGGTCGGGGGCTCGGCGGGGCATGTCGGAGGGGAAGCGGTCCCTGAACAGATCTCGGTCCAGACGCCCTGCGTGAGGCTCCAGGTCTGAAGGTACGTTGCGTTCCAGGGTTGACCTAACATGAGGACGTAGCCATCGTGGGCGTCATAGGTGAGGGCCCGGACGCCCATTGCGGGGGGACCGGGACCTCCCAGCGCCGTCCATCGCAGACCCCCCGTCGCCGCCGGCCCCGCCGCTACCGGATGGTAGGGCCTCGCCTGGGAACTCCCTCCGGTTCCCTCCTCAACCGCAGCTGGGCCGGCCGGGGCCACCGGTTTCTCCGCCACTGTAGGGGCTGCCGGCGCGCTCCAGGTCACTACGACAGCGACCACGAGAAGAGTTAGTAGAACCCCAATGGGCTGGCGTCGGGCAGGTGTAGAGTGGTGGGCAGACACCGTCCCTCCAGCTGCGGAAGGCTTGCAGTGCCCAATGAAACCTCCTCCGTGGGCTGAGATTGCCGAGCCCCGATGCCGACGGGGTGCGGGGAGAGGGATTCGAGCCGCCCGGCGGTTCAAACATGGGTTATGCCGAGGTCCCGACGCACGTCCGCCCGATTCCTGCTGGACTCCAGGGCCGCGGCCCGGCGGGCGGGCGTAGAATGCGGCTCTTGGGGGGGCGGTCGCCGTCTGGTGGCTCAGTTCTATCGGTCGCGGAAGTGGGTCACTTGGCCGTTTACCGACAGTGAGCGCACCAGGTGGAAATGCGCACACTCCGGGCACTCGTCATCAGCGTGGGCGCCGGTCGCGGCGGCTGCTTCCGTGCACAAACAGGCGCAGCTCCCAACCTTGCCCATCGCCCGCGCCCCGCGGACGGGGGATGCTCCCTGGTCTTCGAAGCAGCCAACGCACATCTAACGGATGCATCGAACGGAGGCGGATAACGTGAGGTCTACGACGAAGCGAGCTTGCCGTGCTCGCCCTGACGGCACCCGGTCGGCCGGTCTCCGAGGCCGACGCGGACCGGTTCGTCGTGGAGATGGGCCCCGGGCGGGTCACCATCGGGCCGGTCGGGGGCAACGGACTGGCGCTTCTTTACGCGGACACGCCTTCAGCATCGCTGTGGAAATCGTTCGCCCTGCAACCCGTGACGAGATCATCCTGGATGTAGCGTACGCCGAGGTGGCCAGCGCCCGCTGGTTCGGCGCGTACGCCCTTCACCTCGGCGACCGGGCCAAGACCCTAGCTCACCTCCCTCTGGCGGATTGGAACGCTAGCGACCGCGACGCTGCCAGGAGCGTGGCGGCGGCGCTTCGGGAACCGGTGCTTGGCCCGATCCTGGCCACTCATTCGCAACTCTTCCTCGCCAGCGTTCGCTCCGGGGAATTGGCTCAGGTGCGCCTGATGAATCTCCCCCAATTCCAACGATTTGCGCCGACAGGAATGCTCTCCGAGTTCGTCAAGAATCTGGATGCGGGCAAACCGATGCCCGACGACGGGTTCGCGAACTCCTTTCGTGCGGTCCGGCCGACATTCGACCCCGCCAGGATGCGCGGGCGCCCTATCCTCGTTGCCGAGAAGCGCGAGGGGCCCTTCATCGAGGCCGAGGGACTCACACGAATGAGCTGTTTGCTTTCAATGGAGGCCGCCGGAGCAGCGGTCCCCGAGTCGATCCAGGTCTTCCTCGGTATCTCCCCGGATCTCGGCAGGTGGCCGTTCTTCCGATATCCGGCACTGGCGGGCAGAAGCTGAACAAGGAGCCTGGCCCTTCTCCGGCAGGCGGCGACCAGCCCAAACCTCCATGTATGGGCGCGAAAGTCCGGCGGCGTGGTCGTCCGACGTGCTTCTTGGGTACTGGTTCTCGCCATCGCCTCCCTCACCGTTCTTATCGCTCCTACGGTCGGGGGGTCCCTCGGACAAACGGTTCCGGTCGACCTCGCGGGGACGCATCCAGTTTCTCTGGCCGGCCTCTCAACTCCAGCTTCCTCTTACTGGAGCCAGTTCCGCTTCAACGCGAGCCACTCTGGGAGGTCCCCCCTCCTTGGCCCGACGGACCCGGGCGTCAACTGGTCCGTCAGCGTTCCGGGCCCCGGGGGGTCCCACTTCGAATCTCCGGTTCAGGCGCCCACGGGAGTGGTGTGGGCCACCAGCCGGGGAATCTCGGGATTCCTGAATGGTACCCCCGATGGGCTGATTGCCGGGAAAGCCTACCGGCTTTCCGCATTCGAATCCACCCCCGCCGTCGCCCGGAGCGGGCTGGTGGTCGCGGGGTCGCTGAAGGGGCTCTTCGTGGGGGGCACCCCGAACGGATCGACCTTCTGGGTGGCGGGGCTCAGCCCGTACGTCGACGCTGTCTACTCCTCTGCGGCGGTCAACATCCTTGGTCAGTCGTTCGTCGGCGACCAGAATGGGAAAGTCTACGAGGTATCGCCTGCGGGAAAGGTCCGCTGGAGCTATGACACGGGCGGCGCGGTGGAATCCACCCCGGCGCTATCGCGGTCCGGCACGATTTACGTCGGCAGCGATTCCGGCGGCTTGTACTCGCTCAGCTCGAGCGGGGGGCTGAACTGGGTGTTCAACACCTCCAAGCCCATCGTCTCGTCTCCGGCGCTGACCGATGGTGGGAATGTCGTCTTCGGAGGGGAGGACTCCGTGATCTACGACCTCTATGCCAACGGGTCTGTCGACTGGACCTACGCCACGGGAGCCAGCATCGAATCCTCCCCGGCTATCAGCGCCGACGGAACTACCTACATTGGATCTACCGATGGTAACCTCTACGCGATCTGGCCGAATGGCACCCTGCGCTGGGCCTTCCCCACCGGGTCCGCCATCTATTCCTCCCCGGCGGTCGACGCGGCGGGGATCGTGTACTTCGGCTCCACGAACGGCAACGTCTACGCGGTTGGGTCGTCGGGTCGCCAGATATGGTCCTTCGGTCTTGGCGCACCCGTCTACTCTTCCCCGGCCATCGGGCCCGGCCGGGAGCTCTTCGTGGAGAACGACCGGGGTCGTCTCGTCGCCCTGGGGCAACAGTCCACTCACAACACCGTGGTAAGCTTCGTTGAGACCGGCTTGCCTGCTGGGACGGTCTGGAACGTGAACTTCACCGGGACCAATCGGTCCTCCGCGGCGAACCACCTCAACTTCTCGTCGACCATCGGCAAGTCTCCCGCCTTGTTTACCGTGGCGCAGATCGCCTGCGGGACAGGCTGCCGATACGTACCCTCTCCTGCCCAGGGACGGGTCACATTGCCTGCTTCAGGCCCGGTCTCGATCACGTTCGTGAAGCAGTACCTGATCAAGATGGTCCTCGATCTCCACGGGTTCAAGGTGTTCTACTCGGACACTTGGTGCAACGCCGCGACCCACACGTACTTCAGCGGTCCGACAACCACGGGCTATGGATTCTCGGACTGGTCGAGCTCCAACGCCACGGAGATCGTGCCGCTGCACCCACTCCAGATCGCCACGCCGGTGTACGTGAACGCGACGGGCGTGCTCTGGGCGAACTACTGAGCGAGACCCAAGCAGGCGCTGCTGGGGAGGGAGGCTTGCAGCCGCCCACGCTGCCTCCGTGGGTAGTCCCAGCGCGTGGATTCCGATGCGGTTGTATATCTGCGACTGGTCAGCTGACCGAAGGAAGCGGAGGAAACGCAGTGAGAGGCCCCCACAGGCTCCCGAGTAAACACTGGTGGGGTCCCGGCTGGGCAGCGGTCGCCTGTATGGGCGTGCTCGTGCTCGTCGCGTTGCCAACCGAGGGGCTCTCGGCGGCCCCCACGGTTCAGACCGCCCCCTTCCCCGGGTACACCACCTCTACGAATTTCCCACCGACAGCCTCTGGCTGCGCTTCGGTGACCCTCACCAAGGCCGCCAGTTTCACTCCCCACACCGGGACGGGTCATGGGGAAGCCAATGCTACCGCGGGGACCTGTTCGAACAGCACCTCCACGACGGTGGGTTCATCCAACGTCTTCAGTTCGGTGCTCTACCAGGAGTCGCTGCCCGCCAACACATCGAGGCTCCGAACCGTGGCGATCCAGGTCACGGTGGCATGGAGCGCGAACCTCTCGGCGTCCCTGGGCACGCGCCTGCTCACCTGCCCGGTGGCCCCAGTCGCCACCGACAAGGTGTCAGGCTTCTACCAAGACGGGAGCAGCATCAGTTTCTGGCCCAACCTGACGGGGCCGATCGTCTACAACAACCAGACCCGGTTCCTCTACAACCACACGTACGGTGCGGATGGCTCGTGCACTGTTTCGAGCTTTGTAACTGTAGGGGTCTATGGCGACGTCTCCGTCAACGGACTGGGCGTGCAACCCTCGTCCTCGTTCGGCAAGAGTCAGTACAGCCCGGTGTTCTTGGAGGTCGCGACCACCAACATCACCTACTGGTCCTGCTCCAACCAGACCTACTGGAACGCCGGGACGTGGTTGAATTCGAGCAGGGTGTGCACCTTCGGAAATCAGACGACCCAGTCGATCTCGGAGGTGAACGGGGTTGTGGGGTCAGCCACGCGGGTGAACTCTCACGGGACGTTTACGGGAACGATCTGGTTCAACCGAACGATTGCGCCAGCGAAGCATACCGTCCTGCAGCTGCACTTCACGTTCCAGGTGAGCACGACCGTCTCCGGCTGGACCGCCGCATCTGCAGCGGCCAGCATGAACCTGGCTAGCGCCGGTAAGGGCTTCCAGCTTCAAAGCATCTCAATTTCCTGAGGGCCGACGGGCGCCCCCCTTCACAGAAGTACCCCGGCGTCGTTCCTCGACCCGGCGCTTCGGTCTCCTGTGGACAGGGATCTGCGCCCCCCTGAAAAGGCGACCAATATGAACGTAGGAAGCAGGAACGGGCCGGGCAACATCACACGGAAGCGAATTCGATCGAAAATCGCCATCGCCGGGATCGCGGCGGTGGTCCTGGTGATCTGTGCAGGGGCCGCCGTGGCGGGGGGCCTTCCGCGGCAGCAGCCTTCCGGGACCGGACCGCAGCTCCTCACCCTTCCCGCCGCGACACCCTCGTCAAGGCTTACAGTCAATTGGTCCACCGGGGGGCCTTCCGGCTCGATCCTGGCGGTCTCCGCCACCCCTTGCTACAAGGCCGGCCCATCCGAGTGCCTCTTCAATGTCTCGCTCTGGCTGACCAACGTCGGGAACACGACATGCTACCCGGGCAGCGCCCCGACGATCGAGAGCTTCAACACCTACCCAGTCGCCACGACCTACTTCGTCAACGGTGTGAACCCCTCGCTCCCATTCACGGGCCCTGCGTGCGGTCCCGAGGGGCCTGAGGTGTTCCAGTTCTGGATCCAGATCAATCCGTCCGTTGGCCACATCTTCGCCGGTATCTCGGTCAACACCTAAGGTCAGAACGGAGGGGCCCACGCCCCGCATCGTGTCACCCGCATCGCGCGGGGTGACACGATGCAACCCTGACCCGCCCAACGGGCGAGTCAACCGAAGACCCACGTGTCGTTGAGCCAGCCCGTGGACGTCTCCCCCCCGAACAACACGAGGTAGCCGTCCGTCGGGTCGAACGCCTTGGCGTCGAACTGGCGCGCGGAGGGAGAGCGGACGGGCCGGAGGTGATGCCAGGAGCTGTTCGCGATGGACCACGTGTCGTTGAGGTTCACGCCACCGCCGAACATCACCGCGTAACTGAGCGTCGGGTCGTACGCGAAACCGGCGTGCTGGCGCGGGGACGGCACAAGACTGCTGTTGACTTGGCTCCACACACCACCGGAAAATGACCATGTCCCTAGGATGTCGGTAACCACACCGAATCCCCCGAACAGGATCACTGACCCGCTTGCGTTGTCGTAGGTCATGCTCGCGGTCCACCGAGCTGGCGGTGGAGAGGCCGAAGGGATCTGGGTCCAGGTGCCCGCGAGGTACTTCCAAGTGTCCCCGAGCCCGTGACCCCGGGCGAATCCTCCGAACAGCAGGACATACCCGTCCTTCGCGTCGTAGGTGAGACTGGCCCACCCCCGAATAGGCGGGGAGGAAGTCGGGGTGATGTCCGTCCAGACTCCTCCGGAGTACTTCCAGAGGTCGTTCAAGGCCGATGACTTGTGCGTCGTGGAACTGAAGCCAATGCCCCCGAAGAGCACGACATACCCATCCGCAGCGTCGTACGCCAGTGACCCACCCTCCCGGGTGGGAGGGCCGGAACCGTTCGTAAGGTTCGTCCAAACTCCGCCGACGAACGACCACCACATGCTGCCCGCTCCCGGGAGCCCACTACTGCCGTACAGCAGGGCATACCCATCCCCCGGGTCCCACACCATCGACCAATCGACCCCGGCGGGTGGCGCCGCCGCGGTCTTGAGGTGCTTCCACGTCACTGAGGCAGGGGAGTTCAAGGGGGCGAGGGGCCAAACGGGCTGACCTTCGAACCGAGCGCCCCGGGCGCCACCGTCGACAGTAGGAGCAGGCCGGTGATACCGATCAGAACCGAGGCGACTCCAACGCGACCGAGCACCTGCGCGTAATCCCAAGTTGCCCTATAGACGTTCCCCGCGTCCGGGAACACGGCGCGATGCGTTGCGACAGCCTTCACCACGCCGCTTCGGACGCTTGCTCCTACGATGGGCGGCCCAGTAGTGGTTGGCGGACTCTCATTCCGCGGACAACCAGCGCGTACACGAGAGCGGCGACCGCCGTCGCGAGCAGGATCGCGACCCCCAGGAAGTTCTCCGAGTACCCTGTGGCGCACACGCACGAGTTCATCCCCGACGGGCCCGGCGTGCACCCGCAGGTGATCGGGTGCTGCACGGGCGGGACCGCAGCGATGGCCACGATCCCGACGCAGAGCAGGGCGAGCGCGGGCGCGTAGGCGACGATCGCCCTCACGGTTGACCCACCTTCAGTCGGAGCTGGACGTCTCGCTTAGCCTCGGACTCTAGAGGGTAGCTCACCCGGGGATGCCCGTCACACCCGTCATCGAAACACACCCTGATTCGGCCTCCGATCTTCGGGCACTTCCTGCACTTCAACCAGCACGTGCTGATTGCGGCGGCGTTCCGTTCGGTAGGGATTCTCTTGTCGTCGTGCCAGAGCCCCAAGTGGGCTTTGCCGGGATGCCCACAAACCGCGCATGTGACGTTCGGTTGCCATTTGCGAATCCCGTACGGATGGACAACCGGTAGTTTCGGGGGGGACTGGCGTGGCACGTGGGTCGAAGGGCGGATCACGAAATGAAGCCTGCCCTTGGCCAGCGTTCCGCCCCCGCATCGTGTCACCCGCGCCCCGCGAGGTGACACGATGCCGCCCACCCACCATCGCCCCGCAAACCGTCAAATAGCCGTTCACACATCACAAAGAGTGATGTTGGCGACCGACAACCGTCTCGCCTACGTGTTCACGCATCCGGAGGCTCGCCGGGTGCTTCAGCTCCTCGAGCGAGGCTCCGTCGGCTCCTACGAGAAGGTGCGTTCGACCCTCGGTCTTCACCCGCAGGAGTTCCAGCGGATCGTCCACCGCCTCGAGACGTTCGACCTGGTCTGGGCTCGGACCCCGAAGGGCGCCGCGTGGGACGGCCCCCGCGTCAAGATCGCCTTCGAGCTGGCTCCGAAGGGGAAGGCGCTGCTCGAGACGCTGGCCTCGATGGACGAGGTCCTGCACGCGAACCGGGACCGTCTCGGGGCCCGGACCGTGGACCCGCTGATGGGAACGTAGCGTGGCGCTGTTCCTCCTGGGTCCCTCGAAGTGGGCCCCGGGATACGCTCCGCCGGCGCTCCCTTCGTGGCTCCAGGAGCATCTTGCACCGGGGGTCGTACTTTATTATACTCCACGCAGATTCCATATTCGGTAATCTACGTGGAGCAAAACAGAGTGACCCGGGCCCAGCTTCGGCAGCTGGCCCGGGACCGGGTGCTCACGACGGCCCACCTGGCCGAGAGGCTGCATCGATCCCCCGCCTCCGCGGCCCGAGTGGCGTTCGACCTGAAACGGCGTGGGTTCCTGGTCCCCGTGAGGCGGGGCGTCTACGCCAGCGTCCCCCTGGACGCCGACCCGGCCGGGTTCCGCCCGGACCCGTTCCTCGCGGTCCATGCGGCGCTCGGCGACGAGGGCGCGTTCAGCCACTGGAGCGCGGTCACCCTGCTGGGCGGGGAGCAGACGGTGCGTCGCACCGTCCATGTAGAGGCCCCCGGGATCCGTGCCCGGCGGCGGACGTTCGGGCCGTTGGTGGTCCAGGAGCACCCGGCTCCGGACCTCGCTTGGCGCGGGTCCACGACCCGGGTCCGACGCGGCGGCGAAAGCCTCCGGGTCACGACCCCGGAGCGGACTCTCGCCGACCTGGCCTCCATGCCGGGGCCGCAGCAGGACTACGAAGAGACCCTCGAGGCGTTCCGGAGCCTACTTCCCCGGGCGGATCCCCTCGCCCTTTTGGCGACGGCCCGCCGCATGGAGGGTGTTGCGGCCCGGGCCCGGCTGGGCCATTACCTCTCGCGCGCGATGGGGGAGACGCCCGGGTTCGCCTCCGTGCTCGCGACCCTGGAGCGGTCGCTCGTCGAGGCCAGCCCCACGTACCTCGGGACCCGGCCGCGGGCGTCATCGAATCGCTTCGACCGCCGGTTCCAGGTCGTCTACCCGGGGGGACGGTAGCGTGGTGGAGGTCGACCGGCGCGACCTTGCCAAGCCCTTGAGCGAAGGTTTCCCCCAGGCCACCGCGGAGAAGGTGTGGCGGCTCCTGGGAGTCCTGCGGGAGCTGCAGGCGAGCCCCGCCACGCGGGACAGGTTGACCCTGAAGGGCGGGACCGCGCTGAACGTCTTCCACTCGCCGACGATCCCGCGCCTGAGCGTGGACATCGATCTGATGGCCACCGGTTTCCCCGACGCGGCTCCCAACACCGCGGACCGCGGGCGCCTCATCGAAAGCGTGAAGGCCGCGCTCTCCCGGTTGAACTACCGCGTTTCCGAGGCGTCGGCCGACGCGGGGTGGACCCTCTTCTGTGGCTACCGGAACTCGCTCGGCTCCGTCGATCGGATCAAGCTGGACCTGGATCTCCTGAACCGAATGACCCTCCTGGATCCCGTCGACCGGGAGGGACCCGTCCTGTTCGACGCGGACGACCTGAGGTTCCCCGTGGCCGACCCGGCGGAGCTCCTGGGCCAGAAGTTGACCGCCGTCGCCTACCGAGCCGCGGAGCGGGACCTGTACGACATGTGGACCATGCTCCGGGCCGGGTGGCACGAGCGGCCCCGGGCCCGGCCGATGTACCTGGCGTACTCGTTCCTGAGCGATCCCGACTGGTATCGACTTGGCTATCCTGCCCGGCTCGACGTTCCGTACGAGCACCACCTTCTCGAGGACGTGCTCCGGGGGAGCGAGCCGGCGCCGACACTGGGGGAGATCCGCGAGCTGGCCCGAGGGTCCCTCGCGGGGGCGGCCCCTCCGTTCACCGTGGCGACCCCCCGCGAGCAATCTCTCCGGAGGGACCTCTTGCGGGGCGAGCTCGCAGCGTTCGGCGAGATCGCCGGCGAGAAAATCGAGGCCCGCCGGCGCACGCTCGCCCGGCATCCGGGACTCGCCTGGCGCCTTCAGCAGGCCCGTCGGGCAGCGCCCCAACGACGGCGTTCCCCCTAGCCCGCTCGTTCCCCGCCCTCGCGAGGAACGAGCGATGCAGCAGAGCATCCCCCGGAACGCCGAGCCCGCCCCCGCCGACCACGCCCAGAACAGCCGTCTCCGGACGGTCACCGGGAATCGCTTCCCGCGGAAGTGCGCTTGTGGGTGCGGAGAAGGGATTCCGCGAGACCCAGACGTGCGCTACGTGGTCGACTTCGGCGCCCCGCGCCCGTACCCCGCCTACCTCCGCGAGCACTCGCCGGACTTCGGGAGCCCGTTCAACCGGCGTCCGACGCGGAAGCCGGCCACGGACGCGCCCGCGTTCGTCCTCGCGAGCACCGTGGGGGCCCCCGCGCACGAAATCGAGGTGCCGGACGCGCCGGCGGCCGGCATGCCTACCCCGGCTGCCGACCCCGCCCACGCGGACTCCGACGCGTCCCCGAGCCCCCAGGCGGGCCGCCCGTGGGCGTCAGGCCAGCTCGTGTTCAACGCGGGCCAGTTCGAGAGCGCGCGCAGCGGGTTCGCGGACTACGCGCGGGAGGGCGAGACCGCCGCCCAGCTCCGCGCGCGGGTGAACCGCGTCATCCTGGAGGATCTCGAGGCGAAGGTGATCGCCCTGCGGGCCCTCCACGAGAAGCTCCGCGACCGGCTCGAGGGTGCGTCGTTCGGGGACGTGGTGGCGCGCGGGCGGCCACTCTGACCCTCTGGGATTGCTCCGAGAACTCTAGGAGGGGTCTTGTTCGAGATCCGCCTGCGCGTCCTGGACGTGCGGGAGGGCGAGAGCGACCCGCCGTCGTTCCTCGGGATCGCGGAGGGATTCCCCCTCGTCATGTCTCACGCCGTGACCGCGGCCGAAGCGGAGGCCGACCTCGTGCGCGCACTGATCGACCACTTCGAGAGTCTAAAGGCGCCCGAGGCGACGCGGCTCCAGCTGGACGACTTCCCGACGGTGCGAGTCGCTCGGGCGCTACTCAGTCTCGGCCGGGGGTGACAGGCGCCCGCAGTCCGTGGGTCAGCCTACCTTGGCCGAGATGCCCAGAAGGTTCCTCGCCTCGCCAGTTATGGCCTCCAGTCGCGCTCCCTTGCCGGGATCGATAAGAGAGTCATCTATCAAGTCCACGAACTCCTCCTTATCCACTCGATGCAGGACGCCGGCCAAGATTGATATTCGTACGAGGTCCAGCAGCTCTGTCTGGAAGGTCTTGAGGCTCGTGTAGAGGCGTTCGATTTTCTTTCGCTCCTTTTGACTCGTCCGCCCTCCGTGGACGTACTCGCTCCTGACATCGTACGCCAACTCGATGGTCTCGCGGGTCCGCGCAGGGTCCTTGCCGAGATGGGCCAGGTACCTGCTGGCCCTCATCGAGAGCCGGTAGGTTAGCTCCGCCTGCTCGCCGCTCGGCTTGAAGTAGAGCGCTTCGAGGGCCATCACGGCATTCGTAACGCACTTCTCGAAGACTTGGCCATTTTCGATGGACTCCTTGAACCGCTCGTATGCTACCGATACCGCGTCAAGGGCCGGCTGCCCTGGCGATACGAAGCTCGGGGGAAGTTGTTCGGAGAGACGTTCCCAAAAGCGTTGCAGTGTTGGTTGATCGGCTCCACTGATGGTGGCCTTGCGCCACACAGCGGCAGTGGTGGACGGCCACATCATCCCCATGTTGCGCCGGCCGGGCCCGGCGAACATTTCGGTAGCGATTACGGCAAGGGGTGCGCCTGAGTGGAGCCTTAGAATGGTCGCGAGACGCTGCTCTTGGGCCTGGGCGTCTGCGAACGGCCTCCCTGAGAGGCGTATCTCGGCAACGCAATCGGGTGCTCGGAGGAACCCCGGGGCGAAGAAAGCTCCCGAGGCGGACCGCTCGACGTCCGCGCGCTCGGTGGCCCTCAGTACAATTGTGAGGTCGCGGTGCCGGAGGGTTACGGGTCCGCCAAGAACCACGAGGCCTCCCAGCCGGAAGTTTACTCCGTGGGGGATCGGAAGGCCACGAAGCTGGATCTCCAGCAGGTCCGCGGCGGCCTGGCTAGAATCCGTAGAGGCTGGAAGGTTCTCGAGGACTCCCGCCAGAAACTCCCTGGCATTCGCTTCCAGAAAGACCGCCGGAACGATTCCCATAGCCTTGTCAGTAGTCTCGAGTTCGGCGAGCAGTTCGGCGTACTCGGGAGTCTTCTTCAGGTTCTCAAGGACCTCCTGTGCGGCCTTGCTCCAGTCCAGGACCTCCTTTGGAACTACTGAGCCATTTCCCGGGATTGGTCCGTCGGGGCCGTACCGAAAGTCCTTGAACTGCCAGTAAGGCTCGACTCGGGTCTGCGGTGTGACTCGTCCCGAAGTGCGGGCCTCCGAGGCCATCTCAATGGCACGCCGAAACAGCCTATTCGCAACAACTGAGACGGGAGCGTCTGCCACGACGGGGGCCGGCAGGTCATTCACGGTGAAAGGGTTTGGCCCGAGGGGGGATGGCGCGCACGCCCTTCCCCGCGTTCACCACCCTTTTGGACCCGGCGGGCATCTCGGGGGCGAGATGTCCGCTCCGGACCGGCCGTTCACGGAGGAAGACATCCGTGCCTATCGGCAGGCGGACTCCGACTCGGTTCCGGTCCTGTCGGTGGACGATTTCGTTCCAAGCTCAAGCACCATGCGGCTGCCCCTCGGGAAGCTGGTCGTCCGGTTCGTGTTCTTCGTCTTCCTGATCCTCATTGCGGCGGCTATCGTTGTCGAGGTCATCCGTTTCACCGTTGGTGGCTGACCGGGCTCGCGCCCCCCCTTCCCCGCGTTCACCACGCTTTTGACCCGGCGGCCGCTCCGGAGCGATTGTGACCGCGGTGGAGCGCCGCGATCCACCCGCGACCGGGACGCGTCCCCATCGTCCGAAAGGCGCGGATCTTGTCGCTCTCGCCGTCACGGTGTTAGCCATCGGCTCGGTAGCCGGCTACCAAGTGGTCTTCGCCCTCGCGGTCCAGCCCGCGGAGCACGTGGACGTTCAGCTCTGTGGAGGGGCCATCACCTCGGCCCAATTCGTCTACTCGGGCAGCTCGAACGGGTATCTCACCGTCGGCTACCCGGTCTATCAGTACTGTGACCGATACCTTGCGGCGCCGGGGGACGTGCTGACGGCCACCCTCACGCTCTACGACGCGCCCAGTGCCGGTCCCCACACCATCGAAAGTATCGGGATCGCCTACCCCTTCGCACCGGCGGGGGAATCGCCCACCCTCCCGGCTACGATCGCCCCGGGAGGGTATCTCCCAATCGCGGTCTCCTTCTATGTCCCCGCCACGGGGGGGCTGTACGGGTCTCCGACCGCCATCGTCACGTCCTCGTGATTTGCGAGACCACCCTGCGCGTCCTCCGTCGCGGCGCCCGCGCGCGCCCGTCTCCGCATCCACCGCGCTCCGGCAAGCGGGTCGCCGGGCTAGCGCGGGCCGCAAGTCACCCGATGGGTCGTCGTGCTGCTGCCAGAAATGTAGGTGCGGACCTTCGAGGTCACCGAGAGCGAGTGCCCGCTAGCCGCGGCCAGGATCGCGTCGCAGCCCTCCGCTGAGAGGCCCGCCCAACGTCGTCCGACGGTGAGCTGGCACGCGGCCCCGCCGAAAACGTTGGGATTCCCCGGACGGTTGTCAACGATCGAAAGGGTGAACCCGCTGTCGCGCCAATGGAGGGTCTGGTCCCCGCCGTACTTCCACTTCAGCATGAGGCCGTCTGGTGAAATCCCGACGGATGGGAGTCCTGCCCGAAGAGCGCGACGTCCCCCGTCCACGGCGTACACCCCAAGACACGCGAGGAAAACGGCCCCTCCGAGGAAAACGACCCTGCCGACGGCGTCCGGTCGGGGACTGACCCCGAGGGTCAACAGCCAGACGGCGGCCCCGAAGCAGAATGCCGCCGCGCCGAAGATGATTCAGCCGCCGAGTCGCGCCTGCCGCTGATACGCCGCGGACGCGGCCGAGTTCTCGATCCAGACCGTCACAGGCGTGCCCATCGAACCGCCTTGTGGCGAACGGGACGGAGATACTTAGTCAGGGCGGCAGACGAGCGGGACGAGCACCCTTCCTCGCGTTCCGCCCCCTTTTTGGGGGGACGGCCGCTCTCGGCCACCGGTGCTAGGCGCGAGAGGGACCGATCCAGCCCCATCAGGCGTCCGGGTAGCTGAGCCCCGCTCGGCTTACTGGCGGTCCGACGTGGCTTCGACTGCGTTCGCGGGAATTCCGCTGGTGCTGTTGGTAGCCCTGCTGTCAACGAAGCCAAACGGGACCCCTCCGCTCTTCTTCGAGGGGTTAGCGGTGGGGATGGTGGTATTCGCGTTCCTCGCGAATCTGCTCTGGTTTCGCCTGACCGTCTCCCCGTGTATCGAGATCACAATGGAAGGAATCATTGTGCGGTCGGGAACCCGTCGAGCTGCCCTCTGGACCTGGTCGCGGCTGACACCGCCAGGGATCTCCCCGGTCGACCGATGGATGGGTGGGGGCCTCATGGGGTTCGGACTCCGGACGGGGTCGTATGTCCTGGAACAGGTCCGGTTGACACCACAACAGATGCGGGCCGTGCTCGCGTACCCACGGCGACCAGCATGGGAAATCCCGCCGTCCATCCTTCGCCGATGCGGACCATCGCCACCTCCGTCCTGACGGGTCCGCTCGCGCTAAGGGCGGTCCCCTCCGCCCACGCGCGCCGGTCCCCGCGTTCACCACCCTTTCGGGCGGCGTCGGGGACGTCCAGCATCCTTGACATAGGAGTTCCGAGTTCGGGGAGTACGGTTGCCACCGCCGCGATACCCACGATGCAGCCCAATCCCCGCGATCGGAAGGCCAGGCTGTTCGCCTTGGCGGGAGTAGCGATCCTCGTGCTGTCCGGCGCGGGCGCGGTCATCGGCTACCTTGAGGGAACGCTCTGGGGGGCGCTGGAGACCCCGCCGACACTCGTGGTGAAAGTCGCTCACGGGGCGGCTCCATCCTACCTTACGAGCTTCCCCGACGGCCAGGTCCAAGGCTTCGCGTACGACGCCCCGCTCCACTCGTACATCGCTTCCGTGCAGAACCCCCAGGAGGACGGGGGTTGGCTGGTCCCATTCGGGGCCGGGGCCGCTCCCCCGACCTCCTGGCAGACCGTTTGCAATACGTTCATTGGATCGATCTACTACCCGGGGTCCGGTCCGTCGGTCTTCGTTCAGTGCGGTTCGCCGCCCGCCTGGGACCTCGTGGAGGTGAACGCGACGACGCTCCTGCCAATCGCCAACATCTCGCTGGGTCCCGGCGCCTTTTTCGGCTCGTTCGCCAGCGATGAGGCGAACGACCAGCTGTACTACCAGGGCCTTTCTGGGACCGTGTGGATCATCGACACCCGCGAGTTTGAGGTAACAGCGAACGTCTCGTTGCCGGGGGACACGGGGTACAGTGCCGGCTCGCTAGCCTTCGACCCGACGGCCGGTGCTCTGCTCGCGGGGGACTGGGGCACCCAAAGCCTCGTGGCGATCAACCCGACGACGGGAGCGATGGTCTCGTCTACTCCGTTGCCCGCGAACGTGACTTCCATGATCGCGGCTCCCCAGGTCGGCCGCCTCTACGTGGATACTGGGGGGAACATCACCGTGTTGAACGCGTCGTCCCTCGCGCCCGTAGCACGCCTCCCCTTTTCGGGGGGGAACCTCTACTACTCTTCGTTGGACACCGAGAGCGGGCAGGCCGTTTTCAGTGACGGGTACAGCATCCTCGTCATCAACGTGACTCGGGACGCAATCGTGGATACCTCCGGGACGCTTCCAGATCAAGGGAACCTCGTGGCCTTCGGGCCTGGGTCAGTGGCGGTAGCCGTTGCCCAGACGCAGGAGGGTTGCCAGACGGGGTGTGTCGGTACGTTCAACCTCGAGCAAACCTACACCACATCGGCTCCGTTCTCGGCGATGCCGTATTTCGGAACGCAAGCTCCGTGGGACCTCGGTGGGCTTGGCGCGCTCACCGGCCTGTCGCTCTCCGTTGGGGCCGCCATCTGGGGCCGGCCACGGAAGGGCGAGAGCGGGTACCACGACGAGGAGGATTTCGACGACCCCGTTCGGGAGGCGGACGAGATCGAGGCTGCCCGCCAGCGTTGGTTGTCCGAGGCGGACCGGCAGCATCGCGACGAGGGCTAGCGCCCGCGCGCGCCCCTCCCCGCGTTCACCACCCTTTTGGGCGTCCGTCCTCAAGGCGCGGCGAGCCGGTCGTACCGGTGGTTTACGATCGACACGACTCCGCGGACCGGATCTCGCAACACCTCGATCTTCTCCAAGAACCGCCCAAGCGTACCGGAGACCGAGGGGCCCGGGGCCTCCCGCGACGAACGCGAACGGGGTCCTTCCAGGGACACGCTCCCAAGGAAGACGGCCTGCCCGTCCGTCAGGAACAGAAAGGGAGAGACGCCCGTCGCGTGGATCAACGTCCGAAACAGGAGGTCCGCCGGTCGATCCGAGCGAAGGTTTCCGTGGATGTACACGAATTCAGCCAGCTGACGGCCATCAAACCCAGGAAGCTCCGGCGGATTGAGGAATGACCGACGGTCGACTAGGCCCGCATCCTCGAGGTAGCGTGCGGATCTGGCCCGGGAGGGGGTCAACAGCCTCCTAATCGGGCCGTCCTCAGAGGCAGCGTCGGCGGGAGCTGAAACCAACTCACGGATCGCCTTCAGTTCGTTCTGCGTCGCCGCGGCGTCTTCAGGCCGGTCGCGATCCTTCGGGAGGCTCTGCGGGTAGTCGCCCTGGGGCGCACCCCCGGTCCAATGTTCCCAGGCTCCCCCGAAGTCGAAGAACACAGGGCAGGTAGGCTGACGAAGGTCGAGCCTCATCGAGAAGTGCCTCCCCGCCGGGGTGTTCTCTGCCACCTCGGGCGAGACCCTCCCCTCTGCCGGACCCTCCAGCGAGAGGGCCAACAGGAACTGGCGACTTTGCCAGAGCACGACCACACCGGGGGTGTTCCTGATCCCCTGGGCCACCTGGTCGAACTGTTCGACGAAAGGCTGCACAAGATCGAACCTCAGGAATGGCCTGCCCAGGCGGATGGGATTAGGCACGAACCGGTCGACCACCCAGCCGGCCGCCAGGATCCGGCGACGGGCCGTCTGGTAGGTCCGGACCGGGAGGCCCGTCCGCCGGGCGCGCTCCCGTTCACTGATCGGTTCGGCCGCGAGCATCGCGCGGATCACCTGAACCTCAGCCTTGGTTAGGTCCCGCATTCGCGACGCTGCCGGGGGAGGGTCAGAAGGATGGCCCACTCGCGTTCGCCCGACCCGTCTTGACTAAATGAGGTCGTTCAGGGAATCTTCGACGGTCGGGTCGGGAGAGCCGGGTGCGGATCCAGGTCCCTCCGACAGTGGCTCTGCGTAGCGGGCGTAGCGACGTGATCCTGGCGTTCCGACACGGCCCGCAGGGCGACCGCGGCGGCGCGGACGGACGACATAGACAGAGACCACCAGCAGCCCAACCAGCGAGATCCCAAGGACCACGCCACCAGCGATCCAGAGGGAGTACGGGCCGAACGGCCCTCCCCTCGGGGAACTGAGACCGACCTGTAGGGTGACAGAGCCCTGGGCAGCCTCGCCTGTGCTGTCCACGACACTGGCCGTCACCGTGTAGGTGCCGCCCGCCATTGGAGTGCAGTTGAGGGACTCCGGAGAGGTCACCGTGCATCCCGCCGGGAGCCCGGCCCAGGTGAGCGTGTAGCGACCAAACCCGCCCGTCGGGGTCGCCGTGATTACGGTAAGGGCGCCAACTGCGAGCTGGGAGTGAGACGCGCTTACCTGGATGCCTACTGGTCCCCCTCCCACTGCCACGTTCTCGATCCAAACGCTGCTCGTGGACCGCCCGGCGCTGTCGACGACCCTGAGGGCCGTCCGAAAACTGCCGGAACCTGTGAACGTGTGGACTGGATCGGCCGCCTGGCTCTGAGCGCCGTCTCCGAACGTCCACGTGTACGAGTAGCCGGGGGTCCCTCCGGTAACCTCGCTCTGGAACCCGACGACCAACGGGGCAGCTCCGATCGAGGCGTTCGAGAGGATCGAGGCGTTGAGCGTGATGGTGACGTTGATCTCGGAGCGAGCCGTAGCCCCAGCCGCATCCGTGACCGTTGCGACCGACTGGAACGGTCCGTTGGTCGTGAAGATGTGAGTGATGTTCGCCAGATTGCCTCCGGTGCCCCCGTCCCCGAACGCCCACGAGTACGTGTACGGTGGTGTCCCTCCGCTGGCCAGCGTGGAGAAGTTCACCGGCCTTCCCAGGGCTGCCGGGTCGGGCGTTCCGTTGATGGGACTCAGCACCAGGGGCGAGTTCACGGTGATGAGGGCAATCCCAGTTTCCGACAGTCCTCCACTATCGTTCACCCACACCATTGCGTGAAAGGTCCCGGCCGTGCTGTAGGAATGGGTCGGGTTGGACAGGTTACTGGTTCCTGCGTCGCCGAACAGCCAAGCGTACGTGAAGGGGGCGGTCCCGCCGGATAGCAGGGCGGTGAAGACGGTGGGCAAACCCGCGTCGGTGGGGTCTGGCTGGCCGCTCACCGTCACGGCGAGGGTCGGTGCCACCGTCAGCTGGGTGGAGGCCGACAGCGAGTGCCCGGCCGAATCGTTCACCCACAGGGTCGGCGAATAGGAGCCGGCCAGATCGTAGGTGTGATTGGCGTCCTGGCTGGTGGAGCTCCCGCCGTCGCCGAAGTTCCACGCGAACGATATCGGGGGGGTCCCCCCGAGGAAGGTCGAGGTGTACGACACCGTGGTCCCGTTGTCGATCGCGGCTGAGGATGCATGGAGGCTCAGGCCCACCATTCGAGGTGAGGCGCTGAAAAGCCAGGTCTGCTGGGATGCCTCACTGGCAGTCTTACCCGGGCACGACGCCGATGCGCAATACCACGAACCGAAGCTGAGGAGTCCCCTGTCGGCGGGGTCATCTTTCAGCTCGCCCACGAAGTCATTCCGCACCCCGGTGGTCGTTGTCTCGGTGAGGTTGGTCCACCGTCCCCCGGAGAATCCCCACGTGTCGTTGAACTCGATACTGACGAAGCCGCCGGTGCACTGATAGTTGACCCACGTGGTGCAGGTGTAGGACCAGCCGCCGTAGAGGACCAGGAGGCCGTCGGTCGAGTCGTACGCCACACTCGGATCGTACCGAGGCGATGGGGCGACGCCGGCGGTAGCGGTAACGTTCGTCCATGTGCCATTTTCCCACTTCCAGGTTGTATCCGTGGGGAGCCAGGGATACCCCGGTTCGTCGTCCCCCGCATGGTCTGCCGAGTTCCCGAACGCGACCACGTACCCGTCCGCGGCATCGTAAGCGATCGCCCCGAATCGTGGGGTCTGCAAGGTTTTGTGGCTGGTCCAGTTGTAGTTCCAATCCGTCCAGTTTCCCGCTCGGTAGGTCCAGACTCCGGCCCCGCCCCCGTTGTTCGAGTTGTTCCCCCCGCTGGTCGCCAGCAGGACGTAGCCATCGGCGGGGTCGTTTACCAGTTGGGCCGAGGTCGCGCCAGCAAAACCGCGTGCAAGATCAGTGGTGGAACAGCTCTGGCTCCCGGCCTTTCCCAAGAAGACGCAATTCGTCGTGGTCGTGAGATTGGTCCACGTGCCACCGAGGAACTTCCAAGTGTCGATGCAGTAAGCCAGCCTGTAGCACGACCCGGTCCCGGCCTCCCCGCCCCAACCGAGAAGGTATCCGTCCTGACTATCGAAGACCAGTCCCATCCCGAAGCGGCCCGACGGGGGGGTCCCCGCCGACAGGGTGATGTTGGTCCAGACCCCGCCTTGGTAGGTCCACGTTTCATTCGAGAAGTAGCAGCCGACGGTATTGCACCAGGTCCCCCCGAACAGAACCACGTACCCGTCAGCGACGTCGTAGGCCATCGCCCCGTCGCCATCGACCGAAGTCGGCAGTGGTTGGATCGTGAGGTTGGTCCAGTACGGTGTACTCGCGTTCTGCGGCCCTGGAGTCGCTGGGCCCGCGGAACACTGCACCGAGCTCGGGCCGACGAACGTGCAACTCCGGTGGACCCCGGCCGAGGGGCCGCCGCCGACCGCGAGCGAGTGCGTGGCAGATGCCAGCGCGTTCGCCTCCCTACTGGCCTGCGCCAACGCGGGGGCGACCTGCGGTACGACGGAGAGGGACGCAGCGCTGGTCTGATCCCCGACAGCAACCCCGGGGGGCACCACCATGATCGCCGCGAGAGCGAGACAAGCCACGAACGGCGCTATCCGTGGGGGTCTGCGGCGAAGAGCACCAAGCGGCGACGCACCTGCCGCGCGTGTCCAGGGATCCACGTGTGCCTCGTCAAAGCTCCCACGGGGATAAGTCGGGGGCGCAACTTTGGGAGGTCCGGTTTGCGCTATCGGCTGACCCTTTTTCTACGCGCGTTCATCGTGGCTCGCGCTCAGCGCGGTCGGTCATCGAGCGCGCGCGTCCCACATTAAGCTCGCGCGGCCGCGGCCGCCCGCGCGCGCCCTTCGTAGAGGGTGAGTCACGCTATGCGCTCCGGCGGCGTAGAACTGAGGGTTCGCCGCCCCGCCGTGCACCGAATGACCGAGTACGACCTGACGCCCGCGCTGAAGGCATCCGGCCAGAGGGGCCGATCTTTCCGCCTCATCCTCGTTGGGTTTGCCACCTTGGGAACAATCCTCATCGGTTTGGCGGTCGCCGGTTTCGTCGAGGCAGGGCGCTGGTCACCGGGCCTCGTCCTGATGGTGATCCTTGGCGTCATACTTGCAGCGCTGGCAGCCTGGGTGCTTCTCAGCTCATACCGGCCGCAGGGCCGCCTCGCGCTGGCAGTGGAGGAGGGTGGCCTCGCATTCGCTCGGGGGGATGAACGAGCAGAACTGATTCCCTGGACGAGCCCGAAGTTGAAGGTACTCCTGTGGGAAGTTACCAAGGTACCGCCTCCCGACGGAGTTCCCTACGGAATCACCGCGCCCGGTTCGGCCCTCGCGGTCGGGATACCCGCCGAGGCCTTTCACGAGGTGCTTCGACGGGCGCGGATTTCGGGTGCCAGCATCGTGTCGAGCAGGTACGACATCGGCCGGAATGCGGGCTCGATTCTCTACCGGATAACGTCCGGGAACAAGCGAGAACCGGGCTAGCCCTCCCCTGGCTTTGGACTGCGTCACCCGTCGCGCTCCGCGCGGTCCTGTCATCGGCCGCGCGCTCCCTTCATGAAGGTCGCGCGGAGGCGTCCGCCGCCCGCGCGACCATCATGAGGGCACGGTCGCCTCGGTCGCTCGGCCACTCCCTCGGCGGCCTGCGCGCCCGCTTCGCGCCGATGACCGCGGCCAGCGCACGCCGCGCCCTCGGAACCAAGATTACGAAGGCCTGCTAGTCCCCAGACGTGGCCACTCTCCCGATCGAGCGAGATCTCACCGGGCTCTCATCGCGGGGCCTGACCCTCGCCAGCCGCGTATTTCCGGCTCTCGTTACCTTCCCGATCTTCGCCCTTTGCGTGGGTGGCATCCTGTTCAACTACCTGTACCGGGGGCCCGAGCTGGCGGCCGCGGTGGGCCTGATCCTCGTGCCGCTCGGAGGCTTCAATCTCGTCCTGGGTGTATGGGCCGTATTCGTTGGCAGCGCCCCAGGCGCGACATCGATCCGCATCGACGAGGAGGCCCTCACGCTCCGATGGCCCAATGGCCATGCCGACGTCTACCGGTGGCGCAGCTGGCGGACGCACTTTCTTGTGGACACGTATCCGAACTCGCCTACCCGTTGGTCCCCGACTCCAACGATGATCTCCGCGTTCTGGCGACCGCCGTCTATGATTCCCGACGACCTAGTTCCGACCCTGCTGAACATCCTGGAGCGCTCGGAGCTCCGTGTGACCACGTACCCCACGCGGATCCGACGCCGCAAGGTTCTCCGCCGCGAGGTCCGGGGCTCCCACCATGCTCGGGTCGACCTGGGCGCGCTCTAGGTGCCACGCCTCGCGCTCAGCGCGTTCGTGTCTTCCGGAACCAAGATTACTCCTGCTTGCTAGTCCCCCGGCGTGGCCACCCTCCCGATTGAGCGGGACTTGACCGAGTTCTCCCGTCGCGGAGTAACGTTGGTCGCTCGGCTGGTCCCCGCCCTCACGACCTTTCCGATCGCCGCGCTCATCGTCGGGGGCATCACGTTCGACTACTACTCCGGGGGTAGGGAGCACGCCATCGCAATCTCGATCTTCCTCGTCCCGTTCGCAGTGTTCAGCATCGTTCTCGGCCTCTGGGCCGTATTCGTTGGTAGTGCCCCTGGGGCGACCTGGATCCGGATAGACGAAGACGCGCTGACGCTGAGGTGGCCGAGCGGTCACACGGACGTCTACAGCTGGCGGAGCTGGCGGACCCATTTCGTGGTGGACACATTCCCGCGTTCCCCCACCCGCTGGTCCCCGACCCCCACGATGATCTCATCGTTCTGGCGGCCACCCTCCATGATTCCGGAAGACCTGGTCCCGATTCTGGTGAACCTTCTGGAACGGTCCTCGCTCCATGTCACCACTTACACCACCAGGATCCGGCGGCGGACGGTGCTTCGGCGAGAGGTCCGGGGTTCCCACCACGCTCGGGTCGACCTGGGCGCGCTCTAGGTTCCGCGCCGCGCGCTCATCGCGGGCCCGCATCGACCGCGCGCCCCCTTCTTGAAGCTCGCGCGGAGACAGGCGCCGCCCGCGCGAGCATCAAGAGGGGCCGGCCTCGGTCCTCGCTCACACCGCTCGTCCCTCGGCCTGCGCGCTTGCTGCGCATCGATGCCCGCGATGAGCGCCCTCGGCGCCTCCGGAACCGTTTCCTCGCCGACGTCGCCGAACTCGCCTTCGATCGCCGCCCCGAACGCGGTCCGCGTTCGGATCGCGGGGAGCGACCGCACGTACGAGGTGCGGGACCTCCTCCGCGGGATGGGCCTGCAGTGGGACCCCCTCTCCCACGCGTGGCATGGGTCCCTGCCCCCGGTGCGCCGAGAGCAGATCGAGCGCGACCTCGGGCTCCCCCTCCAGCTCGTGCGGGCCCCGGACTCGTTCCCGACCGCCCCGGAACCGCCCGCGAGCCCCCGCCCTACCCCCGCCCCGGTAGCGTGGCCGCCCCGGCGACGTGTTCATGATGGGAGCCGTTCACGGCTGGAGTCCCGCGTCGCGATCCCCCGCGAGGAGGAGGCCCCGGAGCCGCTCCTGGGCCATTTCTCGCTCGCGGACGTGACCAGCGGCCTTCCGGACGACTCCCGGGAGGCGGACGAGCAGGCGGCCGCGCGGCACCTCGCGGACCTCCGCGGGCGCGTGAAGGCGGCTCGGGCGGCGATCGCGCGGGCGCCCGGGGGCGCGCAGATGCTCCTGGGGAACCCGACACGCGGGGCGTGGCTCTGCGCGCGGTTCGGGATCACCCCCGAACAGCTCTGCCACGGTGTCCCCGCCGCCGACGCTGCGCTTGCGGACGGTCCTCGCGACACCCCCTTGGTTCCAGCGGACTGGCTGGCTGAGCTCCGGGCGCGGGAGGAGGCGACCCTCAGTTCGATTCGACCGGCAAGGCCGATGTGACGTCGCCGGGGCGGGTACCCTCGAGGTCGGGGATCAGCCAGGTCCACTATTCCGAGTCGACGCCCGGTTCGCTTGCCGGCCGGGGCGGGCGACGTCGGAACAGGAGGATCACCGCCGCGACAGCCAGCACGGCCCCGCCCCCGATCGCCGCGTGCTCCCAGTCGCCCAGCCCTCCCGAAGGCGGGGAGGCCGTGGAGGATGTGTTCGAGATGGTCAATGTGAGGGTCCCGGAACGAGCCAGGAACCCGTTCGAGTCTGATACGGACGCGGTCACCTGGAAGACGCCCCCTGCCTGCGGGACACAGGCGAGGGTGGCGTTGACGGTCTGACAACCGGCTGGAAGGCCCGACCAAGAGAACATGTCGCCACCGGAACCCCCGCTCACGGAGGCATTCAGGTACAACCCCTCCCCCACGATCCCGACCGGGGGCCCGGCCGAGGCGATCGCAATCACCGGGTCCGCGTACACATGGAACACCAGCGGTGGGCTCTCGTTCGCTACCCCACCATTCGCATCGATGGCGCCGAACCGCACCGTGGACACCGCCACCTCGTTGGGACGGCACACCTGAGAATCCGGGCCCGATGGGAGGCAGCCTGCGGGGAGCCCGGACCATTGGACCGTCGCCGGCCCCGGAGCCCCGGTTCCCGCGGATAGCCCGGCGGTGAACTCTACGGGTTGGTTCACGTCGGCCGAGCTCCGGTTCGCCTGAGGCGCCAGCGCGACGGGAAGCGGGTAGACCTGGAATGCGAGGGTGGGACTTGTCGGGGCATTGACGCCGTTCGAGTCGGTAGCGGAGTAAAACATGTTCAGAATGGCGGCGGTGGCGAAGGTGCACGAGATCGCAATCGAGTCGGTCGGTCCGCAGGCGCCCGGGGGCAGGCCGCTCCAACTGACTTGAGAGAACAGACCGGTTCCCCCGGACAACGCCGTGTCGAGCGTCAGGGTCTGCCCGACGTCGGCGGACGTGACAGGGCCGATGCCGGGGATCGAGGCAGTTGGGACGCCGGCGGAGGGGGCTGGGTAGACGTGGATCGCGATCGAGGAGTTCAGGGAGAACCCCATGCTGTTGCCGGACCCCACCAACACCTGGTAATTCCCCGGGGATGCCGCGACACACGTCCCATAGATCGCAGCGGTCGAATTCGTGACCGTCGTAGGAGTGGTTCTCATGCAGCTCAGGCCGGTCGAGGGCACCGCCGTGACATAGGAATCACTCAGGTTCCAGCCCATCCCGTTCGCCACGAACGTGGCGTTGACGGTCACGGTCTGACCCACGTCCATGGAGGCCGAGGGATCCCCCGAGGGAGTCGCTGTGACCGGCGATTGAGTCAGACGAGTGGAGATGAACAGGAGCTCAGTAAATCCGCAGGCCGCCAGGATATCGCCCGTGGTCGGGTCGTATCCCATCGTATTGCAGTCGGCCCACGGATGGAAAGGCAACGGCAGGATGCTGGTGCCGTTGATCGCCGTGATGGAGTCGTTCGCCAGAGTCGAATAGTTATCCACGTAGACGAGACCGTTGGCGGGATCAAAGACCAGGGAGTTGGAGGAAAGGGAGGGGGTGGTCGCGTCCACGAGCTGGGTCCCGTGGATCAGCACGACCTGCCCATCGTGGGCGGTGACGTACACGAGACCGTCCGCTGAATCGTACTGAATATCCTGGGGGTAGTCACCGTTCGGGAGGGAAAGGTTCTCCACGAAACGGGTCCCGTTGAGGACCGCGACCTCCTGTTGGGCGAGCTTCGTGACATAGACCAATCCGGTGGTCGGGTCACACGCGACACCGCCGAACCAGCCGCCCTGATACGGTGTGTAGTTCCCTGTGTTAACGGTCGCCACGACGCTCTCGCCGGCGATGATGCTGACGTTCGTTCCGGATTCATTGGCGACATAGATGTCGCCGTTGACGGGGTCGTACGCGATACCTTGGGGGCGTCCCACGGTGGAAACGTTGGCGACCACAGCGGACCCGCTGATCACCGCGACCCTCCCGGTCGTCAGCTCTGCCGCGTAGAGCAGACCATTGCCGGGATCGAACGCGAGTCCCGCCGCCAGTCCCGGCAGCGGGATCGTCGATAGGATCGACCCGTTCGACATGACGGTGATGTTCCCTTCACCTCCGGAGAAGTTGCCGGAAATGTAGAGCGCTCCGGTAGCCGGATCCGCCGCGATCCCATCTGGTGCTTCTGGCAGGCTCACGTTCGTGTAGACGCCCACTACGGCGCCAAGCCATGGCGAGTGCGAAGTGCTGTCTGCCTCAATCGTCCCTGTGCCCAGCTCGGATACTGCCCGGCAGCCGGGCACGGTCGCGATTCGCCCGGAAACGCAGGTCGTCAGCTGACCGTTAACGGGAGTCGTGGCGCGGTAAGACGGTGGGGGGCCGGTCGCTGGCGGGCCGGGTCCTGCGCTGGATCGTCCGGTTCCTGAGCCTACGCCAAGGAGGAATAGGAGGACGACGACCAAAGTGGCGGGGATTACGCTGCCCTTCCTCCGGTTCGGGCACATTCGTCGAGGCCACCCTATAGCCGACACACGGAACCTCGCAATCAACTCTGGACAAGCGTACAGTCCTATGGCTTCATGGGAGCGTGTCCCGCCTCGACACCCAATCCCCACAAGGCCGCATTTGTGCCGCCCGGGGCCGGCCCCCCTCTCGCGTGGACTGGCTTGCTGAGCGCCACCCGAGGGGGCGCGGTCCAGGCCCATCGCTTGCAGGCCACCGACCCCCGGCTCACCGACTTAGAAAAAGAACGCGGTTCCCCGGCCATGGCAAGCCGACGCGGCTGGGGGCCCATCGCGCTCGTCATCCCCATCGGCGGCTGCTCCCTGGTTGGTCGGCAGGCATGGCCGTCCCTCGTCGTGCAGACACGAGGGTGCGGAGGGGCACTCTGGGCGAGACCCCTCCCGCTCTGGTTCCAGCCCCTGTGCTGCTGTGGGATCGTTCTGGTGACCGTCAGCACAGGCATCGTGCCCGACGCAGCCCGGCGCGGCGGTTCGGGGCAGGAGAACCCCGGTATCGCGGCGCCCTGAGAGTCGCGGACGACCCGCGGGGTTCCCTATCGTTCGAGGCGGTCCCCCCCCACCCCTCCGCCGGTGCTACTCCCCGTTGTGCGGCAGGCGCCGCAGCGAAACGGCCTTTTCCCAGGTCGCCCTTCGTCTAACCCTCCGTGACCGCTACCCCTCGTGGTCCCCGATCGATCCGCCCCCTCCTGGCAGCCTGCGTCGCCGTGGCGATCCTGGCCGCGACGTTGTTCGTCCTGACGATCGAGACCGACCTGGTGGTGCCCCGGACCACTTATGGCGGGCCGGGGCCCGCAACGGCGGATTGTCCGAACGTCTCGGCCTCCCCCTGGACATGCGTAACCCCATGGGGGATCAAGGTCACGTGTCCCCCGCCCCCCTCCTGTGGATCCGCGAATTGCACGGTGGCGGCGTGCGTCGCGAACCCGGCTAACTACGTGGCAGCCCTGGTTTCCCTGGTTCTGACGGTCGGCGCCTCGGCCGGCGCAATCCTGGTGGCGACATACCGCCTGATTACTCGTCGCCGCGCTCCGGCATAAGCACCAACGGGTCCCCCCCTTCTCCGGCCTCACAGCCCGTCCAAGGGCGGATCGACCCCGGTGTACCCATTACTTATGGTACCGAAGCATGCGCCAAACATCCACCGCGTGGTGAGACCGTGACTCTTCGGAACGCAGCAGGTATTGCCCTCGCACTGATAGTCACTTCTCTTTTCATCGGTTCAGGATTATCGGCGGGAGAAGGAACGCACAGCAATGCCGCCCTTGGTCCCCCCAGTCTAGTCTCAACTTTGGGGCTTTCTACGCAAGATCCCGGGAACGCCGTCCCTACGTCTTCGGCCCCGTCATTTGGCCCCGCACTGGGAGCCGCAGTGCAAACACATCCCTACTGGTGGGCAGGTGCCTACAACGGCAGCGCGAACCACTCTGTTTCACCTGGTTATAGCACTTGGTGGCAAATCGGGGCATACAACGGCAATTCCGGTACCTACCCTTCGCTTTCGGTCACGCTGACGATTCCTGACGCTCAGGCTGAAGGACCTGGGACGGCAAAATACGCCGTATTGATGTCCGCGTTCGACAACGGGGGAGCCTACGATCAAATCGGAATCGGCGACTTCTTCGGCCAGTGGGTTTTCTCATTCAACTATCTGCCGCCGGGCACCGACCCGAACAACATGGGGAACTACAAGTCCTGGGGATCCACACTGACCCCCCAATCAAACGAACAGTACACGCTCAAGATGTATTTCGCGAGCGGATACGTCGACTACCAGGTCTTTGTAGCCAACTCGACCGCCATTTACAACTGGGCTCCCTACTACGATGGGGCTACTGCATTCTATGGGGGGGAGTGGTACAATGACGGCCAGTACGGCCAGTTCAGCAACTACGCGGATTACGAAGAGATGCACTACACGGGCGACCAGTACGTCCCCGATTGGGACTGGTTCTACTACGACAACACCGCCACCTCTGGATGGGCTCTCTGGGCACCGCCGGGCGCTCCTTCTGGGGTTACCGTCGCCACCGGCGGCTCCCAGGTGACCATAGAAAATGAGCCTACGATTCTGGCGGTAGGAACGAGTTGGGGGTCGGGATCAATGTACTCGACCGGCGCATCCGCGGGGAGTCCCGTCACGGTGCAGGACTTCGCATTAGTCGTCTGTTCATGCAGCCCGGGTTTGGCGTTCAGTACCTATCAAGAACCGGTGGGCTGGTACGTCACGTTTAGCGTCGTTCGACACGTGTACTACGCCACCGTAACGACGAGTTGCGCTTCCCAGGCAGGAGTCTACTACGTCGGAATCGAGCTATCGGCGACGACCTCGCCCTACCTCTTCACCAAGTCGCTGTTCTCCGTATCGGTGACCCCAGCTAGCCGACATGGCGCGCTGTGTGCTCAGTTCGGAGCGGGGAGCCGTCCGGACGGACTGGCATATGACCCCGCCCACCACCAGTACCTGTACGTCTCGAACTACAATGGTGGCAACGTTTCAATCTACAACGGCACTGACGACGCGACCCTCGCAAGCATCTCGGTAGGGAGCCTCCCTCGAGCCCCAGCTTTCGACCCCGCAAATTCCTATGTATACATACCGAACTATGGGAGCAGCTCCATATCGGTAATAAGCGGAACGAGCACAGTTACTACGCTAGCCGGTACGTACGCCCCATTCAGCGCGGTGTTCAATCCGGGCAACGGGTACATGTTCGTTAGCGAGTTGTCCTCTGGTTCAGCCCCCGGATTGGTCGATGCGATATCCTCGACCGACACGGTGACGAAGATATATCTGTTGGACAACGGGGCGACGTTCCTCGCCTACGACTCGGTGAACAATTACATTTACGTAGCCACCACCACAAGTTCTGGCATACCTGCGATTTGCTACGTCACGAACACGCTCTCCCCAAGCAGTAGTTGCCTCCCGCTAAATTCGGTGAGCGGGACGATCTCGGCGCTGACCTTTGACGCTGCGCTCGGGGAGCTGTATGCTTCCGATTCCTCGAACAATGAAGTCTACGCCATAGCGACGTCCTCGTTCTCGTTGCTGGCCACTATTGGCGTCGGTAGCACTCCGATGTCCCTCGCTTGGGACCCAAGCGGTCCACTCGGGTACGGCACGATCTGGGTAGCGAACGAACTCTCCAACTCCCTCAGCCAGATCTGGACAAAGACGAACGCCGTAATCGCCACAGTCGCCGTAGGGTCAAGCCCCAACTACATCGTCGACATTCCAAACGAAGGGGAGGAAGCAGTCAGCATATCTGGGTCCAATACCGTCGATTTCGTCAACAACCTGAATGCGATCGTGCTCTACAAGTTCGTGACCGGTTCCGCCCCGGGACCGTTGATGGTGAACTGGTGGGGGTCAGTCTATGACGCCGACACCTCTGGAGGGACAATCACAGTGGCCCCGAACACCATTCCTACCCCGTCGAGTCCGGGCCCGACATGGCACCTGCAGCTCGGCTCAGCAGCGGGAGCTAGGGCTGACGGGGCGATGACGTACATCAACGGGTCTACTGACGAATATCTGATCTACGGCGGCCTGTCGAGCATTGGAGCACCGCTGGCGGACAGCTGGCTCGGTACAGCCTCCGGTTGGAGCACGGTGTGTACTACATCGGGCTGCCCGGGGGGACCCCCGGCACTCTGGGGTGCCTCCCTGCTCTCCGGAGACGGTTGGACCATCCTCTTTGGGGGCTGCCTGACTCCGGCGCCCTGCACGTCAGTGTCCTCGAGCACGTGGGAGTATGTAGGTGGAACGACCCCCTGGGTCCAGTTGTCCCCGACTACCTCACCACCCGGGCGCTATGACGCTTCAGTCGGCGCCGACGGCAGCTCGAATGTCGGGATCCTCTTCGGGGGCCGGAATGCTACACAAGCAATGGGTGACACCTGGGAATTCGATATTGTCTCCGGTACCCCGACTTGGGGCCAGCCTAGTTCCCCGGGGACACCCCCTTCGTCACGATTCCAAGCCGCCATGACATACGATCTGAGCGACCCCTCGGAGCAAATGGTTCTGTTTGGTGGCAGTACGTGGACTGGGGTCCCTCTGGCCGACACCTACGTCTTTACGGGTTTCGTACCTGGCAGCGTAACTAGTGGGAGTTGGAGTCAGTTGTCGCCAGCAGGCGGTCCGGCTGGCCGGTTCGGCGCCGGCATGACATGGTTCGGGCAGGGCGTGCGCTCTCACGGCACAGGCGCCTATGTTCTTCTGTCTGGAGGGACAAATGGCGCCAACGAAATCTTCAGTGATACTTGGGTTTTCTTCGGGGGGAATTGGTACCCCTACTATCCAAGCACGGTCCCGACAGCAAGCTATGACGCCTCCATGGGATACTCCTGGTCGGCGAATTCAGCTCTGCTTTACTCCGGGTTCGAGGCGTTGACGGGCCAGACTACCTTCGCCGACCAGTACACGTACTACTGATGTTGTCGCTGCGGGCCGTAGGGCCCACCTCGAGCGCCGGCACCGATGGCGGACAGCGATGGGAATGTCGGGTTCAGGAGACCGTTGCACTCCGATACCCTGCGGACGGTGCCCCGTGAACCAATGGTCATGGGAACAGGGAATCCGCGAAAATCTGTCGGGGCCTGTTGGGCCGCTTGACCAGCGCCCCGAGATGGAATGCAACCAGGGCCCCCGCTGTCACGAGCAGGCTGGCGGCTAGTCTCCGGACCGCGCACGCGGTAGTATCGGCGTCCAACATTTGGTCCTGCCGGCACGGTTTCCGTTCTCTGACGCCACGGTTTCGACGCGGGTCCCCCCCACTCGCTCCGCTTGTGGGTCCCCCCCGCGCCACGCCCTCGCCCGTTCTCCCTCCCACCGCGAGGGAGAACGATGCGAGAGACCTTCCTGGACCCGTCGCGGAACCGCCGCCTGCTGTGGACCGGCGCCATCCTGCTCGCGATCGGGCTGTCGCTGGTGCTCGTGGTCGGCGAGTGGTTCGCGATGCTCGACGCGTGCGTAGCGAACCCGACGTGCACGGCGGGGGCGTCCGCGGGCATTCTCGAGGCGATGCTTGGGCTCCAGGTCTCCGGTGTCGGTCTGGCCAGCTCAGGGGTGCCGCTGATCGTCTACCGAATCCCCGCCCCGGCGTCCCCTTGAAATGAACCGGTCCCGTCCACGAAGAACCAGTCGCCGGACAAGGAAGTGGTGCCGGAGTCCAGAGACAGGATTCCAACACTGCTGAGGGAGACGGTTCCGCCGGACGTCCAGATACGCTTGATCAGGTCGAAGCTGGCGACCACCGCCCCGCTATCGGTGAGTGCGTGAAGGGTCCAGGCGGCCCCGATGTTCACGGATGTCTCCATGTTCGGCAGATCCACGTAGACCACGAAGTCCCCCAGGACCAGGCCGCTGGTCCCAGATATCGTGAAGTCGTGGATCCAGTCTCCCGACACATTCGAAACCTGGCCCGCGTAAACCTGGACCTCAGGCCCGCACCCGTCCAACGACTCGCAGGCCGGCGGAGGACCGTTCTGACCATGCGGGACTAGGAACCAGAACGCGGCTCCGGCCACAACCACCACCAGGGCCACGGTCCAAACGATCAGCCACGGAGAAGGAGTACCTGAAGCCCGCAGGATCTGAGGGGTCGCGGCGGGTGGGGAGGGACCTTGTCCGGCTTGTGCCGACATACTGTGCCGACCCCCCTGTGTCGATACCCCCTCCCCCTTTCTAAATGGTCGGAACCGGGAACGGGGTCGGCACAGGCTGGACCAGGGGCATGCGCGTAACCCCTACGTAGCGATCCGAGGTCGGCGTCAGGTTCCCGCCCAGCGGGTATCAGCAGCCCGCGCAGTACAGCGGGAACCCGAGGGACCCCTGATAGGGGCTGGTCAGGACGATGCCGAGCTCCGCGTCCGATAGGGTGGCGTTGGAGGCGAGGCCGGTATCGAGGATGACCGTCACGTTCGGGCCTACCGGAACGGGCCAGTCTCCCCCGCTGGTCCATTGTCCCTCGGAGACGTTCCAGACTCCCGCGATCGAAGTGGGGGACGCCAGGGCCGTAACCACCGCGTTCACCCCGAGGGGCAGCGAGGGAGCCAGCGGTCCGTTCGTGTTCTCGCCCGCGCTCGCGTTCGCCACCACGAAGCGGAGATGGGCGAGGGTCAAACCCTGGAGCGACGACTCGAAGACCGCCGCGTAGCAGACCGATCCCGAGGTCGAGCGGCAGCCTATCGACCCGGGGGACACCCTCTCTATGCCCGCGGGGGCGAAGTCCGAGGGACCTGGGTGGATCGACGCGAGCCATGGGAGTAGAAGGCCGGCCGCTAGGACCAGGATGGTGACCGCGGAGACGGCGATCACCAGCACCAGTGCAATATCGCGGCGGCGCCGGGCCGGCCGCGAGGGCGGCCATGGGTCCGGGTCGGGTCGGGCGCCGGCGGGCATCATAGGTAGATCGGTCGCATCCCCGAGGGCGATAGGGTCGGGACGGCCTAAGGTTCTGTCGTCGGAGTCGCCCAAGATCTACCGGGTTACGGTGGAGCCGGGGATTCCTTCTCGGTCCTTTCGGCAGCCGATCCGGTGTCGGTTACCGGGGTATCGGCGTCCGCCGCGGTGGCCAATGCCCTGAGGTCGTACAGCCGGGAGAGGACCCCGCCCCTGCGGGCCCGGCGGCTGGGAACACCCAGCGACCGCAGCGCCATCCCGAGCCGCCGCGGGTCCTCCAGGAGCCACTCCCCCGGCTCCCCGACCCCCGCGAACTCCTCGATGGTGACATCGGCCGCCCGGCCCTTCGCGAGGAGCTGGTGCGCCAGCACCAGCGCTCGGCCGAGCCCGGTGCCATGTGCAGACACTGGTCCGGCAACGGCCACGGTCGGCGCTGGTCGGGCGGACTCGTCTTCGAGGTCGCCTGTGAGCCAGCCCCAGGGGGATCGATCGCCATGGAGGTAGGGGGTCAGGCCGCCGACCGGGTCCCGACAGAGCAGCCCCACGTCCCCCCAGAGGGCCGTTCCCGTAGGAGGGGACCCCATCACATGGACGAACCGCTCCGCCGCCTCTCGGTCGGAGACCACGACGAGGCACCTGCGGCCCACGGAGGCCGCCTTGGCCACGTTCTTAGCCACTTGGTCCGCGCGGCTTACGAGGGTGGAGCACTCGACCTCGATACTGTAGGTCCGCCCGCCGATCTCGAACTCCCCATCGGGGACGAAGTACCCTCCGCCCTGCGCGACGATCCGCGGTCGGACTCCCCGCTCCTCCAGGAATGTGGCCGCCTCGGCGAGGAGGGCGCAGTGCTCCTCCCCTTCGTTCCGGGCGACTTGGATGGCCTCTCGGAGGTAGCGGCCTTTCCGCAACAGGCGAAGGCCGGTTCCCGGGTCGTCCGCCGCGTTCCCCTCCGAAAGGCAAAGACTCGCCGCGGCGCTCACCATCTCTGGGCGCCAACCGAGGGCGCTCCCGACCTCGGTCCGCGTCTTGGGCCGGTCGCTGTCCAGGGCGTCGAGGAAGCGGACGAGCTGCTCCTGGGACAGGCTCAGCGGGGACCCTCCCGAGTCTTCGGGCCTCGCGTACCGACGCGAGCTCTCCTCGACCTGGGAAGCTAGCGCCGCTGCTGCCGCCGACGGCGGGAGGGGCGCCCGCATGTCCACCTTGATCAGGCTCCCCCGGGTCGCCAGAGCGGCCTGGTGGGGCCGGAGCCCACTGTCGAGGTCCTCCGGCCGCCAGCCGAACTGCTCCCCGCGGGCGATCTGCCACGCCTCCCGGGTGTCCTCCGCGCCGAGGGAGAACATCAGCCACGCGTCGACGTTCCCGACCATCGCGGAGCGGACCTTCGGGGGGACCCGCCCCAGGAACTGCGTGATCGGCACCACGTGGAGACCGAGGCGAGCCCCCTCGCTGAGCATGTCCGCGAATGGGGGGATCGCGTAGTTGTGGAACTCGTCGACGACGAGGTAGATCGGGTCCTGACTGCGGGGGCGCTCCTGGACGGCGGACCAGAGGCGGGTGAGGAAGATTGCCCCGAGGAACCCTGCCCCCTCGGTCCCAAGGGGGCCCTTCCCGAGGTTCAGGAGCAGGAGGCGGTGCTGGAGGAGTCGCTCGAACGGGACCGGGCCGGCCCGCTGGCAGAGCGACTTGCGGAACAGCGGGTTGGTGGCGATCTTCCCGACCTTGTCCAGCGACGAGATCGTCATCGAGTAGTCGAGCTTCGGGAGATGGACCTTCAGGGTGCTCCGCAGGGAGTCCCCTGTGGCGAGGCGCTCAAGGCGCTTCATCGCGTTCTTGTCGGAAAGGGCCGCGTAGGCGTCGACGAGGGTGGCCCCTTCGAGCCCGGAGAGCCCCTGAAGGACCGCACGCAGGATGAAATCCGCGCGGCCCCCGATGCTCTCCTCGCCCCAGGCGTTCTTGATCGCCTGGACGAGGTCGCCCGACAGGCGTTCCGCCTGGCGCTCCCGTTCGACGGGTGCCGCCTCGTTAGATGTGGGCATCTGGAGCAGGTTGAGCGGGACCGCGGCCATCTCGACCCCATCGCGGGTGAACGTGGGTCGAGAAGGGTCGATCGCGACGGTATCCCGGGCAACGTCCCCGGGGATCCGCTCGACCAGATCGCGGATCAGGTTCCCGGTCGGTTCGAGGACGACGACGTGCGCGTTCGGCTCCGTCCGCAGGATGTCGAGGGCGACGTTCTGGGCGGCCGTGGACTTCCCCGACCGGGTCCGGCCGAGGATCGCCAGGTGGTGCCACCCCTGCGGGAGGCGGACAGGGGTCCCATTCGTGGTCCCCAGGGCGCTGCCCTGGGAGCCGAGGGAGGCTGCCCCCGGCCCGGCCGACAGCCCCGGGGGAAGGGCGAGCCGCCGGACGCCGCGTGGTGGCACGACCAGTTCGGCCCCAGGACTCCCGGCCGGAGCCCCGGCATAGATCAGCCCGGGGTGGCGCTCGCGCCACGGGACGGGTAGGATGTTGGCGAGTTCGCGGCCCGAGACATCGCGCTTCGCTCGTGGGGCCGCGAACTTCCGGAGATCGTGCTGGACCAAGGCCGAACAAAACCGCTGCCGGCGGGCCGGGATGCCGAGTCGGTCCCGGTATGGCCCGAACGCCCACTCCAGGGCACGGTGGTGGATGCCGGTCCCCGGGACCGGGCGAAACTCCCGCCACATCCCCCCGTTCCACGAGGACCACGACGACAGCCACTGGTTCGCGTGCGCGGCGATCCAGACGGCGTCCCGCCCCGTGACCGCGAGTCGGATCTCGAGATGGTAGACCGCATCTCCCGCGCGCCGGAGGAGGACCCCCCGCTGTGCGTGGTCCGCCTGCTGGACGAAAGTGTCGAAGGTCGTGCCGAACGGACGGTGCTCCCACGTCGGGACCCGTTCGAACACGAACTGAAGGACGGCGGCTCCCGGCTCCGCGGCGATTGCCGGCGCCAGGGACCTGAGGAGGATTCCAGCACGGTCGATTCCCCCGGTCATCTGGATCGGCCAATAGTGGCTACCTGCGGCGGGAATCGCCCGAAGGAGGGTACCGCTCCCCGGCGGAATGAACGCGTAGAAGGGACACCGAAGGGCGACTGGGCCGAGTTCAAGCCCGGGATACGCCTCGCGGATCACGGAGAACGCGGCCTGGGTGGCGTCCGGGCCGGAGCTACCCAGGAGGTAGCGGACGGGGCGTTCAGGCGCCCACACGACCTCCAGCCACACCGGGTCCGCAAACCCCAGCTCTATGGGGGTGCGCTTCGCAGGGGGCGGTGCCTCGGGGGGCAGGGGTCCCGGCAGAAGCAGCTCGTAGTGGACCCCGTACGGCGGCATGGCGCCCGGAGTCAGCGAGGGAGACTATCGACCCCTCACCCACTGCCGAACGATGGAAAGTGGCTGGCTCCCCAGGCTGGCGGAGCGGGGGTGGCGCTATTCGGTGGGCGGTTCGCTGGAAGCTGGGTCTTGCGGAGGTGGAGTTCGCCGGCGCCAGACGATCACGACGGCCCCAGCGACGACCAGGAGCGCGACCAGTCCACCGATCAGCCCGTACCCCTCGCCCGGCGGCAGCCCGAGTACCGTCGCTCCGCCCCCGCCTGGCGGGTTGCTCGAACCGTTCGGGGTCGGCGCCACGTAAACCACCGGCTCGATGAGGGAGTGCCCAGCGATCGTCACATTCCCAGCTCCCTGGGACCCGTACCCAGAAACCGATTCGACGGAGTACGGATAGGTCCCGTTCCGGAATCCGGTGAACGTGATGTTCCCATCTCCGAACTGCGAAGTTCCGTTGAATGAGACAGCCCACGTCGTCCCCTGCGGCAGCCCCGTCTCTGAGAATGTGACGTTGTACCGGGGCGGCGTGGGTTCCTTTACGACGACCTTGGAAAATGTCACTGTCGCGGATGCCGATTGGCCGTTCACGGGGACTGTTCCCGACGCCGGACTGGCGGAATAACCGGTGACTGTGCCCACTGTGTAGGTGTAATTCCCGTCCGGCTCCACGAACTCAATGTAGCTCGCTGAGGACGTCCCCAAGGTCCCGTTCAGCGTGATCGCCCAAGCGGTCCCTGGGGGGAGGCCCCCCTCCGAGAAGGTCACCAGGTACTGGACGGGGGTCCATGCGATAGAGACTCTCAGAGCGGTCCCGTTCACGAGGACGGTTCCAGAGGCCGGCATCGCCGTGTAGTTGAGGAGGGGTGAGACATCGAAGTCGAACGTGCCGTTGGCGGCATAGAATCCGACAGAATCGGTCAGGGAGGAGTTGCCACCACCTGCGAAGTCGACCGTCCAGTTCGTCCCTGGGGGCAACCCGGATTCTTCGAACGTAACGGTGTAGGCGGGAGCCAGCCGCAGAACGCTGACCGAGTTCGACCAGGAGTTCACCACGTAGAGGGAGCTGTCGTCCCCATCGAAGGTAGCGGCCTCGGCCGCCTGGCCCACGGGAACAGTCTCGACCACCTGTGTGCCATTGATCACGTCCACGGTGCTCGGGAACGGGGACACCACGAAGACATCCCCATTGGCCGGGTCGTACACGGGCTGGTTGGGCGCCGGGTGGACCGGGATCGTGGCTACTAGCGTGGACCCGTTGATCACGGTCACGCTCCCCGGATCGTCAGAAATGTAGACGCACTCATTTCTCGGGTCGTAGGTGGCGGCAAAGGTATCGGCCGTGGAGGGTGCGCCGACCACGAGGGTAGTGACCAGCGTGGTGCCGCTGATCACCGACACGTTCCCGTAGGCGATGGGGACGTACACGTAGCCGTTCGCGCTATCGAACGCGGAGAGGAACGGATAGCCGCCCGTGGTGACCGTGCCGACCAGGACGGTTCCGTTGAGGACGCTAACGTTTCCAGAATTCTCGTTGGAGACATAGACGTCTCCGTCGACCGGGTCGTACGTCAGCCCCAGCGGGTCCGACCCCACGGGTATCGTGGCCACGAGAGCGGAGTCGCGGATCACGCTCACGTTGGAACTGTTGGAGTCCGCTACGTAGATGTCCCCATCGGCGGGGTCGAACGCCGCCAATGAGGGGTCCGCCGTCGCGCCCACGCCCACGGAACCGATGACCTGGCTGCCGTTGATCAGGGTCACATCGCCGGTCTTGTAGTTGGGAACATACAGGACCCCACTCTGGGTGTCCACCGCCGACGGTTCGGGAATCCCACCCAGCTGGATGGTCGCGATGTCAGAGGTACCGTTCAGAACGCTGATCGAGCTCGGACCGAGCTCCGTTCCGGACGTGGATTCGTTTTGGTTGGCCACGTAGACGAACCCATTGACCGGATCGTAGGTCGCCTCGTCGGGGGAGACCCCGACCGGCACGGTCGCGACGACCTCAATCCGCTCGTAGAGGCCCCCGGCGGGGGCCGAACTGGGGATCTGCGCCTCCATCCCAGCAGGGAGGACGTACCTGCTGGCCGGCATATGGGGCGGCCCGAGCGTAGCCGCGGCCGAGGTGACTCCTGCACCCGCGAACAGTCCGACGAGGAGGAGGATTCCGAGTCCAACGGCCCGCCAGGGACCCGCTCGTCGTACCATGGGCGCTGTACCCCGGGTCACGGCCAGCTCTCCGCCTCGCGACGCCCGAGGCAGCGACCACAGACTCCGGCGATATTCAAACCGACGGGATCCAAGCGTCCGCTTCTTCCACCACCCAGGGGGCTGTCGACCCGTTTGTCTCGCGATGTCCCACCCATTGACGAACGATGGAACGTGACTGGCCTCCCCGAGCGGCCGACAGAGCTCAGCGCGATCCCGAAGGAGATGCGATCACGGTCGGGTCCTGTGGATGGCGAGACCGCCGGCGCAAGACTACTGCGACGCCCACGGCGACCACCAGGAAGACGACCAACCCCCCGATCAACCCGTACCCCTCGCTCGGCGGCAGTCCGAGTACCGTCGCCCCGCCGCCTCCCGTCGAATTGTTCGTGCCGTTCGGGCTCGAAGCCTGGAAGACGACCTGGACGACGGCCGAGTGGCCATCCACGGTAGCGGTGCCTGGGCTCGGTGTCCCGAATCCGGTCACAGGACCGACGGAGTACGCGTAGGTGCCGTTCGGGAAGCCCGAAAATGTCAGATTCGCACTCCCGGCCCGTGACGTGCCGTTGAAGGTCACCGACCACTCGGTTCCGGATGGTAGCCCGCTTTCCGCGAAGGTGACGTTGAACCGCGGTGGCGGGGGCGCATTTGCGTGGCTGGGCGAGAAGCCGATCACAGTCTCGAACGTATCGCCGCTGATGGGGACCTCTCCTGAAACGGGGCTCGCCGCGTAGCCAGCGACCGTTCCCACGGTGTAGTCGTACGTTCCATTCGGCTCCGAGAAGGCGACCGAGCCGCCCGCTGAGGTCTCGGTCGACCCGTTGAGCGTTACAGACCACATCGTCCCCGACGGAAGTGTGCTCTGGGAGAATGTCACGGAGTAGACGGTCCGAGTCCACGTCAAGGGGATCGTGACGGCACTTCCATCCACGGTAACTGACCCTGACCCCGGGGTCGATGCGTAGCCCGGGGAGAGACCGACGGCGAATCCGTACGAGCCGTTGTATCTCGCAAAGACGATGGTGTTCCCGGTCGCGGGTTCGGTGGTCCCGTTCAGGCTGATCGACCAGGGGACGTTCGTCGGAAGTCCCTGTTCTGTGAAAGTGACGTTGTAGAGGGGTTTCAGTCGGAATGCGATCGGGACGGATAGATCCGTTCCGTTTACGGCCACACTCCCGTTGGGTGGAGTGGCTGTGTACGCGGATGGGGATTGGACTGCGAAGGCGTAGGTTCCGTTCGACAGTTGGACGGTAAGGTTCGATGTGGTGGCGTGGGCGGAAGAGGCCCCTACCGTAACGGCCCATGCGGTCCCGTTCGGGAGTCCCCTCTCTTGGAAGGACACGCTGAAATTCGCGGCGACGAACGGCACGGTCTGGAGGATCGATTGACCCGCGACGACGACAACGCCGGAAGGTACGGTTGGCACGAACCCTCGGGAGCAATTCGCGTGGTAGCCATACGACCCGTTGGTCACGTTGTAGAAGAGCGCGGTCGCGAGGCTCGTCAGGTTGGTTCCATTGAAGGCCAAGGTCCACGGGGTCTGGGGCGGAAGGCCCATTTCGGAGAAGCTCACCGTCGAGGTGAACCCGGGAATATCGAACCGGAGCGTTAGGGAAACGCTCCTTCCGGAAACCGTCACGTTCCCGGTGGGCGCGACGGCCGCAAAGCCGGCGGGGGCCCACGCTTGGTAGGCGTGGGTCCCATTGATCAGGTCAACGGATAGCGCGTTGCTGGTGCTCGAGTAGTTCGTTCCGTTGATCACGACCCCCCACGTCCGGCCGGTCCCCAGGCCGCTCTCATGGAATGTGACCGCGTAGTACGTTGGAGGCACCGGGAACGGCGTGCTGGCGTTGATAAATGTCAGCCCTCCGCCGAGGCTCGACACGATGAGTTCCTTGGTCAGCGGATCGTAGGTCACCCGCTGGGACTGCTCGCCGGAGGGAGACTGTCCCACGAACCGACCGGTCGTCGCGTTCACAACCGTGATGTTGGCCCCGTACTGCTCGCCGCCCACCACGTAGCCGATCGGGTCGACCGCCGTGAGCCAGTGGGCGCCATCGGAGCTGGTGTTGGTTACCCGGGTATTGTTCGACGTCGCGATGCCGACGATCCGCCCGCCGTTTGTGAAAGCGGCGTACACGCATCGGCACAGGCTGCTGTAGGCCAGCCCCGACACCAGCCACCCCATGTTGATCGAGGTGTAGTTCACGAAGGTGGTGGCGTTGACCACCAAGATGCTGCGGCCCATCGCCACGTACATCCGGTCATGGACCGGGTCGTACGCGATGCCGTTCGGAGTATCGCCGGCCACGTCGCGGAGCTTCTTGACGAGCGAGAGCGAGGTGGAGTTGAAGACGTAGACGGCGGGAACGCATGGCTCGGTCACCCATACGTTCTGGTTTGACTTCGAGAACGCGGCGTCTCCCGGGCAGTCGGAGTAACCGGATGTGTTGAGGATTGTGCCGTTGGATGGGTAGATCGACGCGAGGGAGTAGTAGAAGCTCGCGAAAGCGCCCGTGTCGGGGTCGAACAGTACTGGCCCTCCGACGGAGTACGGGCCGAAGTAATCCGTTCGGTTGTCGACCCCCAGACTTGTCCCGTTGACCAGGTATACTACTCCGTTGGCATCGTCCTGGGTAACGACCTCGCCGGTGCGGGGATCGACAGCCACCCCGTCCAGGGAGGCACCGACGAGTGTGAGCCCGAGACGGGCGGTCGCGTTCGGGTTCGCGACCATGACCGCCCCGAGGGGACCATCGGGTGCGAAGATGTCCCCGCTGCCAGAGTCGACCCCGAGGATCGCCTGGCTGCCCACGTAATAGTAGTAGCTCGCCACTGGAAACGAGAGGTTCCGGAGCACCGTCAGGTTTGACGGGTCGATCACCTCGACACGCTGCGAGCTCAGTCCGCTGGCAACCAGGTCCCCTGTCACCGGATTGAACACAACTGCGGCGTCGTTCGCCGAGTTGATGAACGATACATTCCCGATCTCCACGAAACCCGCGGTCCGGAACGCGGCGATGTGGTCATTCTGGTCGGTTGCGAACACCCGGGTCCCGTTCCCGGAGAAGGTGACCCATGCGAGCGATTGGCGGGTGATGAAGTCGGTGCTGCTGTTCGCCGTACCGACACCGGGGTGGAACCACCCGAACCCCTCCGTGCTCACGCAAGTGACCCCGTTGTAAGTGCGGTTGACGGCCTGGAAGAGGAGGGTTCCGTTGAGGGGGTCAACGGCAAGATGCCCCACCCCACCAAAGACCGTGACGTTCCAGGCAGAGGTCGAAGTGGCGTTGATCACAGCGATCTGGCCGGCGTTCGAGCACCCGTGCGCGGCTACGCCCACGTAGACCGCTCCGGACGTGGAGTTCACGGCGATCGACTGGGGGGTGCACGGAACGGGGATGGTCGCGACGCTGACCATGCCGACGGGGTTCAGCTCGTGGACCAGGCAGTTCTCATCGAGCGCGTAGAACCGACCGTTCACGGGGTTGTACACCCCGTCGTTCAGGACGGAGTAGAGCAAGGTGGCGCCTCCCACCACCTCGCGGGTAGACGCATTGACGACGCTGACAGTATCCGTTGAGACGATGAAGAACTCTCCGAGCCCTGCGGCGTAGATCGCTGCGGTCGGGAACACTCCATCGGTAGGGAGGAAATTGCCGGGGACGGAAGAGTTGTTGAACGGGATCGCGGTGCGGGTGGGCCAGCCGGCAGATGATGCGGCTGGAGCTTGTCTCGGGGTGTGAGTGGCCGGGCCCCCAGTCATTGGGTGGAGCACCATTGCCGAGCTCGCGAGCGGCGCTGCGTGGGCCACGGCCGGGCGTTGAGCGGGGGGGAGGCCCGGTACAGCGAGGACGACGACCAAAAGTACGATGGTGGCGGAAGTGGCAACCCGCATCCAGCTGACCCCTCACCCACCAATCTACAAATTGGCGGAGACGGGGCTCCCACCCCTTTCCCCGATATAACAGGCGGGAAAGAGTCGCCCAAGTAGTAGGATCCAGGGTCATACGACAGTCATTCTGGGTCCCCCCGGCCGGGCAGGTTTCACATCCCTGGGGCAGGCATGGGCACATAGACACTGAAACCGACATGCCCGTTGGTGGCGATGGGCGGGACGAGCGCTCGCGCGCGTTCTATGGCCGCGTCCGAGGTGAGACTCCCCGCCGCGCCACCCCCGGCCTCCCCGACCGAGGGCACCGTCCCGAGGGTGTCGCTCCGCCCGATGAAGGATCTCGTGGGGAGGCTGGGTCCCGAGCACCCCCTGCGGATCCTGATCGCGGGCGAACCCGACGAGATGCCCCAGCTCGAGTTCGCGTCGAAAGTGGTAGGGTGGTACCGTCTGCTGCGAGAGATTGAGCGGTCGACGTAGAGGCCTCAGGTCAGTAAATTCTTCAAGAGCACTCAGTTCGCCCCGCTTCGTGGGGTATTTTAGCGCACGATACATTCGCCCCCCGCCGTGCGGACCATCCCGACCGCGAGCCGCTGCCTCCCCGTTGTCCTCTGCCTGCTACTCCTCCTGCCTGCGGCTCCGCTCGGCATCCCAATCGCGGGAGTCGGAACGCATTCGACCCCTGCCCGGCAGGACGCCACCCCCGGCCCGACCCTGACCGGCCCTCCCCCGGCGACGGCCGGTCCCTCCTCGGCCAGTCGCTACCCGCGGGTGCCCATCGAGGCCGGCGCGATTCCGGTCGGCCGTTTCGCGGTAGCGCAGACGGTGGAAGCCACCACCGGCTCGGTGCTGCCCGGCAACGTGCGCGACACCCCGAACGTCGCGCAACCTTGGGGAATCGACTTCGACACCAACTCGTCTATGCTCTTGGTTGCCTCGGTCGTCTCGGCCCAGCTTGACGTCGTCTCCCCCGGGGCCGGAACTGTCGTGGCCTCGGTGCCGATCGGGGGGATGCCCGGGTCGGTCATCTACGACCCGACCCTCAACGAAGCGTTCGTGGGGGATCTGAACAGCAATCAGCTGACCGTGGTGTCAATGGGCAATGATACCGTTGTCCACCGGATCACGGTGGGGGCAAGTCCTTGGGACCTCGCGTACGACCCGACGACGGACCAGATCTTTGCGGCTTGCGCGAACGGCATCGGCGTAAGCGTGGTGGACGCGGCGAACAACACGGTGGTGGCGACCGTTCCCACCAATGGGGCAGACGGCGGGCTCGCGTATGTCCCGAGCCTCGGGGAGGTCTTCGTCGGGAACCTGTTTTCCCCTGTGGTCTACGTATTCGCCGTTTCCAACGACTCGGTCGTCCATACCTTCCACCTACCTACTGCCACGGCGGACCTCTGGTACGACAATTCCACCGGCGACGTTCTTGCGCTTACGGGGAACAACACCCAGGGGTTCCTCACCCAGATAGCGCCCACGAACGAGTCCATCGTCGGGTCGATCCCCGTCGGGGTCGGGCCCTACGCCGTCCTCTCGGACGGCCAGACCGGCCAGGTGTTCGTGTCCAACTATGCGTCCAACAATCTCACCGTGATCTCAGGACTGAACGGGAGCTCCGCCGCCAACGTGACGTCGGTACCGGTGGGGTATGCTCCCACCGCCATGGTCCTGGATCCGGTCGACCTGACGGTCCAGACGCTGTTACCTTGGCAGAACGAGGTCGTCGGGGTGTCGCTGCTGAGCGATCAGGTCGTGTCTAACCCTATCCTAGGGATTGGGGCCTCGGGAATCGCCGTCGATCCGGCCTCTGGGCAATTGTTTGTCGGCGACGCAGACTCGAATCGGGTCACCGTCCTATCGGGCGCGAACTATTCGGTCGATGCCCGGCTGCAGGCGGGGCTGTACCCGACCGCGTTCGCGTACGACACTGCCCGCCAGGAAATGGTCGTGATGAACGCGGGGGATCCCTACGTCACGTTCGTCAACGCTTCCACCGATGCCGAAGTCTGGAACGCGACCACCGAGTTCGGTATGACCAGCATCGCGTACGACGGCGGCCAGCACGAGATCTTCTACACGACGAACCTGCTCAACTGGGTCTCGGAGATCTCGGACGCGACCTACGTCCAGAACTTCAGTCTCGGGACCGCCGTCGATCCGATCGGGGTCACGTACGACCCAGGTCGGGGCGAGGTGTTCGTCGCTCAGGCCGGGAACGACCAGGTGCTCATCCTCAACGATTCGAACGACAGCGTGGTCGCCACGGTGGGCGTAGGTTCCGCCCCGGTGGCGATGGCCTACGACCCGGCCACCAGCCAGGTGTTCGTGGTGAACTCAGCCGGGTGGAACGTGAGCGTCATATCCGACCAGACGAACAAAGTGACCGCCTGGGTCCGCGTAGGGGGCCGCCCTACGGACATCGCCTACGACCCCGCCGCACGGAGCATGCTCGTTGCGAATCCCTACACGAACAACGTCACCGTGATCTCGGACATCACCGACCGAGTGACCTCTTCGGTGAACGTCGGATATTCCCCTCAATCGGTCGCGTACGACCCATCGCGGGGCCTGGCCTACGTCGCGAACGAGGCGTCGGGCACCGTCTCCGTGCTCTCCCAGAACCTGACCCCGATTCCCGCGACCGTCACGATATCGAGCTCGCCCGCGTCCTGCGGGGGCCTCACGTTCAACGCTTCGGCAGTATCGTCGGGGGGTAATCTTAGTGTGCTCCCTGCCTATTACAACGCAACCGTGGCCCACTGCCCCGGATACCTGTTCAGTGGCTGGCAAGCGACTGGGTCGATCCGAGTGGTGTCTGCCTCTTCGCTCCAGACTATGGTCGCAGTCTCCGCCAACGGCACGTTGACGGCGTCCTTCGTCCTTCCCCCACCACCCCAGTACACGATCACATTTGCTGAGACCGGGCTCCCGAGTGGCACGATTTGGGGGGTCACCTATGCCGGATTGCAATGGACCGCCAGCGCCCCCTCCACCGTCGTCCTATCGGAACTCAACGGTTCGTACAACTTTACCGTTGTCGGGATCAGTCACTACACCTCGAACCGGACCGACCTAACCGTCAACCTAACCGGAGCACCGGTCATGGTCTCTATTGAGTTCTCCAAGATTGTGGTCGCACCCTCCGAGTTTTCCATCCGATTTCAGGAGACTGGCCTGCCATCCGGGACCAACTGGTCAGCCACCTTGGACGGCTTACAATCGTGGTCGACGAGCCCCTCCATCGTTTTCATCCGATCGAATGGCTCCTACGACTACTCGATCGGCCCTGTCGCGAACTACACTGCAAACAGCTCCTCGGGGACTGTCCGGATCGCCGGTCAGAATCAGACGATACTGGTCGTGTTCGTGGGCCAGGGCACCCCCACGGGTATCGTCACCGTGCCGGCTCCAAATCCATGGGCGACCCTGCTGGGGTCACCGGTGGTCATCGTCGGGGCCGTGCTTGGGATCGTCGCAGTGGTCGTGGTCGTTCTTGTGATGAAGCGGCGCGGACGGAACCGCGAGCCCCCACTCTCGGATGCGCCGGTTCCGGAATCGAGCCCGGAAGACGCAACATAGTCACCCAGCCGGGTCCTCGGTGGGCTGGCAACCGCGTGGAGCCCAGACCGAACCCTAACCAGGTCCCCGCCTCGAGTCCGGTCGGGGGTGGCATCTGGCGTCAGGGTGCTACACCGTTGGCCCGACGCCCCAGTAGTAGGCTCCTCACCTCGAGCAACACGTCGCGGGGAGTCTTTCCGGTCGTGTCCACGACAGTCTCTCCTGGGATGGGATGTAGGTGGAACCCCGCATGGCTCGCTCGGACGTACCTCGGCCGCAAGGTGGTCTTGCGTCGCACGGCCTCTTCAGTGTCGACGGTCAGCCGGATGAGGATCACTCGGGGGTCGCTCCGTCGTCGACCGATGCCCCGGAAGAAGCGCCGGACCTGGAAGTCGGTCTGGAAGTTCTGGTCCAGGATGATGTGGAACCCTCGGCGGAGGACCATCATGGTGTGGAGCGCCACGATGTCGATCTCCGGCGCGGTCTCCGTGCGGATGTAATCCCCCCGGAGATCAGGGGGATGGCCCCACAGCGCACGGTCGACGTCGAGGTACCAGAACCGCCAGGGGGGACGACCCTCGAGACCGCGGCACAGAGTGGTCTTTCCAGAACCGATCGGACCTCGGACATTCACGACGAGGCCAGTGCCCGGGCGTGAGTTCCCCCGCCACGTCGTGTAGATCGACCTCGCTTTCATCGTCGTTCAGCCCCGGGCGGGCGGGTCCACCACGACCTGGTGCCCGTTGACGGCCGTCACGACTCGCCACCCCTGCTCCAGGTAGCCCGACAGTTCCTTCGCGTCGACCACCCTCTGACGGGCCGCGTCCGCCGACGCATCCCGCCCCATCTTCTTCGTGACAAGGTCGCGGAACGTGGCGACCTCCAGGTTCGCGAAGTCGACCTTGGCGAGTTCCTCCTCGGTGTAACCGAGCCCCATCAGCATCACCTTCGACATCTGCGCTTGGGCGTCGGCTCCCTCTCTTGATGGAATCGTGGACAGGAGCGGCTCACAACGCTGGTACGCCTCCCGCATGTCATCCACGAGGTTCTGGGGCAGGCGCCCTTTGTTCGTCGTGTAGCGGGCCTCCATGGAGCCCTTGTGGCCCATCCAGAAGACCCGGTAGTCGTGGGCGACCTTCCCCTTGGACTCGGCGAGCAGCAACTGGGTATCGAAGTACGCGCGCAGCACATATGGGCGCCATCGGAACCCCGCCTTGCGGATCGCGAGGCGGACCCCATCGCCGACGTTGATCGTCCGCAGGAAGGTGTTCGCGCCGCGGTTCGTGTCGTGGCCTGCCTCCGCGTGGATGATGTCGGTCTCGGGTCCGAGCTTCTCCCCGGCCTCGGCACGCAGGCGGAGGTACTCGGCCAGGTAGCCGCACCCTTCCTCGCCGAGGAACGTGAAGTACCGGTGCCCCGCCTTCGACAGGGTGGACCGAACGACGAGCATTGCGGGCGTGCGCTCGAAGCGGACCTCGGAGCCGTGGACCTTCAGCTCCGGGAGGTCCTTGATCCGGACCCCGTCATCGCCCAGGTAACTCCCCAGGACCTCCGGGCGCACTCCGGAGAACGCCATGAACGCGCAGGAGACCCGGTTCCGTGTCGTCGCCGAAAGGAGGATCCGTCGAAGTTCTTCCTGGGTAGGGGTCCGCTCATCGGCGAGGGTCGGCGTCTCCTGGATCCCTCGGACCTTGATGGGCCGGTTCAGGCGGATGCCGTTGAAGGCGAGCCACGACTTGACCGCCTTGAGGTGGGTCGCGGTCGAGCTGCCCGCCTGCTTGCGGTCCTCCTCGGCGGTGATGAACGCGAGGAGCGCCGAGTGGAGGGCCCCCTCGCCGAGCTTCAGGAGCCCGGCGGGGTCTGTCTTGGTCCGGAAACAGAACAGCCGGAGGGAGCGCGCATAGACGTCGGCGGTGATCCTCGAGCCCCTCCCGACATTGGCGTACCAGGCCCCGATTCCGGGCAGTTCGAGGAACCGTTTTTTGTCCAATCCGCCGGAGGGGGCTCGAGGCACGAGCTTATGTATGCCAGTGGCGGTATTAAACCATAGTTAGGATGCTCCCGGCGGGATTCGAACCCACGTTGGAGGGTTTCCCCGACGCCGAAGCCGGCGCCTCGAAGGCCCTCTATCCTTGACCGGACTAGACTACGGGAGCGCGTAGGTCGGTGGCGCTCTGAGGCG
>Ga0209060_10000730_pt1 | contig 49238 bp, 38 predicted proteins | sample Coa_R1_8_FD_187155 | JGI IMG/M metagenome (GOLD analysis project Ga0209060, IMG submission 187155) | Surface soil microbial communities from Centralia Pennsylvania, which are recovering from an underground coalmine fire - Coalmine... | ecosystem: Environmental > Terrestrial > Soil >...
CGGTGGAGATGACACCAGTATCGAAGACCTGGCCTCCGCTGGTCGGATAAAAGGCAGTGCGGTCGAGCAAGAGAGCCGGCCTCGGGCTTTCCAGTACCTCCTGCACGGCGGCATCGAAGGTGTAGAGGAATGAGTCGTGGTAGTAGAGGCGCTGGGTCATAGAGGGAGCCACTATTGTACCTACAGTGGTGTGGACTGTCCGGGAGGATGCCATCCTGAACCTGCCGGAACAGTGGGCGAGGACATGATGACTCGTTTCGGGCCACGAATGCGGTCAGGTCCTTGCGGAATCCCGTTAACTGCATCGGCGCTGCTTAACGTCGTACGGTCCCTCGCGCCGGCTTCGCCGCCGCTCAGGATGACATCCGTGATCGGTGCCTTTCCTACGTTTCAGTACGGGCCGATGATGCCTCCGATTTGGCGGGCTGCGGGTTTCGCCGGCGTTGGCGGTTTGGCGGACAGGAGTGTCCGCCCTACACTGGGATCGAGAACATCCAGATATTTCATGCCACTTCCGGTGTTGAACAGAACTACCGTATCTTCGGGTTTGAAGAATTTGGTGGCAAGCAGTTTGCGGTAGGCGACCAGGCAGGCAGCGCCTTCTGGCGCCGCGAAGATGCCTTCGGTTTTTGACCAGTGGCGCGTCGCTTCGAGGATTTCGGCATCCGATGCAGCGACTGCTGTGCCTTTGCTCTTCTTTAATATGTCTAGGATCAAGTAGTCGCCGTATGGTTTGGGAACACGCAGGCCCGAGGCTAGCGTGGCGGCGTTGGTCCACATTTCTGTGGAGGACTTCCCTTCTTCCCAGGCTTTCACAACCGGTGCGCAGCCGGATGACTGAACTACGATCATCTTTGGGCGCTCTGGGCCAATCCAGCCGAGGGTTTCCATTTCTTCGAAGGCCTTCCACATACCGAGCAAGCCCACGCCTCCGCCGGTGGGATAGATAATGCCCTGCGGCATGCGCCAGCCGAGTTGCTCGGCGACTTCGTATCCCATCGTTTTCTTGCCCTCGACACGGTAAGGCTCTTTCGTGGTGCTGACGTCGAACCAACCATCTTTCTCCCAAGAGCTTTCTTTCTTCATGTCAGCAACTTTCTTCGCGCAGTCACTGATGAGTCCGTCGACCAGCGTAACGTTAGCGCCGTAGTAATCGCACTCAATGCGGTTGGCAGCGGGAACATCTTTCGGCATGAAGATGTGCGCTTCGAGCTTGGCAGCGGCGGCATAGCCAGCAAGTGCACCCGCCGCGTTGCCGGCGGAGGGAATCGCGAGTTTCTTAAGCGCAAAGTGACGTGCCATGGTGACGGCTGCGGAAAGTCCCCGGGCTTTGAATGATCCGGTGGGATTGAGGCCTTCATCCTTTATGAAAACGTTTGGAAATTCGCGGCTGGGAAGCATTGGAGTGAAGCCTTCGCCGAGTGAAACCGGATCGGCGTCCGGCAAGACAGCGTCGTAGCGCCACATCGTGGGGGCGCGTCCTGCGAGGCGGGCCGGGGAAAACGAGCGTTTGATCGCGGCAAGATCGTAGCGGGCGTAAAGAACTCCGGCGTCTTTGGGGCAAACAGTTTGCGGGCGGTCGGCGGGATAGTGCTCACCACAGCGAGTGCATTCGAGATGCGTCAGCATGACTGGGCAGTTTAGCAGAGCGCATCACTCGGCTTCCGGCTTTGGGCTTTGGGCTTTGGGCTTCCGGCTTTCGCCCGCTCGACCTCGGCGCTTAGACCTAAGACGCTGACCTCAGTTCTCGCTCTTCTTCGATGCCCCTGCGGCAGTCGGACTCGATGGGATCTCTTCCTTTGCCGCCATCGCGGACTTAAAACCGCGGATGCTTTCGCCGAGCCCCTTGCCCAGTTCGGGTAACTTCTTCGGACCTAAGACCAAGAGAGCAATTCCAAAGATTACTAACAAGTGCATCGGTTGGAACAGTCCTTCAAACATAAGTGCTTCCTTTCAGAACATCGCAGTTGTGAGGATTGTTAGGCCGGTAGTGGCATTCGCGAGAGCTTCGCATGCGGACGCCGTGTGATGGTTATCGACACGGCATCCGCATGAGTCACCGCGCAAAGTGCTTCTAGACTTGGCGCTCCGCCGCGTCAGCCGCGGCTGCCAAAGCATTCAGAGTCGAGAAGAATTCCTTCGACTGTCCAATGAAGAGGCCGTCGTCCGTGAGAGCTTTTACAGCTCCCATAGCGGCGCCGGTTGTGTTCGTAGGCCGGATGATCGAGCAGGGTGGAAACTTCCGGCTAAGGAAGGGGCATGGCTCTGGCATGATCAGATTGGCCTGCAAGGATTCTGGTTGATTGGTCGAGAGTTGACGGAAGGTAACCTTCGATCCAGTGACGGGATCAACATCGACAAGACTGAGGACGTTGCCGGCTTTGTCATGCCAGGTTTGGAAGTGTGCAGTTTCCGTAGGTCCGATGCTGAGCAGAATCCGCAGCACGTCGACGTTCGTGACGCGCTGTGCAAGCGACGGATATAAACTGCTGCCCCCCTGCTCGATGGTGCAGAAATGGAAGCCGGCGGTAAAGGCAATGGCTTTCAGGTGATCGGGAACGTTGAAGGGCGCGATGTGAGCGGGGCCGTTAAGGTCATCGTCGGTACGGGGAATCGCCGTTCGGTTGGTAATCATTTCGGCCTGCCCGAAAACGAAGTTGGGGTCGAGATCGGGATTGTGGTTGGCACTGCGATAACGTGTCCAGAAACTGGTGTCGACGTTGAGATTCATGAGGTTGGTGAGGCGTCCCATGTCGCGAGCGCCACTGGCCTTGCTGCTGGGAAGATTCGCGAACGGCGAGAGATCGACCGGATCGGCGCCGACGGACTCAAGGAACGAGTTGATGAAGGCGAAGTGGCTCTTCTCGTCATCCGTGTTGTCATGGATGTACTGCGGCATGTCACCGTCGAGAATCTGCAGGGCCGCCATGTAAAGCGGGCTGCCGCCGTTTACGCCGGATTCTTCCCCATCTTGTGTCCCGCCGAGTTCGGTGTACTGCTCCCAGAGATCGCTTTCGAGAATTTCGGCTGCGGCGAGGAATCGCAGAATGGCGATGTCGCCCTTGGTGACGGCCGGGCCCTTGCTCTCCTGAGCGAAAGCCGGGAAGCCCTTGGCGAGTATTCCCGCTCCCACAGTGGTGGCGGCTCCGGCGACCATGGTGCCCTTCAAGAACGAGCGACGGTCGGAATGGCCGGCTGCAGCAGACGCCGGAGTTGAAGTTTCGGTCGTGTCCATGGGTGAGCGGCGAACTTCTTGGCTCATGACTTCTACACTCCAAAATTGATTGAGTTGAATTCCGCGATCAGGCAGGGATACGAATCACGGTGAAGGCAGACTAACCGGGCACAGATTCAGACTTGTCACTCAGAGGTCGGCAGTTTGTAAAAGGATCATCCCAATAACAAATCAAGGCCGACTGTGTTGTGTTGAAGTTGCCGCGCGCAAGTTCTGGATGAAAACATCGTGATCGAGTTTCGTGCCTTTCATGGGCATGGTGGCGGCGACGCGGAAAACGGCTTGGTCCAACATAGTGTCTCGTTGCCACTCGGCCAGACGGCCTTCACGGAAGATGGATCGCAACTGCGTGTGACGAAGCCAAACCGCAGGCAAGTTCGCGTTCGGACTGCAAGCGCGAGCAGTCAATTCGATGCTGATGACTCCATCTTTGCCGCAATAACGCTTTGCCCGATCGACGGCTAACTCGTGAAGAGCTTTGAGGTCATTTTCATCGACGGGAGGAATTGTGGCACCTTGCTCAGCGGCCTGAATAAAGATGTGAAAAGAATGAATGAGGTCAGCTTGTTCGTCGGCCATCAGGTCCCTTGATCCGCACGGACTAAGTACAGATCAGTTTATCTCTTGTCCTACCGCTGTTGATGTGATGATTCGGAAAATTCGGCGCAGTAAGGTACGATCAATGTCTTCAGCAACCTCATAGGAGAGAGAGCATGGGAAGATTTTTGTTCGGGTTGATCATTGGGCTGTTCGCGGTTCCACTGGTGGTGTACTTCTACTTTTCTACAGGGATGGCGCCGGTAGCGACCGCTGCACCCGCGATGCCGTTTGAAAAGACATTTGCACGGATGGCGCTGCACGCGCGGCTCGACAAGGAAATGCCCAAGGATGTGCCGGTTACGGCCGATGAGGGCGCGTACACTGCAGGAGCCCAGATCTATAAAGACCATTGCGCGGTGTGTCACGGATTGCCGGGGCAGGCCCAGACGGCGATTGCGAGCGGAATGTTCCCAAAGCCTCCGAAGTTGATGCAGGGCACGGGTGTGACAGATGATCCTCCGGGAGAGACTTACTGGAAGGTTGAAGGTGGAATTCGCATGACAGGCATGCCGGGATTTAGCAAGACGCTTTCGACCACACAGATGTGGCAGGTCAGTCTGCTCTGCGCAAATGCCGACAAGCTGCCGGATTCAGCAAAACAGATCCTGGCGGGGGCTGCTCCAGTTGCTGCTCCGCCGATGGAAGTGAAAAAGGCTGACGCGAAGAAGTAGGAGCTTAGACGAGCGGTTCAAGCGTCCCGCCGGGACGCTATCTCGTTGGCCGAATACCCGCCAGTGAAACTGGCGGGCTATTATCAGCGGTCCCTTCTGGGACCGACCAAGTGTGTAGAGGTTCCGAAGTTCGCGTTTCCTTTCTCTTTGAGCTGCGAGTGCGAGTTATAGTCCGACTCCCATGGGATCGTTTCTCTTTTTTGCTTTTTCGTGGTGGGCCATCGCGCTGCGCGTTGTGGCAATCGTTCACTTCATACGGCGGCGGCCGGATTTTTATTGGCTGTTCATCATCCTGTTTCATTGGATCGGAGCTCTCGTCTACATCGTCGTAGAAGTGATTCCGGACGCAGGGCTTCTCAGCAGTTCCTTCCAGATGTTCCCGCGGCGACGACGGATTCACGAGTTAGAGCGGGAGGTTATGGATAATCCTTCAGCCGGGAATTATGAGGAACTCGGCTTGCTTTATCTGGATGACGGGAATTTTGCCCGGGCGCGCGCCTGCTACGATCGCTCGATCTCAGCACGCACGGATTCGCCTGACCCGTTTTACCGCCGCGGCGTGGCAGAAATTGAGTTAGGTGATTTCGCCGCTGCGGTGCCGGATCTGGAACACGCAGTCAACAGCGATCGGGACTACGATTTCCATCGGGCCAAGGGCCTGCTGGCATGGGCGTACGCGCAAACGGGACAGGCAGAGAAGGCGAACGCGATGTTTCGCGAAGCCACGAAGATCTCTACATTGTCGGAGACTTATTACCATTACGCATTGTTTTTGGAGTCACAGGGAAGGAACGCCGAGGCACGCGAGTGGGCCCACAAAATCCTCGAGAAGAAACCTACCATGCCCGGATATTTGCGGCGGCGGGAGCGGCCCTGGTTCCGCAAGGCGAATGGACTGCTGTCGCGGTTGCGCGCATAGGATCTGAACAGTCCCCAAAAGATTGAACAATAGACTGGTTACCCATGCTTCGAAAACCGCGAAGCATGGGGCAGCCAAGCGTTGCTGAGTGTTACCATAGATGATGGTGACGCTTTCCAGACCTTCCATACGGCTGCTGGCCACCGATATCGACGGCACGCTGCTCAATCCACAATTTCAGATTTCTGAGGGCGACATGGCCGCACTGCGCCGGGCCCGTGCAGCGGGGATTGAGATTGTGCTGGTCACGGGCCGACGGCATTCGTTCGCTCTGCCAATCGCGAAGCAACTCGGATTTGATCTGTGGTTGATCAGTTCAAATGGGGCGGTGACGCGCTCTCTGAGCGGAGAGACATTCCATCGCGACCTGATGCCAGCCTCGACGTGTCGCCAGCTGTGCGAAGCCATGCAACAATTCCGCGGAAATACTGTTCTAACCTTTGACAAGGAAACCCGGGGCGCCATCGTGCTTGAGCATATGGACGAACTGGGGGCAAGCATCCGGCGATGGCTCGAGAAGAACATGGAGTTCATCGAGTTCGTGGTGCCGATTGAGAAGGCGCTGGTGACGGACCCTGTGCAGGCAATGTTTTGCGGAACCATGGCGCGCATGAACGAAACACTGCGGGCGTTGGAAGATTCCGGAATGGAAGGAAAGGTAACCGTTCTGCGGACGGAATATCCAGAGCGGGATTTGTCGATGATTGATGTGCTCAACGCGGGGTGCTCGAAAGGCCACGCTCTGGAACGATGGACGAATTACCGGGGGTATCGGCGCGAAGAGGTCATGGCCGTCGGTGACAACCATAATGACGTCGAAATGCTTGAGTTTGCCGGTCATCCGATTATCATGGGAAATGCATGTGAAGAACTGCGCGGGCGCGGGTGGAGGATTACCCGCGGGAATCATGATTGCGGCGTTGCCGCGGCGGTAGAGTTGGCGCTTGAGGGGCAAGAGCCGGTAGTCAGTTGTGAGTAATCAGGGGTCAGTAAATCGGGGATGAGGTTCGTTGCACAGATTCGAATTGCGCTTGGGATGATGCTTGCGTTCTCCCTAGGCGCACTTCCCTGCACCGCTGGTGAGGTTGCCGTCCTTAAGAACGGATTCTCGATCAAGCACGAACGACGCGAAGTCGTGGGCGATGTTACGCGTTTGTACGTAAACGCCGATGGGTCAAGCTTTGTGGATGTACCCACGGCAGAAATTGAACACTACGAAGCCGCACCGGAAGAGCGCGCTAGCAACTATCGGCCACCAGTTCCCTCGAGCCTGGGGGGCGACCACGGATTTCCAGTTCATCCCCAAACCGATCTCAACACTGTCGTGAACGAGGCAAGCGGTCGTTACCGGCTGGATCCGGACCTCGTGAACAGCGTGATTAAGGCAGAGAGTGATTTCAACGTGCATGCGGTGTCGCGTAAGGGCGCGCAGGGTCTGATGCAACTCATGCCGGGTACGGCTTCACAACTGGGCGTGGGCAATTCTTTCGACGCGCAGGCGAACGTCGAAGGCGGCACGAAGTATTTGCGGGCGCTGATGGAAAAATACAATTTTGATATGGTCAGGGCGTTGGCCGCCTACAACGCGGGTCCGCAACGAGTGGAGCAGTTTGGCGGCGTGCCTCCTTATTATGAGACAAAAGCCTATGTGGCCCGGGTAGTGAAGGATTTCAATAAAAAGAAGATAGCCGAGGCGGCAGCCGCAAAGGGCCGGGCCACGAAGATCGCTAATAACAGCTCACCACGAAGCACACAGACCGCAAGTCAGAATGCCAACGCTAAAGTGAATTCCGTCCACGGCAACGAGTAGTCCACTCCTCGAACAGATATCCAAAGCCAGGAGCCCCGGTCGAGGCGCCCGCGATCACACTGCTACGCCACGATTTACGTTTGACCCTTTTGGCTCAGTCATTTACCTTGAGTGGTGCCGTTTCCCTCTGCGCTTTGTTAGGGCTGCGGCGCAGAGCGCTCCCCTTTTTCATGGATAGAAAACGCATTCTTGCCAGCATAGTTGTGTTTCTGATTCTGGCCGTTCTTGCTTACTTGCAATACCGTCATTGGCGAACGTTTGATTGGGGCACTTTCTGGAGCCAGACCCATCGCGTCAACAAGTTTCACGTCTTGCACGGGATCGCGCTGATTTATCTGGGTTATGTCGTGCGAGCGATTCGCTGGAAGATCTTTCTCAAACCGGCGCGACCGAAAACCGGCCTGGCCGACTTAGTCTCCCCAACCCTAGTGGGTTTCACCGGAATCGCCCTTCTAGGTCGAGCGGGAGAATTCATTCGTCCCTATCTGATCGCGAGGCGGACCGATCTGCCATTTTCATCACAACTGGCGGTGTGGGCGGTGGAGCGCATTTTCGACATCGGGGCGTTCGCGGTGTTGATGGCGCTGGCGATTTTCCTGCCGAGCGCATTGCAGTCGATCCCGCATCCGGAGTATTACCAGCGCTTTCGAGATGCGGCATTCATACTGATCGGGATCGTGGCGGCGACCACTGTGGCTGCCATATTCATTGGGCGCAATGGCGATGCTGCGGCGAACTGGGTGGAATCGCGGTTCTCGCATCTTCCCTCGCATCTAGGACATAAACTGGCGGAGAGGGTGCGCGAGTTCGGAATAGGTCTGAACACGATTCACGGCCCAGCATCATTGCTCTGGCTCAGCGTGGCGTCGGTGGGCATGTGGTACATGATCGCACTGGCTTACCACGAAGTGACGCACTCTTATGGAGACCCTGCGCTGGAAATCCCGGTTTCGCAGTTATTGATTTTGATATTCGCCAGCATGCTGGGGTCGATGCTGCAACTTCCTGCAGTCGGTGGTGGATCCCAAGTAGCGACGATCGCAGTTCTTTCCCATGTCTTCGATGTCTCTCCCGAGATGGCGGTGAGTTGCGGAATCCTGCTGTGGCTGGTCACCTTTGCCGCTGTGATTCCGAGTGGCTTGGTGCTTGCGCACAGAGAACGCCTCTCATTGAGAAAGCTGTCGCAAGAAAGCCACCGCAAAGAGTGAACCAATTATCGGCGCTCAATAGCTGAGACCCAGCACGTTTCCTTAAAGTTTACCTTGTATCGATCCACAGTATGGGCGAAATACCATGCTCGTAAGTACTATGAAAAACTCTGCATCTTGACAATACTTTAGCGTAAGTACAAACTTTCTCCGCCATTCTGTGGGCATTTGTTTTCGCGCTCTGTGATGTTGCGCCTCCCCGAGCGTAACGCGTAGACACAGTTAAAACTAGAAAGCTGTAGGAACAATCAGTCCAAGTCCGCAGTAAGCATTCCGGGTTCCCCTGTTTCCGTCATAACAAGAAGTCTGAGTCGTAGGAAATTCAAAACTTCCTCGCTGAGGAAGCTGTGCGAAATTGCGGCTTCGACTCAGCGTGAATGTGTTCGTCGAACCATCAAGGAGGATGTCTATGCAGTCTCAGCGCCAATCGCGAGCGTGGCTGGTTTGCACCTTGCTCACCGCTCTTCTGCTGGCCGCCGGTGCGGCTCGAGCGAATAGCGGACGTGAGTTTTCCGGGTACTTCGATATCAGCCATGTCCAGGAACAGGGCGACCTCATGCAAGTCACCCTGCATTTGAAGCTATTCAATCACAGCGAATCAGACGCAAGGAGCGTGATCGTGACGCTTCTCGATTCATCGCCAACCATGACCCTGCGTGGTAACTTTCAACCGGTGAAGGTGTGGAAGAGCCATCAGTTCATTGAGATGAGCCAGGAATTTACGGTGACGAAACATGAGTTTCAGGAATGGATGACGCCGCCGGCCCAACCGAATCTGGTGATCCTGTTCCAGGACGGCAAAGGGGGCACTCGGCAGAAAGGCGCGCAAATCAGCCGCCGCCCTTTGGTTCGGACCCAAGACTAATTCCGGCGCGAGTTGGACATGACCGGAACGAACAAGACTTATAGGAGAACATTCATGCGTCGCTTCACGATATCTGTTGTGCTGCTGACGGTTGTGCTGGTGAGTTACCCGGCCCTGTCGCAGGATGTGGTCACTACTGCCATTGGCGGGGGTCCGAACGGGATTCCTGCAACGGATGCCAATCTCTATAACCCATACGGCGTAGCGCTGGACAGCACCGGAAATGTGTACATCGCTTCGTTCAATCAGCACCGCGTATTCAAGGTGAATACTTCAACCGGAGTCATCAGTGTCGTCGCTGGAAGCGGCGCGCAAGGTTATGCCGGCGATGGAGTCACTGGGGGAGCCGCGAATGCGTCGCTCTACCATCCATTCGCGGTAGCGGTCGACACAACCGGGAACGTCTATATCGCGGATCAATACAATTGCGTCGTCCGCAAGGTTGACACCACCAATACGATTACGACGATCGCAGGAATTGCCGGATCGTGCGGATACTCCGGGGACGGAGGAAAAGGTACGGCTGCGCAGCTGTACTATCCGGATGGGGTAGGCCTCGATAGCAACGGCAACCTTTTCATTGGCGACAACAATAACTGTGTGGTCCGCCGGTTGATTCTGTCGACGGACGTCATCAGCACTTATGCGGGAAATCATACTTGCGGCTACAGTGGGGATGGTGGTGCGGCGACGGCCTCGGAGCTCAGTAGCGTTGGCGGAGTGGCGGCCGACAGCAGCGGGAACGTGTTCATCGCCGACTATGGAAACTGCGTAATCCGCGAGGTCGTCAAATCCTCGCAAAAGATCAACACCGTGGCAGGCAACCACACTTGTGGCTACAACGGAGACAATGGGCCTGCGACTTCCGCGGAAATGAACGAGGTGTTTGGCATTGCGGTAAACGGAACCGCGATCACCATTGCGGATTACTACAACCAGCGGATCCGGCAATTCACGGTGGGTGGAAACATTAATACGGTCGCAGGCAACGGAACGGCCTGCTCCGGCACATGTGGCGCAGGTGGGCCGGCGACCAGCGCCGAACTTTACTATCCTGTCGGCGTGGCCAGCACGAGCGCCGGTACTATCTCAATTTCTGACAATAACAACTATGTGGTGGAGAGTTTCACAGTTGGCGGAAACATCAACCTGGTCGCGGGTAATTACTCGTCGACGCAGGAAACCTTGATCACCGGAGCGCCGGCCACCGGCGTAGTTCTGAATTACCCGTACGAGATTTCCGACGATTCCTCTGGAAATGTCTACATCGCCGACAGCCATAACTTCATGGTGCGGGAAGACGTAAAGTCGTCCGGACTGGTGAACTTCTTCGCAGGAGACGGAACTTACGGTTACAGCGGAGACGGCGGACCAGCTACCAGCGCGGAACTCACTTATACCTATGGCGTCGCGAAAGACAGCGTGGGAAATGTGTATATCGCCGATACCAGCAATTGCCTTATCCGCAAGGTGAACACCGCCGGTATCATCAGCACGTTTGCGGGACTCGTCATTGGTGGAACGAGCCCACGCTGCGGATACACCGGAGATGGCGGAGCCGCAACCAGCGCGGAACTGAACCAGCCGTATAGCGTAGCCGTCGATAGCAAGAACAACGTTTACATCGCGGACTACAACAACTACGTGGTTCGTAAAGTAACGGCCGCCACAGGAATCATCAGCACGATTGCAGGTATCGGTGGAATCGGCGGGTACTCGGGGGATGGTGGTCCCGCGACCAGCGCACTCCTCAATAGTCCCCTAGCTTTGGCCCTCGATCCCGCGGGCAACGTGTTCCTCGGTGATTACAACAACTGCCGGGTACGCGAGATCAATGCTGCGACGGGCATCATCACAACGGTTGCCGGAAACGGAAATTGCAGCTACACCGGTGACGGCTTGGCCATTGATGTTGGCGTAGCCTATCCACAAGGTCTGGCAGTCGATACCAACGATAACCTGATCATTGGCGATTACTACAACCGCGTCCGTTGGGTAAGTCCAAACGGAATTCTAACCACGATCGGTGGCAATGGTTTGGGCGGATACTCAGGCGATGGTGGCCCTGCATTATCAGCCGAGTTCTACGAGCCGACGGGCGTTGCGTTGGATTCTGCAGGTGATGTTCTGGTATCGGATTACAACAATCTCCGAGTCCGGAGCATCTCGGCATTTCCGGCCGTGGCCAACAACCCTGCGAGCGCTGCCTTCGGCTTGACGGCAGTAGGAACGACGAGCCCTCCCCAGACAGTAACCGTAAGCGCGTTTGGCCCGGTACAGATCAACAATATCTCGCCCAGTTCGAACTTCCTGGAAGCCGATAACTGCCCCGCCAGCTTGGCCAACGGCAAGACTTGCACGATGTACGTGTATTTCGCGCCGACAACCTCAGGGAACGTCAATGGGACTGTGACCATCAATTCCAACGGCTTCTTCAACGCTGTCAATAACGTGAATGTGAGCGGGGTGGGAACCGCGGTGAAGCTCACCGGATCACCGTTAGTGTTCGGCAATGTGTTGGTGAAGACCACCAGCGCGGCGCTGACCGCCACCATGACCAATACGGGGACCACCGCAATCACCATGGGAACAATCAGTCTGACCGACACAACCGACTACACCATCTCGGCGAACACGTGCCCGGCTTCGGGCAGTACGCTGGCTGGCGGAGCGAGTTGCACGATCAGCGTGAAATTCAACCCGGCCAGTACAGGCTTCAAACGGGGCGCGGTGATCATCAATGACAGCGATCCGTCGTCGCCACAACTAGTGGGTCTCGGTGGAACAGGGACCAGCAATGTGGTGCTGACTCCGAATACGATTCAGTTCGCCACCACGGCTGTGGGAGTGACTAGCGCGCTGACTAAGGTGACCCTCACGAACAAAACCGGAGTGTCGATCACGCTGGGCAACCCTGCGATCAGCATCACCGGGCCATTCGCCGTTGCCACCAGCTCGACTTGCACCAATAGCCTGGTAATCGCAGCGAACGGAACCTGCGTCATCAACGCGGCTTTCAAGCCAACGAAGGTCGGGTTCGCATCCGGCACGATCAGTGTGAACGACAGCGACGTCACCAGCCCGCAGTCGATCGCGGTGTCGGGTTACGGAACTGGCATCAAGTTCACGCCGCCATCAATCAACTTCGGTACGGTCACGAAAGGAACGCAGGTTTCTTCGACGGTAACGATCACCAACGTCGGAACCGCGAACGTGTTCTTTACTGGAGCCGAACTGACAGGTACGAATAGCGCTGACTTCGCGGACACCTACAGCGACAACCCACCCTGCGGAAATAACGCGAATAGTCCGCTGAAGCCGGGCGGGACTTGCGTCATGACGATGTACTTCACTCCCAGCACGACGGGAACGGAGAGCGCAACCTACAAGGTGTTTGACAACAGTGTCGGCAGCCCGCAGGGCTTGCCTCTCACTGGCAAGGGACAGTAAACCATAGGTCGGTCGTTTGCTCTGGCCGCCGAGTCAACACTCGGCGGCCTTTTTTGCGTTCTGGAAAGCAGAGACTTCGATTGGCGCGCCTGAATGCGAGTGCGGATACTGCGAAATCATCGTGAGATAATGATTACACTTTGGCCCCGTAGCTCAGATGGATAGAGCAGCGGTTTCCTAAACCGTTGGTCGGCAGTTCGACTCTGCCCGGGGCCTCCACTCTGGTTCAAAGGCAGCGATTCCAGCCGCGTACGTTGGTGACGCAGCTAGTCGCGTCCTTCGTAGAACGGCTTGTCCTTTACGAACCACTGCGATTCCCTAACCCACAGCCTTTATCCGCAATCGAATCGATTAATCCGCGGCTTCAATATTTGCTACTTTGATCTTCTTCTTTTCCATCGTCCCTTTGACCTGGACTTTGCGGCCGGCGAACGCCGCAGCCTTATCCTGGTCATCAAGGGTGTAGGTAGTCTTCTTGGCTGGATCGAACAGAACATACTTCGCCCCCAATTCGATGCACTTCTGTGTGCAGGTCGCCTTATCTCGACCCATGCTCTTCATTTGATCCATCATTTTGTCATGCGTACCGTCCTTGGCGCAGAGCGAATCCATAATCTCTCCGGTAAATACCTGAGAATCACTCTGACCGCTCGGCCCAGCCCACATTACGCTTGCCAGCAACCACATTGAAAACGGAATTGAAAAAGCCAAAAGTCTCTTCAGCATCCAGCCTCCGCGGAAATTGAAATCACTCCAGTACCATCTTGTGAAAGTTGGGGTAGATCAGTTGTCAAAACCTTGTCAAGAGATTGCAACGTGTACGAGACAGAGCATGCTGACAGAGATGACAAATTACATTTTGATGACACAAGTGCAACGCGTCGACGTTTACCCTTCCGACAGATATCCAATCCCACCAGGAGTTCGGTTCTACCAAGCGAGAAACGATCATGCGGAGCGAAACGAAGATAGTACGGCTAGCGATTGCAGGTATTACATCCCTAATTCTGATCTTTGCGAGCGCCACGTTCTCGAGTGCGGGTGCGACTGACAACGAAGGCACGGGTGCGACACCCCCCCGTTCCGGTTCGGCACCCCAGCCAACCCCAGGAGATGCAGGAATATCGTTCGTTGGCGGTTCGAGTTCCCAAATCATTGTCGAACGTGCGGGCAAAAAGTATCTCGTGGACGTAGTAAGCCATGAGATCAAAGAAGTCTCTACAGATAACGCTAGCGAAGGTGAGACGTCGAGCAGCCGGGCCAACCCAGACAATGAGAACATGAAAGCAACGACTCAGGGTACGCAACAGCAACCCGCTGCGGGTCCGCCCGCCACAACCAACTCCAAGGTGTACACCGCAGGCGACGATCTCGTCTTTGCGGTTCCCACCGGGCGCCGCATCGACCGGCATGGGCTGTACATCAACTTCACCCACAGATTCCCGTACGAACCAGCTTTTGTTACGCCTGGCCGGGGAAACACGTTGCTCGGCTTGGATGACTTCTCGGTGTCGTCGTTTGGCTTCCGATACGGAATCACCTCGCGTCTGTACGCTTTTGCCTATCGCTCTCCCACCATCATAGGGCGCCCAATCGAATTTATGGCAGGTTACAACTTCCTCGATGAACACGATAATCAGCCTCTCAATTTAGCGGCGAGATTCTCAATCGACGGTCAGAACAATTTCCAAAGAAATTTCTCGGAAAACTTCGAAATCATCGCTTCCCGCAGCATTACCAGGCATGCGCAAGTATACGTAGTGCCAACTTTCACAATTCACGCGCGGCCGCTGTTACAGAACATCAATCCGACCTTCGCCGATGCGATCGTCGAACAGCCATGTTCGGCTCCGCAAGCGAATGGGGTCTCAGGCAACCTGATTCTAAAACCCTGCGCCAACACGATTTCGATTGGCGCGGCGGCCTCGGTCGATATTCGGAAAACTGTTGCGTTAGTCGCGGAAGCGATCCCTACGGTAATGAATGCGGATGAGTTGGGCATCCACCGGCCCGAGTTCGCGTTCGGTATTCAGAAAAAGATCTGGCGGCATGCCTTTACTCTTGGCTTTGGCAATGGGCCAGCTACGATCGTGTCCCAACGAGCCGGCAGCAACGCAACGTTCATAGGCAATCCCAGTGCTAACACGCCGAAGAATATGTTCATCGGCTTTGATCTAAGTCGACAGGTTTTTTGACAGACTGAAATCAATTCTCGCTTAAGGATTTGGAGAAGATAGCGCCATGGCCAAACTCTGCATTGGAGGCATTATTACAGTCGTGCTGTTCTCTGCCGTAGGTCTCGTCATCGGCAGGCTTGGCTTAATTCCAACGACGGCAGCAGCGGTCCCACCAACGCTGGAGCGAGAATTGGCGACACAGGCGCTAAATGCTTCGATGATGAGACATGCTCCACACATGACGAACCCCTATCCGGCAAACGACGAGAACCTGATTGCGGGAATGAGAGTCTACACAATGAATTGTGCCGTGTGTCATGGAGCACTTGATGTCAAAGCCAGCCCTTTGGAGCACTCGTTCTATCCGCCAGCCCCGCAGCTCATCATTACACCTATCCATGATCCGGAGTGGCGCACATATTACGTAGTACGGACGGGAGTCCGGTACACGGGCATGCCGGCGTGGGACGGCACTTTGAGCGAACAAGACATGTGGAGAGTCACCGAGTTCCTCTCGCGCATCGACAATCTTCCTCCGGGAGCAGCATCGTATTGGCATGAGACGTACGCACCGAAACAGTGAGGGCTTGATCCCCAATCAATGGTTCATCAGGAACCCCTGAGAACACTCAGCGCTTGCGGTCATTGCTTGATATGCAAAGAACACACGCACGAACGGCATATCGAGTTCGTGGGAATGTCGAGATGCGCTCGGAAGTGTAGCGCGGCTGGAGCATTAACGATTTCGCTCAGGGTATTTGTATGGATGTTTCCGATTGGAGGATGAAAAAAGCAAGGACGCACCTCTCCCGATGCGTCAATCACGGCGGAAACCCAGGGAGCATTGCAGTAAGGGGCGACATGCTCTGCTTGATCAAGGTGGGCCCGGAAATAAGAGACTAGCCGCCTCAACTTCGCCGGGCTTTCTACTACGAAGCCGGAATCAATGTCCTGCTGGTGTCGGGTGATAAGACGCTCGATCTCGTCCGCCAAGTCTTCTACTTCATGAGAATCTAAAGCGACTTCCTGCTGGCGCTGCTGCGGCCACGCTTCCGGACGATTGAAAGCGGAAGAAACCACGTCGGACGCCAGGAACGAAACTGATGTCAGGTCAATCTCTCTTGCTGCCGCGGTAAGCGCACAGAGGTGCCGGTGATTCTGTTTTTGGACCGTGCAGCGGGCGCCGACAGCCATGTTTGGGCGGTACCGCCGCAGTGCCTTCACCCCAGTGGCGATGCGTTCGAACGCCCGCGGGACGCGCCGAATTTGGTTATGGATGGCGGGGGGACCGTCCAGCGAAACAATCAAGTCGTCGATGGTGCCCGCAATCTCTTCGGCCCGAGGCTCAAGCAGTAGGCCAGCAGTCAGAAGACTCACCCGAATTCCTTCTGCTCGAAGCAATTTTGCGAGGGTGAACAAGTTAGCGTTGCGCTGCGGCTCACCGCCGGTGAAGACTGCCCAACGGACACCGAGATCACGGAATGACTGAATTTGGCGCTCGAGATCTTGAGGGGTAATCTCTTGTGGATCGCGAATCTTCCAGATGTCGCACATCACGCATCGGCAACTGCATTGGTTGTGGGCCGCGATGACAACCACCGGAAGCGTGCGAATGATATGCCGGGATACATCCGCCTCATCTGCGAGAACTGAATGACCGGATGCCGAAATGGATACGAGATTACTCATTCTTGCTTTGACTAGCCTGGAGAACCGGCTCGCGCTCAAGGCGGATCAGAATATGGTCGGCCAGCAGACGAACTCCCGCACAACGACAGAGAACCCTGTCAGCAAATACAGCCGCATTCAACAGCGGCGGAACTTGACTTACCCAAGGTTCAAGATAGCTGGGCGGAACGGTGACTCCAACCCCCTTGATGCTTTTGATTGAGAAATGCGGAGTAAACATGCGTGCCAACGCCCGCACCGATGGATAGAAAACCGTTACGGGTACACCCCCATCCACGCGCGTAGTATTGCCTGCGCGATGAATTCTGCGTAGCGCTTTTGCGGGCTTGCCTTGCAGAAGATACCAGAGCGTCTCCCAGAGGCAGAATGGCCCCATCCAACACAGCAACGCGGAGGCACCGGGACGAAGTAGGGCGGCAAGACCTTCGGCTACTGAATTGAGATCACGAATACAGTTCAAAGCACCGAAATTGGAGAACGCTCCATCGAACAGTCCCTGCCCTCTCAAACTGCCTATTTGCTCTGCAGCGAGAACTTGCGCCTGAACCAATTCTGATCCAGGACGGTCTTTCAATCTCCGAGTCGCGACTGCAATCATCTTTGGCGAGCTGTCGCAGGCGAACACCCTTACACCGCGCTCCGCCAAATAGCACGCGTCCACACCCGTCCCGCAACCAATTTCAAGAACTCGATCTCCGGCGTGGAAGGTCTTGCCCAGTTCTTCCCAGACAGATGAGCGCTGCGCGCGCCCGATCGCGGAGTTCGTGAAAACCTGATCATAGCGGCTCGCAGCTTCATCAAAGGGAGCAGCATAGACTTGGGAACTGGCTGCCATGGATTCAAGCCTCCACTTCTGTGGCCGCAGCATCTAGACCGACTCTCGCATCGGCGATTCGCTTTTGCAGCGAGGCAATGGCAGCCTCGTCTGCGACCGACTTACGGCTCAGGCGGTCAAGATCAACTTCGCTGCGCAACAGTTGGTCGGCGAAGCTGTAATAACGGCGGGAGTGGCGGCCCCGTATCTTGAACTCCCGATCCGAACTTGAGCGCCATGGATTTCCATTCTCAACTTGGTCTTTCACATCCGAAAAATAAGGAGTGCCCTTAATCGGATACGCGACAGTCGTGAAGAAAATGTCGGGGTCTGTTCTTTTCACATGTTCGATAGTTGCTTCAATGTCGGAGAACTCTTCGCCCTGGTACCCCCACATCAGGAACATGCCTGTCTGGATCCCGTTGGAACGGCAAAGTGCAACGGCGCTCTGAACTTCTTGCAGGGTTACTCCGCGCTCCATCGCATCGAGGACACGCTGGGAACCGCTCTCCGAGCCAATCCACACTCGAAAGCAACCCATCTCAGCCAGAGTTTCGATCACCTTGGCGTTCAGACGATCGGCGCGAGAAATGCATTCGAATGGTAGTTTCAAGCCACGAGTCTTCAGTTCGGCGGCATATTGAAAGAGCCAGCCAGGATGAATCGTGAAGACGTCGTCGGCCATCCAGGCAATCTCGGGTGAGTAGCGATTGATCAGCCACTCGAGTTCATCGGCAACGGAAGCCGGCTTTCTACGGCGATGCGTTTTGCCGAAAACCTCGTGACTGCACCAGCGGCAATCATAAGGACAGCCACGTGCAGTGATGAGAGACACCGATCCCTGCCCATGGCGCTCACGCCAAGCCGTCAGATACTTGGAGTAGTCGATGGTCTCTCGTGCTGGCCACGGCTGCGCATCGATGTCTCGTATTTGAGCGCGAGGTGCCGTACGAACCACAGATCCGTCGGGCGTCCGGAAAGCAATACCGGCAACATGTTTCAACTCATCAGCGCATGCATGCGCCTGAAGTAGTGGGACCAACTCCTCCAGTGTGAGTTCGCCTTCGCCGATCACTACCACGTCGGCTCCGGAATCGAGATATTCATCAACGTAGGCGCCCGGTTCCGGTCCACCCACGACGGTTTGCCATCCGGCCCCTTTCGCCACGCGGAGAATCTCTACCACGTTGGACCGCGTCATCAGATTCGCGTAGACACCAAGGACAGAGGGCGGACCTGCCTGGAGCTTCGCGAACAAATCTTTAGACGACGAAAACGTTGAATCGAAAACCTCGGCATCAATACCTTTTTCTCGAAGATGCGAACAGATATACAGGATTCCCAATGGAGGATAGGGCTTCATGATCTGAAGCTCTTTTGGATCCTCATAAACGAAGTAGCCGTGAGTGAGAAGGATGTCCATTCTTAAAGTGGGACCGTCTTAAGAGGGGTACGCCCTAAGAGAGGTTGGCTGCACCTGCACGAGTGGATCGGACTTGGGCTCAGAAAGAATGGTCGGGCACGAATTCCGACAAACCTTTTCAAGTGCGACGACCTGACTCCACAGGTCACGACTTCTATCTTGGTATCCAGTTTCACTTGTTTTCGCCGAGTTCCAGGAATCCGCCAGCGCGTGCAGGTAGTCATGTAAGGCTCGATAGAACGTGTCTGTGTAGGCTCCCCGGAACATCATGGAGAGATCCTCGCTATCAGACCAGTTCGATTTTTGTCCGAGTTCACCGTGCACACGCTCAAAGAACTTCGTTCCGGGCAATGGATAGGAGACCGACACTCCGATATCGTCAGGTCGTGTTTCGCGCACTAGTTCGATTGTTTTCTGAATGTCCTCCCACGTTTCGCCCGGATAACCAAATTGCAAGAAATAGCATGCACGAATTCCTTCATTGCGAAGGTTTTTCCGAGCCTTCGCAATCTGATCGACGCGAGTACCTTTATCCATGGCATCGAGGATTTTCTGCGATCCGGATTCGGCTCCCAGCCAGGCCTCAGCGCAACCGGCCCGCCGCAAAGCACTAACGTTGCCGGGCGTCATCAAATCCACGCGCGACTGCATTTTGAATGGGATTGCGGCATCGAGGCGCTCGACTTCTGCCGCAAGGTCACGAACCCACTGTGGGCGCAACCCAAAAATGTCGTCGGCAAACCAAAGATGGGCTGCACCAAACTTGTATTTCAGTTGATGCATCTCAGCTGCCACGCTTTGTGGCGCCCGCACGGCGAAGGAATCGCCGTAGATGGGTTTTGCACACCAGTTACAGCGATACGGACATCCGCGGCTCGCCACGATATTCATTGAGAAATAGCCGTGGGCAGCCTCCCAGGCATTTCGATACTGATCGAGGTCAAGCAGATCGCGCGACGGGAATGGCAACCTATCAAGGTCGCGCATGAGCGGTCGGGACTGAGTGCGTACGAGCTCACCCGTCTGTTCGTCCAGATAGGAAAGTCCGGGAATAAATTGTGCGTTTTCGTGTTCTTTCTTAAGAATGTGACGAACAACTTCCAGCAAAGTGTTTTCGGCTTCCCCGAGGAGCACATAATCGAAGCCTTGGCGGAGGTAGTCCAGCATGTGGTCGGAAGCGTCGGAGCCATTGGCTAGAACTACGGCGTTGGCCTTCTGCGAAAGCTCGAGAATGCGAAACGCCAGGCCGCGCATGCGAGTAAGGCACATCTTCGTGAGGAAGTTGAAGTTGTCTTCGTAAACCACAACGATTCGAGGCTGGTAATGGTTTAAAACCTCCTCGAAATGTTTCTCCGGATCAGTGAGCATGGTGTCGAAGAGCGCGATCGACAGCCCGGCACTGCGCAGAAGGGCCGCTGCGTAAAGCGTTCCCAATGGCGGATAGGGCTGCATCTTACGGGTTTGCTTGCGGTCGTAATAAAGGTGGTACGAGTGAGTCAGCAGAACGTCCACGGGGCCACGCTCCGAACTCTCCATGTTCATGTTCAACACACTTCCTGCTCACGTTCAGTCAAAGTCGTGCCATTGAGAAGCGAGCGGCGAGTCACAGCGATCGTCCTGTGCACAGCGGAAATTGAAGTCCGGCTTCCACAAATGGGCCATCGAGGCTAAACGAGGCGAGCGGAGTTCCCGGCGGTGGCCCGGCATAGCGAGGATAAAGCGGAATAATCCTTCCCTTGGTACTCCCCCTCTTGATCGGACTCATTTGCAGGGAGAGTAGTTCGTGACAGAACAACTGTTGTCAGGAGATTGTCAAAGTTGTGTCACTAAATCTGAAAAACGCTACAGTTGACGCTGATTTTGCATGGTCTTGACAAGCTGTTTACAAATCACCGCTCCTGGATTGTTACAGTGGTCCCCATCGGCCAAGTCAGGATCACGACTAGCTCAATTGAGCCATTGGACGATTCGGCCCACTAACCAATGATCCTTTTCTACAATCCCAAAGCTGCCAGGTACCGTAACCGGCGCTTACCCCTATCAATCCTGTCGATTGCGTCGATGCTCCAAGGCAATGAGGAGTACGCGATTGTTGATGGGAACCTCGATCCAAATCCGACCGAAAGTCTTATATCGACCATCCAAAACTCCAGAGTGGAGCTTGTGGCGGTGACGGTGATGCCCGGTCCGCAAACCGTAGGGGCTGTGGCCAGCTGCCGTGAAATTCGCGCTCGGTTTCCAAACCTTCCGATTGTGTGGGGAGGATACTTCGCGTCGAACTATACGGCGGCAACGTTAAACGCAAACTACGTGGATTACGCCGTCCGAGGTCAGGGCGAACAAACATTTGTTGAATTGCTTGAAGCGCTGCGGGGAAAACGCGACCTCAAGACGATCAACGGATTGTCCTACAAGGATGCGGACGGCATTGTGCGCCACAATCCCGAGCGTCCTATGCAGAATCCCGACCATTTCCCAATGTACCCGTATGAAGCCGTGCCAGTCGATCGCTACCTGCTGCCAACTTTCCTGGGAAAAAGAACCGCCGTTCATCAGGCAAGCATTGGCTGCCCGTATCGCTGCAATTTTTGCGGTGTTGTGACGTTCTCGGGCAGCCGGGAAAAAATGGAGGCACCGGCACGCACTGAGGCGATGCTCCGGTACCTTGCCGAGAACTATGGCGCCGACGCAGTTCAGTTCTATGACAACAACTTCTTCCTGCGCGAGGATCATACCCGCGAACTGGCCGATCGGCTGGCTCCTCTGAAGATGCGTTGGTGGTGCGAAGGCCGGGCCGACGTCATGATGAAGTATTCGGATGCCACTTTCGAGGCGATCCGGCGCGCGGGCTGCGCCATGATTTTCTTCGGGGCAGAGTCGGGATCAAACGAAAACCTGAGAGAGATGAATAAGGACCTGCGCGCGGAAGATACTCTCGCGCTTGCGTCGCGGATCCGGCAATTTGGCATTATCCCGGAATTCTCGATCATCTTCGGTAACCCGAAGGATCCGGAGACAGACACCAAAGAGTGCATACAGTTCATCCGTCAGCTGAAGCGGCTTAACCCTGATTGCGAAATTATCGTCGAGCACTATACTCCTGTGCCTCAGCGGAACCGCATGTATGGCGGAGTCGAAGAGCAAATGCAGTTTCCGACGACGCCCGATGAATGGGCGACGGACCGCTGGCAGCGATTCGCAACACAGAAGGATCCGCAGACACCTTGGTTGCGGCCCGGGACGAAGCAATTGATCGACAACTTCGACCTGGTTGTGTCATCGCGCTGGCCCACGATTCAGGACATCCGCCTTCCAGGTTGGGGCCGCATCGTCCTTCAAACACTCAGCAGTTGGCGCTACAAGTTGGGCATCTATGGCGCGCCCCTGGAATTGAAGTGGGCGCAACAGATGATAGCGCTCCGCAAGCCGAAGGAAGAAAGTCTGTGAGTACCCCAGATGAAAGGGGAACCATTGCAGTCGCACAGGCCGCTATCTTGTTGTTGGGCGTCAGAGAGGGCTACGAACGCTGGGCCCCCAGCTACGACCAGAGTCCAAATCCTTTGCTGGTTCTCGAGGAGCGTTACGTTGGGCCCTTGATTGCAAATATGCGGGGCAAGAACCTCCTCGATCTGGCATGCGGAACCGGGCGGTGGCTCCAGAAAGCGTTAGCGACAGGAATTGAATATGGCGTTGGCGTTGATTGCTCAGATGCCATGTTGCATGTTGCAAGAGCGAAGCCTTCAGTTCAGGCAAAGCTCATTCAAGCAGATTGCCTGAGTCTGCCGTTTCCTTCTCGTTGCTTCGATCTCCTCATTTGTTCATTTGCCCTTGCCCATATCACAGATTTACAGCAAATGCTTCGCGAATGCGTCCGAGTCATGAAACCGGATGGCGAACTAGTCGTGAGCGACCTGCATCCGGAGGCCATCGCACGGGGATGGCGAACTGGTTTCCGCGACGCAGGCCCCGCCGTTCAAATCGAAGTGTTCCCGCGTTCGACGGAGGAACTCATCCGTACATTCCATGCGGCAGGGCTGGAGTGCCTTGCATGCGAGTCTCTTTTTCTGGGTGAACCAGAAAGACAAATCTTTGTTACGGCCGGGAAAGCGGATGAGTTTGCCGGGGCGTCCCAAGTGCCCGCAGTCCTGGTTTGTCGCTTTGGGCCACACCATCTCGCCCCTGAGAACTAAAGCTGGTTCGCTGCTACAGGCTGGCATCACCGTCGTACTGGCACGGATCAAAAACTGATGCGTCTCGCAATTGTTCCTGCAGAGTTGAAGAAGCGATTTTGTGGAAGTAAGTCCAGGCTGTGAGCTTTCGTCGATGGGGCGCGAGCCGATCGATGATCGACTGCTTCCCGGGGTGAAAGCCGAAGGCTTCTAACATGTGAATGCCTTTCGTCTGGCATTCGTTCAATCCCCACGCCAGCATGGAAGTCAGAGCGTCGCCTGTTCCGGGAAGGGCCTGGTAATCGACCAACCGGATTCTTTGCAAGCCGATTTCCTCGTAGTCCTGACGTTGAAAAACGGCGTAAGCGAGAATTCGTGAGCTGACTTCGTGAGTGACGACCCACGCTCTTCCCTGAGCTAGCGAATGTTTAAAGTGCCAGTTCAGAGTTTCGCTGGATCTGTCAGCCAAGAATGAATCACAACGCGCTTCGAGTAGCTCCTGCCAGAAACGGTCGAATGACTCACCGAAATTCGTTTTTCGAATGAGGAGCAATCGTTGATGGGGCCATGGATTTTTCACGGCCTTGTCGTACACCTTTAGAGCAGGCGAAGCGACGTGTGAAAGCGCCTCCGGCCAGCGCTTTTTCGACAGGGCGCTCCTCACGAAACCGTCGTAATTAGTAATCCAGAAGGATGAGTTCTCCCAGTTTCCGACAGGCATTCGGCCTACACCTAACCGATCGAGCACCTTCGACGAGTTTGCGTTGGCGGTGCTGCCGACGAAATATTCCACGTCAGGAGCAAATTCAAGTAACCGATTGAGAAGGACCAGTCCAAGCCCACGATGTGATGGATCGAGCGCGAACGCATGCAAGCCGGAGGCAAGGATCTGGCGGCCCTTAAAGTGATACTTGAGAGGAATATTCCCGAGAAATCCAACGATCTCCTGCGCGTCCTCAACGACCCATCCGATGGGCCAGCCTGAATGCTGCTGATAGACCGGATTGTTCCGCCAGAGATGTTCCCACTCTTCCCGGCCTTTTACGGCCAGTCCATTGCGAACAAGCAATGCGGCGATCTTTTCATAATCGGTAAAGGCAGCTTCACGGACGTCAGCGGACCCTGAACCGGTACTTGCAACAGTCGTGTCGCTCGCGGTCGTTCGAGATGGTGCTGAAGACGACGCGTCGCTCTGAATTAGCGACTCCAGTTCACCGACGCTCTTCACCTCCACAAGCGTTTCAATTGGAATCACCTTTCCCGACAAGCGGCGCAACGCTTCCTGAAGCTCAAGCGTCAGGAGCGAGTCGATGCCCAATTCGCGCAGAGATGCGTCGGGGCTAATTTCCTGGGCCGGACGGCCTGTAATCTGCGAGAGAAGTGCCGCCACACTTCCATTGAATGGCTTGCGCGTCGATGTGGTGGAGGACTCGACCGTTGACGGCATTGGTTGTCGCGCGTCGAGCGACTCGAGCCAGCAGATCTGATGCTGCCAAGGATATCGCGGCAGACTCACTTGCCTTACGGTGCCGGTATAAATCTTGGACCATGCTATGGGATGGCCGAGCGAGTAAAGTTGGGCTGCAATCCTCAGTGGCATGAGCGAGGCAGCCACGTCCTTGGAAAGGCCTCGGACGATCAGACCATGCGACGACGGTAATTCTGCATTACTTAAGACCTGTTCTGCTGAGAGATCCAGAAAGTCCATTCCCGATTTCGCAAGCTCGTTGAGTCCAATCTCTATATCTAAGGAATTCGCATCTGCTGAAAGAATCTTTCCCTTCACAAGGGTGAGGCTGCGAGCGGGACGCACGCCCCATTGCTCAAGGCGCTGCAACACATCGGATGACGCGTTGTTGTCACCTGGATCTGCGACACCAGAAGTGAGCACCGCGAGCTTTTGCTTCCCCGCCTTCGGGGGCTGTTTCAGATCCTGCAGCCACGCGCACATCTCGGCTGCTAAATCTTCACCTGACGATCCGGCGAATGCAATTCTGTATTCGTGGTGAGTCCTTCGCAGTGCGGCGGCGCCACATAAGTTCCTCAGACAATTTGCGTCCGACTTCTTAAGGACCGCGACTGTCTCCTGGACGAGTTGTCGCAACGCATCTGGGTGCCGTGCAGAGAGTGGAAGCACGAAATCTTTCGGATTGTCCAGCTTGTCTTGCAAGCCTTTCATTTCCGTTTCATGATTCGTCAGACAGACGTGCGCGTAAGTTCCTCCCATTCCGAAGCTACTGATTCCTGCCGTCCGGCGCGATGTTCCGTTCACGGGCCATGGTTCGCGCTGCGTTTGTACGGCGATGCCGAGCTTGTCTCCGTTCACGTGCGGGTTTGGTTGCCCGGGGAAAAGACTGGGAACGAATTCCCTGTGCGAAATCATCAAAGCCACTTTGATGAGTCCGGCAACTCCCGCCGCAGTTTCCAAGTGGCCGATGTTGGTCTTTACCGATCCAATGCGGCACGGTCCGTGACCGTTCCGCGGAGAAAATACTTTCCCCACTGCGTTGGCCTCGATGGCATCGCCCAGCAACGTTCCAGTGCCTTGTACTTCTACGTAGTCCGTTTGAGTAGGAGACATGCCTGCGGCTTGCCACGCTGCCTTCATGACGGCTTCTTCACCCCATCCGCCGGGCGCGGTCAGGCCATTTCGGCGCCCACCTTGCCGCACTGCCGTTCCACGAACCAAAGCGTAGATGCGGTCGCCGTCTCTCACTGCCTGATCGAATTTCTTCAGAACTACGAAGCCACAGCCTTCGCCTCGCACGTAGCCATCAGCGTATGCACCGAATGAGCGGCACTGACCGGTCGGCGAGAGTGCTCCAGCTTTCGCGAGGGAGATGCTGAGAGTCGGTGCAAGCACCGCGTTGACTCCGCCAGCGAGCGCCAGGTCGGCCTCGCCGCTTTCCAGACTCCGGCAAGCAAGATGGAGGGAGACGAGCGAGGAAGAGCAGGCCGTGTCGACGGCCATCGCAGGGCCGCGCAGGTCAAAGAAGTAAGAGATGCGGTCTACGGCTGTGGAGAGAAAATTCCCAGTGACGTAGTGGGCGGTAACGCTCTCCCATGGCTGCGCACACATACGGCCATAGTCTCCCGGACCGATGCCAACATAAACCGCCGTCTGCGATCCCGCGAGAGCTTCCATTGGAACTCCAGCGTCTTCGAAAGCTTCATACGATGTTTCAAGGAGCAGGCGCTGCTGCGGATCCATCGCGGCAGCTTCCCGCGGAGATATTCCGAAAAACGCGCAATCAAACTCCCGGATATTCCTGAGGAAGGCACCGTGGCGCGTGCTATTCCTGACGGGAGAATTGCGATCTGCGTCAACCTCCTCAGGATTCCACCGATCCTTGGGCACTTCGCCGACCGCATTGCGGCCTTCGCGAAGCAACTGCCAGAATCCCTCGAGGCCGTCAGCGCCCGGGAAACGGCACGACGCGCCGATGATGGCGATCGGTTCCACTCGTTCCTTTCTTGCTGAAACGGCGAGTTTGGGGAGAAAATAGCAACCCGCCCGAACTGTCGAACGAATACTATGCGGCCTTGCGCAACCTATCCATAGTTTCTTCGGTCGGATGATAAGTGTTCCAGACGAGGCCAACTGCTCGGAGCAATTGAATAATGTTGCCGCTGAGATCGGGCTCCCACCAGAACATCCCGTGACGCGCGGCGCTCGGAAAGGCGTGATGATTGTTCTGCAAGCCCTCTCCGAATGTAAAGACCGCGACCAGATAGTTGTTCGCGCTGTGATCGTCGAGGTCAAAGCGGCGCGATCCGAAGTAGTGGCAGATCGAACCAACGCACCAGCTCGCCTGATTTACGACGAAACAACGAACCAGACCGCCCCACAAGAAACCGAGCGCTGCACCCGACCATGTGCGCGTCAGGATTCCCCCGAGAACTCCGGGTAGAACAAAGCTCAACGCGACCCAATAAAGGTAGGTGCGATGTACCCAGAACAGTGTTCGATCGCCCATTAAGTCGCGCGAAAAGCTCCAATCGGCGGAATTCTCAGTGAACATCCAGCCGATGTGCGCATGCCACAGACCGTTCAGCATGCCTAACACCTTGCTTCCGTGGACATGAGGCGAATGCGGGTCACCCGTCCGGTCGCTGAATGCATGATGTTTGCGATGTATCGTAACCCAAGAGAGCAAAGGTCCTTGAGTCGACATGGAGCCCGTAATCGCCAGTAGCAACCGCATGCGTGGCCCGGTTTCAAACGTACGGTGCGCGAAGTAACGGTGAAGCCCGATGGTCATGCCGCCCATCGTCACCAGGTACATGAACAGGAAAATTCCAATCTCCACCGCAGTAATACCGTTGCGGATGGCCAGATCCACCGCGACGACCGTCCCGACAATCGGCGCGGCCATCACCAGAAACGCAATGATGCGCTGCAGTCGCATACCGTCGCGACGAACGACGACCGGGTTCCGCATCGTGGAGACGGGCGCGCTCATTGCTGTGACTCCGTCACAGCCAACTCGTCTTCCGTGACCAGCCCGGTGCTCGCTGAGGCTTCGAAGGCCTCACCGAGGTGCCGTGACAACTGCACGATCGTGGGGTAGTCCCACGCAACAATTTCAGACACTTCGTGTCCGAGAAACTTCTGTAAGTCGCCGGAGAGTTGGAATAACTGCATCGAGTCCATGCCGAACTCGGCGAACGGACGATCGATATCGACATCTTCTGGTCCGATTTGTGCCATGGCAGCAATGTGAGTGACGAGCCACTCCTGCACGCTCGCTTCGGTAATGGGTTCGGTTGTCCGTGTGATCGACTCCGTTTTCTTTCCCCGCAGCTTGTCTAATAGGCCCACACACTCTCCTTTTTCGTCCGAAGTTAGGCCGCTACGACCATATCGGCCTTCGATCTTTGCTTCTGTTTCAGCGCATTCTCCGTTGGGCGTTTTACATCCCACGCCAATCCGAAGAGTGCCAAAAAGCGGAGGAGGTATCCATGTAGGTCAATCTGCCACCACGAAAGACCATGAAATGCGGAACTCGGAAAAGCATGGTGGTTGTTATGCCAGCCGTCGCCGAACACGGCGATCGCCAGGAAGAAATTGTTACGGCTGTTGTCGTTGCTACGGTACGGGCGGGTTCCAAACAGATGGCAGAGAGAGTTCACGCTCCAGATCGAGTGATGCCCGAGTGCAACCCGAATCAGGCCGCCCCACAAGAATCCATCGAATGCACCGCGCCAGCCACCGATGAGCCAATACCCGAGCGCGGCAGGAATTGCCAGCCCCAGAAGAACCCACACGAAGTAGAGGCGATTCAGCCTCATCAGCATCCGATCTTTGACCAACTCTGGAACATACAGAACCCAGTCGTTGACTTGCGGTCCGAAGAGCCAGCCGACATGCGCATGCCAGAGTGCACAAAGTGTGTTCCATAATCCTGGTTCATGAACAAAGGGTGAGTGAGGATCGCCGTCCCGGTCACTGAATTGATGATGACGGCGGTGAGTTGCAGCCCACTGCATGACCGGTCCCTGCGCAGCCATCGATCCGAGAATGACCAGCAAGGCTTTGATCGGCTGCGTGGTCTGGAACGAGCGATGGGAAAAATAACGGTGGAATCCCAGTCCAGCTCCAATATGGCTGGCCCAATACATTGCCAGCAGAAGGAGTAATTCAATTCGCCCGACCGCGGAGCGGCATAACAAAACGATGCCAACCACGAGTGCGAGGAACGGAACGATTATTACCCAAAAGGCGATTTTACGTTGCAGCGCCAGAGCCTCTTCACCGGCTCGGGACGCTGCAGGCAGTGACCTCCCTGTTGGCTTACACACCTGTTCCATGCAAGTCTTTTACAAAGTCAGATTTTCTTCAGAATGCCCCTAAAGCTGCCAGTAGATACGGCTTTGGCAGCTTCCCCCAATCAAACTCTTCAACATCTTCGCGACGCTGTCAAGAGACTTTATTCTCCAATCGGTCCTCATTATTCACAACCGTTTGATTGTGGCCGAACCTCTCCTTTTTGACTTTGTGATCCCCCTGTAAAATCCAGAGCAATTACGCTTGGGGCTGTGAAATCGCCGATGATCTCTTCTTCGTCTACCAGAACAGTTGTCGCTGAAACTCTTGTGGAAATCTTGCGGGAACGAGCCGCACGCCAGGGAAGTGAACGCATCTACACCTTTCTTCATGGGGAAGAAGAAAAGTCTCTGACCTACGCTGAGATCGATCAGTTGGCTCGGTCGACCGCTGCCGCATTGCTGCTGCATTGCACTCCAGGAGACCGGGCGTTGCTCATTTATCCACCGGGTCTGGATTACATCGTCGCTCTCTTTGCATGCATGTATGCGGGAATCATTGCTGTTCCGTCTTACGCGCCACGGCCGAACCGTCCGCTGACGCGTCTGGAAACGATCGTCTCCAACTCTGAACCCAAAATTGTGCTCACCACGCGAGCACTGCTCGATTCTCCGAAAAGCATCTTCCATCAACACGAAGGAGCTCTGGCAAATCTATTGGTGATTTCGACCGACGACATCACGCTTGACCTCTCAGTCGGGGACCTTCCAATTGAAATCACGGCTAGAATGCCCGTGATTCTGCAGTACACGTCGGGCTCGACGGCGTTCCCGAAGGGTGTGACGCTGACGCACGGTAATATCGTGCACAACACAGCTGCGATCGAGCGGAATTTTCCCTTAGACACATCCAGCTCAACCGTATTCTGGCTGCCGCCCTACCACGACATGGGGTTGATTGGAGGAATTCTCCAACCTCTTTGCACAGGCTTCCCTGTCACCTTGATGTCTCCCGTGGCATTCCTGCAACGCCCGGCGCGTTGGCTGCGAGCGATCAGCCGCTATCGCGCGACGTGCAGCGGTGGACCCAACTTTGCCTATGACCTGTGCGTGCGCCGCATCAGTGATGAAGAAGTCGACGAACTCGACCTCAGCAACTGGACGGTTGCATTCAATGGCGCAGAGCCGATCCGCAGGCAGACGCTCGAAGATTTCAGTCAGAAGTTCGAACGTTGCGGATTTGACCCAAAGAGTTTCCATCCCTGTTATGGACTGGCTGAATCAACCCTGATGGCGACGGGTATGGATCGCTTTGGAACCGGGGTAAAGGTACACGCGGTATCGAGAGGCGCGATGGAGCAGGATGCGATTCTGCCACCCGTCGACAAAGATGACGCGACCTGGATTGTGAGCAGCGGGCATGCCGCCGGGGGTCAGGACGTTCGAATCGTCGATCCGTCGAGCTCCGAGGCACTTCCTGAAGATCATGTGGGAGAGGTTTGGGTATCAGGGCCGAGTGTTGCGGCCGGATATTGGGGACGTCCGAAGGAAACGGAAGAAACGTTTGGCGCGCATCTGGCAACCGGCGAGGGACCTTATCTGCGTACCGGGGATCTCGGCTACCTCCATGAAGGTCAGCTCTATATCACCGGGCGGATCAAAGATCTGATCATCATTCGAGGACAAAATTATTATCCGCACGATCTAGAGTTCACTGCTCAGCGTTCGCATCCAGCGCTTCAGCCGTCAAGTGGAGCCGCGTTTTCGGTGCAGCGCGATGGCGCGGAGCACCTGATTCTGGCTCAGGAAGTGGACGGACGGCTGGAATCGTCGGAAATCAAGGAAATCGCCAACAGAATTTCCACATCGATTACCGAAACGCACGATCTTCGCCTTGACGACATTGTGCTCGTGAAGCCGTGGACGCTACCGCGCACTACCAGCGGAAAGATGCAACGGTATCTGTGCCGCTCCGCGTACCTTTCAGCGACTTTGCAAACGCTGTAATGCGACCCTCAGCGGACCATGCTCTGCGAGTCTAGGTCCAGGTTCAGTTCCAACACGTTCACACGCGGTTCTCCCAGCAATCCCAGGTCGCGTTGGTAAGTGTGTTTGCGCACAAGATCTCGGACTGCAGTTTCGCTTAGCCCGCGTTCATGAGCCACCCGGGGAACCTGGAATTCGACAGCCGCAGGAGAAATCTCCGGATCTAGTCCGGATGCCGAGGTCGTTAACAAGTCAACTGGAATTGGCTGATTTGGATTCTCCTGATGAAGCGAGGTTGCGTCGGCGCGCACGCGTTCAATCAGCTTCTGATTCGTAGGTGCGTAGTTTGTGCCGCCAGAGTTGGTAGCGTCATATCCATTGCCAGCAAACGACGGCCGCGGATGGAAGTACTTGGCCGACGTAAACGGCTGGGCGATGATTCGGGAACCAATAGCCTCGCCGTTGCGATGAATGATCTGTCCGTTGGCCTTGTCCTTAAAGAGTACCTGCGCGATCGCAGTGACTACTAACGGATAGATCACGCCGAGCAGGATCGTGGTAGCGATTGTCATCAGAATTGCTGTAATCAAATTCTTCTTCATAGAATCCTCACGCCAGTCCAACGGCAGTAATGATCATGTCGATCGCCTTGATGCCGGCAAACGGTACGATGATTCCTCCAACGCCATAAATAAAGAGATTGCGGCGCAGCAGCGCCTCGGCGTTCATCGCGCGGTACTTAACCCCACGCAGTGCCAGCGGAATCAGCGCGATGATAATCAGCGCGTTGAAAATAACGGCCGAAAGCACCGCTGACTCAGGAGTCTTCAGCCGCATGATGTTGAGCGCATTGAGCACCGGGAACGTGGCCGCGAACATCGCAGGGATGATTGCGAAGTACTTCGCGACGTCATTGGCGATCGAAAATGTTGTCAAAGCCCCGCGCGTCATCAGCAACTGCTTGCCGATTTCGACGACTTCGATCAACTTCGTGGGATTGGAATCGAGATCGACCATGTTACCGGCCTCTTTGGCCGCTTGCGTACCCGTGTTCATGGCGACGCCTACATCGGCTTGCGCCAGAGCGGGAGCGTCGTTCGTGCCGTCGCCGGTCATAGCCACAAGCTTGCCTCCGGCTTGTTCCGTTCGGATCAGTTTGAGCTTGTCTTCCGGGGTGGCCTGCGCGAGAAAATCGTCGACACCCGCTTCACGAGCGATTGCCGCCGCTGTTAGTGGATTGTCGCCAGTGATCATCACGGTGCGGATTCCCATCGAGCGAAGTTGGGCGAAGCGATCGCGGATTCCACCTTTCACGACGTCTTTGAGGTGAATCACTCCCATAGCATGACGATTCTGTGCAACCACCAGAGGCGTCCCTCCAGAGGAAGCGATGCGCTCGACAGTGGCACGGACCTCTGCGGGCATTGAGCCGTTGCCATTGCTCTCGATGTAGCGTGAGATCGATTCGGCCGCGCCCTTGCGAATTTCACGGCCATCGAGATTGACTCCGGACATCCTCGTTTGCGCCGTGAACGGGATGAACTCGGCCTCATGACTAGCAAATTCACGGCCGCGCAAGTGGTACTTTTCCTTCGCGAGCACCACAATCGAACGGCCCTCGGGAGTCTCGTCGGCTAATGACGAAAGTTGAGCGGCGTCGGCCATGTCTGATTCGGAGATCCCCGGTGCCGGCAGAAATTCCGTGGCTTGGCGATTGCCGAATGTGATCGTTCCGGTCTTGTCGAGAAGCAGAGTGTTCACGTCTCCAGCCGCCTCGACAGCACGCCCAGACATCGCGAGCACATTGTGTTGGACGAGACGATCCATACCGGCGATCCCGATCGCCGAGAGCAATCCACCGATCGTGGTTGGAATCAGGCAGACGAGCAGTGAGACAAGGACAAAGACCGTCTGTGGCGTTCCTGAATAGATGGCAAATGGCTGCAGCGTGACGACAGCCAGCAAAAAGATGATCGTCAATCCCGCGAGTAGGATGTTCAGCGCGATCTCGTTGGGCGTCTTTTGGCGCGCCGCGCCTTCGACCAGGGCGATCATGCGGTCGAGGAATGTTTCACCCGGATTCGAGGTGATCTTGACCTTGATCTGATCGCTAAGAACCCTTGTGCCGCCCGTAACCGCCGAACGGTCGCCGCCAGCTTCGCGAATTACTGGAGCCGACTCGCCAGTGATCGCAGATTCATCGACAGAAGCAACACCTTCGATGATTTCTCCGTCGCCGGGGATCAATTCACAGGCTGAAACCACGACAAGGTCTCCAGCGCGAAGCTTCGCACTGGCCACTTGCTCGGTTTTTCCAGTCGAAAGCAGCCGGTTGGCCATTGTTTCCGAACGCGCTTTGCGGAGCGTTTCTGCCTGGGCCTTGCCGCGGCCTTCAGCCATGGCTTCCGCAAAGTTGGCAAATAAAACTGTGAACCACAGCCACAGCGTGATCTGCAGATTGAAGCGAAATGCTTCATGCGGATGCAAGATCAGCAACACGGTGGTGATTACGCTGCCGATCTCCACGACAAACATGACAGGGTTGCCCATCATGTTGCGCGGATTTAACTTCAGAATCGAGCTCCACGACGCACCGCGAACTAGTTTCAGATCCCAGATTGATTTGTGATGGCTTGCCATGTTGAGTCCTAGAAAGTCTTTCCGACGTACAGAAGCAGGTGCTCGAGAATCGGCCCGAGGCTGAGAGCCGGGAAAAACGTCAGCGCTCCGAGAATCAGAATTACGCTGATCAACAGAAACGTGAACAGTGGTGTCGTCACCGGGAATGTGCCCACCGAAGGCGGTACATACTTTTTCTGTGCGAGATTCCCCGCAATCGCGAGCATCGGGATGATCATGAAAAAGCGGCCGATGAGCATGGTGAAGCCGGTCGCCGTGTCGTACCAGGGCGTGTTGATTGGGCTCAGGCCTCCGAAAGCCGAACCGTTATTGCCCGCGGACGAAGTAAAGGCATAGAGAATCTGGCTGAGGCCGTGCGGACCAGGATTCGTGATCGCCGACGTCCCGAAGCCTTTGATCACGGAAATTCCCGTCAGGCTCAGGATGATCAGCGGGAAAACCAGCGAGACCAGCATCGCCATCTTGACGTCATAAGCTTCGATCTTCTTGCCCAGGTATTCGGGCGTGCGTCCCACCATGAGGCCGGCTATGAAGACGGCGAGAACGATGTAGATCAAGACCCCGTACATCCCAGCACCAACGCCGCCAAAGATCACTTCGCTCAGCATGATGTTGACGAGCGGGATCATTCCGCCGAGAGGAGTAAACGAGTCATGCCAGCCATTGATCGCTCCGCAACTGGCGTCGGTTGTGACCGTGGCGAACAAAGCAGAGTTGGCGATGCCGAAGCGAGTTTCCTTGCCTTCCATGTTTCCGCCCGGCTGTGCACCCGTGACGTGCTGCGCAACCGTAGCCGGATAGAGTGGATTGCCCTGCGCCTCTGCCCAATAAGCAACCGTAACTCCGCACAAGAACAGAATCGCCATCGCAGCCCACACAGCCCATCCATGTGCCGATGATCCGGTCATGCGGCCGAGGGCGTAAGTCAAGCCCGCGGAGACCGCGAAGATACTGAACATCTCGATCAAATTCGAAAGCGGAGTGGGATTTTCAAATGGATGCGCACTATTCGCATTGAAAAAGCCGCCACCGTTGGTGCCCCATTCCTTGATGATCTCCTGAGAGGCAACGGGCCCTTGCGCAATGGTCTGAGTGGTGACCGTGTCCATCACCGGCTTATCGGCGGCGTCGACCGCCGGCTTTCCATCTTGACCAACATGCTGTACTTGCTGGGGCTCCATCAGTTTCACTGTGTCGTACGGCCTCAGGTTCTGAACCACGCCCTGCGAGACAAGCAGCAACGCTCCAACGACCGAAAACGGCAACAGGACCCAGAGGCTCGCACGCACCATATCGACCCAGAAATTGCCGATGGTCTTCATCTGCCGGCGAGAGATTCCGCGAATGAATGCAATGGCCAGGGCGATTCCGGTCGCAGCCGAAACAAAGTTGTGATATGCGAGACCGGCCATCTGCGTGAAGTAGCTCATGGTCGTCTCGCCGGAATACGCTTGCCAGTTGGTATTCGTCGTAAACGAAGCCGCGGTATTGAAGGCAAGATGCTCGGGTGTCACACCCGCAAGATGCTGCGGGTTGAGCGGCAGCATTCCTTGGATACGCTGGATCAAATACAGCAGCAACATCGATACGGCACTAAACAACAGCATCGACGTCGCGTATTCTGTCCAGCGCATTTCATGCTGTTCGTCGACGCCGGTGACGCGATAAAGAAGGCGCTCGATGGGCCGAAGAATCGGGTCCAGAAACGTATGTTCTCTGGAAAAGACGCGTACCATGAAGATCCCGAGCGGCTTGGTCACCGCGAAGATCAGAGCCAGAAATACAAAGATTTGCAACCAACCGTTGATGGTCATAGGAGTGAATTGATCAGAACTTCTCCGGCCGCAGCAGCGCGTAGAACAGATACACCGTCGTTGCGGCGCTGATGATGAGCATGATGAGCGTTTGCGTATCCATAGTTCCCCTCACTTCACCCGATCGCAGAAATGAACGTAGGCGATTGAGACGGCAAAAAATGCAACTGTCACAGCAACCCAAAGTACGTCTTGCATAAGCAGATCTCCTGAAGGTTGCGCTACTACCAGGAACCTTCCTTTCGTCCCCACCACCACACCAAACCAAGGGTCGCGGTAGTCTGATTCTTTTTTCGCAGACCTTGCACGTCGGAGAGGAACACCGGTTGATTCGAATAGTCGTAGCGCCACTCGTAACGCATCAGAAATCCATTCGCGACCTTGTAGTCGAATGTGACTGTGTTCTCTTTCAGGGCTTGAGAAAGTCCGCTGAAAAGCCCTTCACGATCCGATAGGTACTCGGCTCGGGTGGCGACGGCGATCTTCGGTGTGAATTGATACTGAATGTAGCCAGCCCCACCGTCGGTGTGCGATGGCGCCGACGATTCTCCAGGCGCCGCGTTCTGCCAGAGGCGCTGAATGACGTAGTCCCCTTCAAGCGCAAAGGTCAGCTTGGGCGTTGCAAGCCATGTAGCGTAGCTATCGAAAATATGTGTGCGACCGTTGGGTGCAGGCGAAATAGCCGTGAAGCAGAGTCCGGGCTGCACCGGAACGGGCCCGCAGTTCGCTGCTGGCGCGCGGTCTGGATGCTCTTGGCCGAGGTAATAGTTCACGGTCCAATTAATGTTCTTGGTTGGTTTCGCAGTGAATCCGAATAGTTGATCTTTAAAGCCGTTCGTCGCCTCGACCTGGTTCGTTCCGTTGACGATCCAATAGTTCAAGCTGAACCGATCGTTCAAGGGAAGACTCACGCGCGCACCCATGTGATAGAAAGGTAGAAAATCAAACCAATACGAGCGCGAGTAATTGAATTGATCTTTGGTGTAGTTCCCCTCAATTCCCAGCGAACTACCCCACTTGCCGAAATCGATGTTCAGGCCCTTGCCCACTGGAGCAACGTAGGTCCCGTAAGCTTGAAAGATGTTGCGATAAATCTGCGGCCGCGGCTCGTTTAACGGATTTCCCTGGAGAGTGTCCGTAGCTTGCCCATACTGCAGATCAAGCCGTCCACCCCAACGTTTGCCCTCGCTGACGTTAGGAGCGTGTTCAAAGATCAGACTCGCCTGATTCAGGCTGAATTCATTGCTAAGGACGTCATACGCCCGCAGCAGATTCACCCGCCCAACTGGATTGTTGAAGTTGTATCCGTAGTACGTATCAATCCCAACGTTGATCGTCGTATTGTGCAGAAAGTCGAGAATCTTCCGGTCGTCTGCCGTAACCACGGAAGCCGGCTGAGCCGGCGCCGCCTGTGATGCAAGCGGCGCAGACACCTCGACAACCCGTGCTGTGGAGGTGTTCCCATCGGCCTGCCCGACAGTCCCCTGCCCTAATTGCCTGACGATTTGTTTCAGCTCATTCACTTCCGACTCCAGTTGCTCGACGCGGCGTTCAAGAGCCGCCGAGTCCTCCGTTTTCACGGATGCCTGCTGGCCGGCCCCTACGTTCACACAAGAAATGACAATCAACGGGTACACGGAATAAAACTTCATAAACTGTTGCTACCTTTCTCTTCCATTCGGCACCAATATCGCGGTGGAACCTGGGTAGCATCAGCATACGCATCTCCCGCGTTAGAACTTCACCAAAATTGCCATCGTGGCACGATCCTCGGTGTTGCGAAGATCGGGGAACCACTCAGTTCCATTGGGTAGGATCACGATTGATCCCGGATTTCCGTTGTTCCCTCCCGGAGGCGTCATGCCGCCCGGGCCGTTCCAGTACGGCACATTGGAATGGCGGTGGTTGAACTCCCAGCGGAACGTGATGTATTGCCTGGGCATGTAGTCGTACGTCGCCGATATATCCCATGCCTTAAACGGATCGCCAGGGTTCTCAGTAAAGTACGGAGTGCCTGTTGTTGCCGTGGCGCCGTTGATCGGCGGCAAGAGAACGAGGTACCGGCCCGGGTTGTTGATCTTGCCACCACCCAGCGTGAAGCCATAGCGGTCATTCTTGAACCACCAACGGTTGTAGAGCATGTATCCGAGAAAGCTCTGCTTATAAGCAACGATCTTGCCGGCTGCATTCTTCACGTTCGTCGTGCAGTTGACGCCACCGCCGCTTTCGCACCCAGCATCGCCGGTGAGACTGAAAGCCATCTTGTCGAGAAAGCGCTCCGGATGATCGTAGTACTTCACTTCAACGCTGTTGTCGGTGTGATAGCGTGTCCGATTCGGAATGCCTAAAGTATCCGCACCCAGTCCGTAATTGTTACTGAGCATGGAAATCCAGCCCCTCGGGCGATAGAGCACCTGCCCGCCGAGTCCCAGACGGTAGTTGTACCGCGCATAGGATTGCCAGCCATTGATGATCCACGGTTCGATTTTCAGCTTCTCAGTGGGAAACACCTGAATGCGCATGCCCGTGAAAAACCACGGCGTATTGGAAGAAACATAGGACGGTTGATAGGCCCAGTTATCAAAGTTGTAAAAGCTGAACAGACCGACATACGACAAGAAGATGCCGGCGTCGACGTTAATCCCGTGCAGTGCGTCAATGTGGTATCCGCCGTAGGCCTCATTTACATACCGATAAGCATTGTCGAGTTGCCATTGCCCGCGCGAATAGCTGGCATCGTTTCGCGGGGTGGCCGTCGCATACTGCCCGATCTGACTCAGCACTCGCCCACGAACATGGTCGAAATGAAAATCTCCACCGACACCCAGATGGGTAAGCGCGATCTCGTTTGAACGGAATACTTCGCTTGATCCGCTAATTGTGTCGTCTTGAGGATGGTTGAAGTCATAGTGGTATGCGACGTCCACACGAACCTCAGGGGTAAAAAACTTGGAGTCGAACGGCAGGTCCTTCGTGCGCGGATTGCCGTTCAACCACGTCCAATCAGCAAAGGCAAAGGGTTCGGCTGGTTGCGGCTTAGCCGCTTGTGCCGGTTCTTGGGTCGACAATGCCCGCGCGATCGGGGTCGGGTTGAGGGAGGGTTCGTTGTTTGGCCCCGCCGCGTTCGGCGCTACAGCAGGTGTCGATGCCACGGCAGTCTGTGCCGGCGGGGGCGCCGAACCTCCCTGCTGCTTGAGCTGCGCTTCAAGCTGTTCGATGCGCTTCTTCATGGCATCGAGCTCTTGCAGAACTTCCTGTGGTGCCTGTGAATTGTTCGTAGACGCTGCACCGTCGGGCATCTTTGTGGATTGCGGCCCGCTCGTTGATTGCTGACCGTGGAACGGAATCGCCATCCCAAAGACAACGAGGACACCGAGAGCGATCCGACTCACGATCTTTGTAGAAGCTTTCCGTGTTACCGGATTGACGTGCATTTCTATGAGTTCTCCTCGTTTGCGTCTCGGCTGAAATCTTGCCAGATGGACTTCCAGGTCTCTGGCAGAGGAAGAGATGAATTCCTTCATCAGAGTTGCGAATACATACACAAAAAAGCTCGAGACGCCGACGCCCAACACCGCGATGGCAATCTTCATGGAGCTCCACCGCCAACTTCTGTTGAAAGGAATTCAGACATGATTGGACAACCCCATCCGTAAAAAGGGAGTTAAGAGTTCATAAGGATTTCGTAAAGAGAACCGGGCGTGTTACGCGGTTCGATCGATTTGCCCAATCTTTCGATTTAGCAGCCCCAGTCTGCTTCTCCGGGCTTCGCGTAGTATTTGCGGTGAGGACTGGGAGCTGCGGGAGTGGTTGAAAGTTCCAACAAAGCCAGCCGGGCGGCGGCAATCATCAGTTTGCGTTCGCTCTGGGACGCGTGCTCCCATTGGGACGCGTGCTCCCATGAGGAACAACAGCCCTCATTTTGCGAATCGCAATCGTGCTGCAGAGCCTCGTGATAGTGATGGAAGAGCTTCGCCAATTGTTCCGCATTCACTTCCTGAATCGTTTGCATACCCTCTCAACCCCTCTGATCGTATCGGACCGCGTTCACTCGCCGTCTCAATGCATTTGATACGCGAGGGCATAAGGATTGAATAAAGAGTTCGTAGAATGTTCGTAATCGGGTTACGGAGAGGTTACTCGCCGGGTTCGAAGCGATATCCTACCCAAGGTTCGGTAACGAGGTAGCGCGGTGAAGAAGCATCAGGCTCAAGCTTTTTGCGAAGCTGGCCGACGAAGACGCGCAGATACTCGACCTGTTCAGTACTCTGTCCACCCCAGATAGCACCCAGCAACGTACGATGATTGATAACTTTTCCCGGACGCCGCGCCAAATAGACAAGAAGATCAAACTCTTTCGGCGTCAGGCGAACTTCGCGGCGGCGTACGGTCACGCGACGGGCCGCGGTGTCGATGCGGAAGTCTCCGATTTCGATTACCGGATCTTCTTCACTCCCGATCGGAACTCGGCGCAGATTTGCTCGAACTCGCGCCAGCAGTTCATTCATCCCAAATGGTTTGGTGACGTAGTCGTCGGCGCCGGCGTCAAGCGCTTCGACCTTCTGCTGTTCTTTGTCACGGACCGATAGCACGACGATCGGAACTTGTGATGTTGCCCGAACCGTTCGGCATAGTTGGACGCCATCGATCGATGGCATCGACAAATCAGTAATGATCAAATTTGGTTGCCAATCCTTCATGATCTCGAGCGCCATCTCGCCCGAGTTGGCTACTCGAATGTCGTAGCCTTGCGCAGACAGACTCGTGCGCAGCACGCGCGTAATCTGAGGCTCATCGTCGACTACAAGGATATGGGGCGGTTCCGGCACTAACGAGCCTCCTGCGTGACAATGTGAACATCGACTGACGGCGAGTCACGCAAAAAACGCTGGATCGCCGACAAGTAGAGATAGCGCTGCCACCCGGTGCGGGCAGACCGCCCGAAGATCACCTGCGTAATGTGATGCTCGCGCACGAGTTGGGCGAGGGCGTCGGCAATGCTGCTTCCCGGAGTACGGATCACCTTCGCGCCCAAGTTCTCCGCAAAACGGATATTCTCTGCCAGCGACTTTTGATCTTCGGGGCGTGTATCACGGCCCACGTCGATGTAGAACACAAACAGATCTCCGCCCATCGCCTGAGCCATGCGTGACCCGCGCGCAATGATGTATTGGGCCGCAGGATTGGAACTCACACACACCGCGATGCGCTCTCGAACGGTATGCGCCGGCTGTGTGTCGTCCTTTTCGAGAAATGCGTCGAGGCTGCGATCGACGACTCCAGTCACTTGCCTGAGCGCAAGCTCGCGCAGGGCAATCAAATTCCCCGGCCGAAAGAAATGGGACAGGGCCCGTTGCGCACGATCGACCGGATAAATGTCGCCGCGTTCCATGCGCTTTTGCAGCGCCTGCGGCGTAAGGTCGGCCAGCACAATCTCGTCCACACGCTGCATTACCCAGTCCGGCACAGTCTCACGAACCTGCACGCCTGTGATCTGCTGCACGGTCGGCCCGACGCTCTCGACGTGCTGCACGTTCATGGTCGAGAGCACATCGATCGTGGCATCGAGTAATTCGATGACGTCCTCATAACGCTTGGGGTGCTTGCTGCCTTCGATGTTGGTGTGGGCAAGTTCGTCGATCACCGCAACTGCCGGTTTGCGGGCAAGAATCGCGTCGACGTCCATTTCCTCGAAAAGAGTTCCCTTGTACTCAAGTTTTCGCGGAGGAACACGATCGAGTTTGCCCGCGAGCTCCGCCGTTGCCTTTCGGCCGTGGGTTTCGACCACGCCGATTACCACGTCTTCTCCGCGGCTTGCACGCCGAATAGCCTCGCTCAGCATGCTGTAAGTCTTCCCTACTCCGGGTGCGTAGCCGAGAAACAACTTGAAGATGCCGCGCGGCTTTTCCGGGGAGACTTCTTTCAACCACTCTTCGGGACTCTTGACCATCGCAGCTATTGTGCTTGTGGGACGAGCAAATTGTCACCTGCATCGTACAATGCGTGTGTGAAAACGGCGGCGAAGACACAAGCACTGCGCTACTTAGTTGTGCTGGCGGCAATTGGAATTGTTACCGCAGTGGCATTCCGGCTGCATGTCAATCAGACCACTGTCGCACTGATGTTTCTGGTGATGGTGCTACTGACATCGGCCTATTGGGGCCTGCGCTACGCCTTTCTGATGGCGGTAATTGCGACGGCTGCATTCAACTTCTTCTTTCTGCCGCCCATCGGAACATTCACCATTGCCGATCCTCAGAACTGGGTTGCACTGTTCGCATTCCTTGTGACCGCACTTGTAGCAAGCAATCTGGCAGAGCGCGCCCGTCGTGAGGCCGAGGGAGCAAAGCAGCGGCGGCGTGAAGTCGAACGCCTCTATGGGCTCAGTCAGCGGCTTCTGGCATCAGAGAACGCATTGGAATTGTTGAATGCTCTTCCGCAGTACGTAAAGGAAACATTTTCAGTGGGCAGTGTGGTCGCCATGGCAACAGATCATCCGACGATCTATCGATCGTCTCTGGATGCGCAGTTCGAAGAAAGTGTGTTGCGATCCACACTTCTGCGCGGAGAACCGATCACACAGCGTGGGGTTTCGTACGTGCCACTGCGACTTGGCATGCGCACGGTCGGAGCATTGGGGATCGCGGGAGCTGAGCTCTCCCGCGAAACTCTCGACGCCCTGGGAAGCCTCGCCGGGCTTGCTATTGAACGGGTCCGCGCGATGGAGGCGCTGAGCAAGAATCGCGCCGAGCAGGAGCATGAGCGCTTGCGAACCGCTCTATTGGATTCTGTCACCCACGAATTCCGCACTCCGCTCACGTCGATTAAAGCAAGCGTGACAACACTTCTCTCTGGCGCGACGCTTGACGATTCGGGCCGGCGCGACTTGCTCACTGTGATCGACGAAGAGACCGACCGTCTCAATCGATTGGTCGGCGAGGCGTCGGAGATGGCCCAACTTGATTCGGGCATGTTCAAGCTGGATCTGCAGCCGCATGCAATTCAGGATGCATTACGTCCCGCTTTGGCAGATGCGGCTACGACGCTTGAAAAACATAGGGTCGAGATAATCGTCTCTCCGGATCTGCCAAAGGTCCGCATGGATGTGCAGCGCATTCGTGAAGTGTTCATGCATCTCCTGGAGAATGCCGGAAAATACTCGCCCAATGGGGTGGCGATTAAGGTGACCAGTGAAGTAAAAGGCGACAAACTCGTCACCAGTGTTGCCGATCGTGGGCCTGGTATTGACTCGTTCGAGCAATCTCTTATCTTCGAAAAGTTCTATCGCGGCCAAAACCAACGCTACAGCGCTCCTGGCACTGGAATGGGGCTGGCCATCGCGAAGGTCATTGTTGAAGCGCATGGTGGAACGATCGGAGTAGTGAGCCAGTTGGGAAGCGGATCGGTGTTCTCGTTCAGCCTGCCCGTTGCCAAGTAACAATTTTCTATTCCCAATGCCTTGCTCAAACTAATATCGGGCAGCCCACTTTTTTCGTTCGAATGTATAGCACTTTTGCCTGTAATTGTGCGCCTCTGGGCTACAATTCAAGGTGCAATTTCACTAACAATTCCACACTGCAGCGGACTGCTGACTATTCCGCGGCGGACGAATCTGGGCCCACAACCTTTATGACATCGCAGACGGCTACGAGCGCTCCTTCGGTTCTTGACGACAGGAAAGTCTTCTACAACCGCTTTCTTCTCATCGTCGCCGGCCTCGGAGGCCTGCTCTATGGAATTGATGTCGGCATCATTGCCGGAGCGCTTCCCTATCTCGAAGCTACGTCGGGGTTCAGTGCGCAGCAACTCTCGATCGTCGTAGCGGCGGTATTACTTGGCAGCGTGATCTCGACGTTGTTTGCTGGGCTGCTCGCCGACTGGATGGGCCGACGATCTCTGATGACGCTCAGCGGTGTCATGTTCGTCATCAGCATTCCGATGATCGCCTTGTCTCACGGATATGGACCTCTGGTATCGGGAAGATTGCTGCAAGGCATCAGCGGAGGACTGATCGGCGTTGTTGTACCGCTTTATCTGGCCGAATGTCTCACTGCGTCGAACCGCGGCAAGGGAACAGGTATCTTTCAGTGGTTGTTGACGCTGGGGATCGTAGCAGCAGCCCTTGTCGGCGCCTACTTCAGCTATCGCGTGGACGAAGTTGCCAAACTTGGCAACGCTGCCAGACTGCTCGCGTTTAAAGATTCGGCGTGGCGCGGCATTTTCTGGGTTTCGCTGCCTCCGGGAATTCTGTTCGTAATCGGCAGCTTTATGGTTGCCGAATCTCCGCGATGGCTCTTACGGCGCGGAAACCGAGAGGCTGCTCAGAACGCGCTCCTTCGTTCTCGTACCGAGGAACAGGCGAATCTTGAACTTCGCGAAATGGAAGACGCGAAAGCTTCAGAGCGCACGAAGAATTCAGGCGACTCGAAGATCAAAGATACTCTTTTGCGTCGCAAGTACGTAATTCCGTTTGTGCTTGCCTGCATCATCCTTGCCTTCAACCAGGCGACCGGCATCAACTCGATCATTGCCTACAACACAAATATTCTTTTGCAAAGCGGGTTGTCTGACGTCGCTTCCCACTGGGGGTATGTCGTCTTCACGATCATCAACTTCACCGTCACTTTCGTGGGAGTGATGCTTGTCGATCGGAAAGGACGAAAATTCCTGCTGTCACTTGGAACCGCAGGAATTATTCTCTCGATGCTCTGTACCGGATTCATCTTCCGTCGCTCGGAAGGCCAGCGAGTCGACATCAAAGACGCTGTCCAGAAGATGGTAGGAGAAGATCAAAGACTCACACTGAGCAATGCATCGGAGCTTCCGTCGTTTCGTGGAGATGGAGCCAAGTCTCTGGTCGTGATCTACTCCTACGGAGATTTCCGGGCATCAACGCCCGTGCTGCGTTCTGACGATACTGGAGCCAAGGCAATCGAGATTGCGCGCGACAATTGTGTTCCGGCAAATAAAGTTGTCGCCTTCTTCTCGAATCCCTTCGGAGATCTTGATGCCGCGCGGCAGGCTCCATTGCGCATCGAAAATGCGCTGGTGACCCCAATCCCGGCCGCAAGCAACGGCTGGATCGTCGCGATTACCTTGTTCGTCTTTATGGCCTTTTATGCGGTTGGCCCGGGCGTGTGCGTGTGGCTGGCACTGTCCGAGTTGATGCCGACGCGTATCCGCTCGAACGGGATGAGCATCGCCCTCGTGCTGAACCAGGCGGTCTCAACGACGATTGCAGCCATCTTTCTTCCCACTGTTGGGAGGTGGGGATACTCGACGATGTTCTTCGGGTTTGCTGCTTGTACGGTGATCTACTTCGTCACGGCCACATGGTTCTTGCCGGAGACGAAGGGAAAGACTCTTGAAGAAATCGAAGCTTACTTCGAAGGCGCTACAGCAAAAGTCTAAGAACTCTATTGGCCTCTACTGCATGTTGTTTAAACTCCGATAAACATTACTCAAGCTAAGAAACGCATTCATCATGACACCTGTTAAGGACAAGAAGACCACATCGAACTACAAGTTCACGCACGCCATGCAGCGGGAAATCTACGAACAACCCGCAGCCATTTCCAGGACCATCGAACAGCATCTGAAGAATGACATCATCTTTCCGGGAGAATTACAGCCCATCGAGAGCGCGTTACTGACCATCGAGAAGCTGATCATCGCGGCCAGCGGATCGAGCCGGCACGCGGGCCTGGCAGGCGAGATCATGATCGAAGATCTTTCCGGCGTCGCTGTTGATGTGGAGTACGCGAGCGAGTACTGCTATCGCTCGACGCACGCCGCGATCGATCCCATAGTGATGGTGATTACGCAGTCGGGCGAAACGGCCGACACGATTGCAGCCCAGCGTGAAGCCTTGACGCGCGGTGTAAAAACTATCGCCATCTCGAACGTGCCGGACACGACGATCGTTCGCGAAGCCGGAGCGGCACTGATTTCGGGAGCAGGACCAGAGAAATCCATTCCCGCAACCAAAAGTTTCACCACACAGCTGACGATTCTGTACCTGATGGCGTTGTTCCTTGCGCGCAAACGCGGACGCATGACATCGGAAGTGACGCGGAGGGACTTGCAATGCCTGCTGCGTCTGCCGGAACAGATTGAGGGATCACTCTCGCAATGGGATGAACTGGCTGAGTCGTTCGGGCAAGTGCACTTCAAGTCGGAAAAGTTCCTATATCTCGGACGTGGTGTGCACTATGCTATCGCGCGCGAGGGAGCTCTGAAGTTGAAGGAGATCTCCTATGCGCATGCAGAAGGTTATCCCGCTGGAGAACTCAAACATGGCCCGAACGCGCTCGTCGACGAGAAGCTGCCCGTTGTCACACTGGCGACCTTCGACGAACACGACCCGGACTCCGTGTTGCGTTACCGCAAGACGCTCGAAGTGATGAAAGAGGTTCGATCGCGGCGGGGACACGTAGTAGCAGTCGCGACAGAAGGTGATAAGGAAGTCGGTGCAATTGCCGAGCAGGTCTTCTACGTTCCGTCAGCTCCAGAACTGTTGCTGCCGATCGTTGAGGTCATTCCATTGCAGTTGTTCGCGTATCACGTGGCGACGAAGAAGGGATATGACGTGGATCATCCTAGAAACCTGGTGAAGGCGGTCGTTACCGAGTAAACCGATTTCGCGGATGAGGAACTGTGGTCCGGGTGACCGCAACTACTACGGCTTCGCAGGACTCACAGGGTCGTCGTTATGGCAGAGGAGGCCTAAGCAGGCGAGAACCCCGACGCCGACTGCAGCTGTACCAATCGCATAGGGCGAGTTCAGGAGGGGGCCGCGTGCCGCCACACCTGATTTCGAATCAACTGCACCGCATTGCTCCTCTCGCGAACTCTGTTCTCCTTGGCGGACGAGACTGCGGTTTCGTTCCCGCTCGCGCGCATTTGTCTCCTGCAGGCTTTTGGCATGAACTTCCATGAAGACATCTTCTTTCAAAGCAGCGACGGTTACCTTCCCGCTCACATCGAGCACTTGGTAGCGAGTCCATATGTCGTCGTGCACGGGCATCACGGTGATACAACCGATGCGCACTCTGAGGCCTCGACCAGTAGCGATGCTCACGCTGCCATGATCGAGCGCTAGCTCAGTGGGAGTGAATTGCAAGATCGTTTCCGAGTTGATCTCTGCCGCGGATCCGGTGAACTCAAGTCGCGCAACCACGTCCTTCTCCGTCTTAACCAGATCATTCGGGAAGACAGCAATCGATGGAGGAGCGGCGCTCTCGTTGACGAAAACACCTGATCCACTGCTATGCAGTATGGCTCCGGCGGCTTCCTGAGCGGAGAGCGAAAGCGGGAGCAAGACGGTCATGGGGATGCTGACGAGATTGCGCCATCTCAACAGAGTAACGCTCCACGCATTCCGCACGAGCTCCTGTGACGAGCTTAACGTGCAAATGCTGTCTCGCACTATTGTCTAGTCAGGCGACCACAGACAGGTTGGCACGAAACGTGATGTGCGTCAGGCGCGAGCGAAGTCGATGAATCCCTTGCGCGGGTCCGTGCGAATGAGCTTGGCGCGAATCTTGTCGCCAACGTCGAGGCCGTGAGCGCCCTGTGCGAGCAGACCCTCAACGTGAGGCTGGAGGGCGCGGACGAAGGTTCCGCCATCCGTCACGCCGGTGACGATGGCGTCGAACACTTCGCCGATGCGGTTCTGCATGGCAACAGCGGCAAGCCGCTTCGACATCTCGCGTTCCACCTTGCGGGCTGAGTCTTCCTTTACCGTGCAGTTTGACGCGATGGTGGTCAGTTCGCCGACAGAGTAAGGATTGCTTTGTCCGGCGAGCATGGATTTGAGCAGGCGTTGTGTAACAACGTCGGCAAAACGTCGATTCGGCGCTGTCGAGTGCGTGTAGTCTTGCACGGCGAGACCGAAGTGACCGGGAGCGGTTTCACCCGCACGTTCGAGCACGTACTCTCCGGGACCGATCAGTTTGATCACGGTTAGGGAGAGATCGGCGAAGTGATCGGGATCGGCGGCCTTGCGGCGGAGCAGAAGGTCGTTCAGGGCTTTTGAATCCGGTTGGGCGGGAAGCTTCTCGCCTTTGCTTGCGGCGAGTACGACGATGCGGTCCCAGCGCTTTGGAGTGCGAACGATGCGGCGCAGCGAGTCGACGTTTTCCAGCAGGCGGGCGACCACGCCATTCGCGGCGACCATGAAGTCTTCGATCAACTCGGTGGCGCGATTCTTTTGTTGATTGAAGATATCGACGACCTGATTGTTGAGCACAAGCGGATGGACTTCGTCGGTTTGCAGGTTGAGTGCGCCGTGCTGATAGCGCTGCGTCTTCAGCTTCTGCGCTACTTCATCCTGCAGTTTAAGCTGTTGCTGTAAGTCGCCTGATGCGGCGACCTTTGGTGGCGGCGCAGAACTCCCTTCCAGCCACGAACCCACTGAGTTGTACTGGAGTTGTGCCTTGTTGCGCACGACCGCGCGGTAGACGTTGGATGACTTCACGGTTCCGTCGGAGGCGACGACGAATTCGATGACGACTGCGGGACGATCCTGATTCTCGAGCAGCGATGAGATTCCCGTTGAAAGCTGCTCGGGCAGCATCGGGAAATTACGGACTCCGGTGTAGACCGTTGTGGTCTCGCGGGCAGCGTGCTGGTCAATCGGAGTCAGTTTGGAAACGTAGGCATCGACGTCGGCGATCCCCACGAGAACTTTCACATCGCCGTTCGAAACACGTTCGGCGACCTCGACCTGGTCGAGGTCGCGAGAGGTATCGTTGTCGATGGAGGACCAAAGTAGATTGCGCAGATCGCGTACATCTTTGCCTTGAGCAAGCGACGATTGGCCGTTCAGGTTCGTGAGTTGGGTTGTGACCTCGGCTGGAAAATCAGGGTTGAAGCCATGCTCCTGCATGACTTGTTTTGCGGTTGCCTGTAGATCGAGATGGGTAGGATTCGCGTGCATGAAGTTGTCCGGATTGAAATGCATTTCAGGCTAACATGCGGTAATTCGAGGGGCGAGGGGGAATCCAGTGGGATCCTAAAATCTTCAACCACCAAGGACACGAAGGGCCACGAAGGATGGGCATCATGATGCGACCGTGCGTTCGTTGTTATGTTCGCTGGCGCCGAGAATCGGGCGAGGAAATCCGCTGAACAAAATTTTTGAGAATTAAAGAAATCTGGAGTTCCAATTCGGGAAGCCTTCCCGTCAGAGGATACCCCCCTCCCCCTCCCGATCTATTGAAATCATCGAGTTAGCGGAAAATCGAAAAGTAATCTATGAGGCTCAATGATTTAGGGGCAAAATCTTGAGCCGCAAGGATTTAACGCTACTAGCGGCGAATTTCTCCGCCGACGGTTGGCCCGTCTCTGCGGCTTCGCTCTGGCAATGATCTGCTTTTCTGACTTGAGGACGCAAGGTCAGATGTCACACCGAGCTGTGGAAAAAACAACGCGGGCCCGGTACACAGGGGCTAAGCCCGACTTTTTGGCAACCTAACGCGGCGCTAGAAGCGCCGCTCTTCCACGGCGGAGGCCAGCCATTCTTGGGGAAAGGATATCGACAAAAGTATCGGAACACTGGTGCATCTCACCGACGATTACCAGCATTCCGTGCGCGTGCGGCTTCCTTTGTGTTCTCCTCATCTATTGTTGGAATGGAGGAAGCATGAGCGAGCGAACGCATCCATCTCCTATTGCGCGAGCTGAGAAGTTCGCGAATCGTCTTGGCATTCGTATTCCCATTCTGCTGGCACCGATGGCGGGAGCTTGCCCTCCGTCGCTTTCGATTGCGGTGGCGAATGCGGGTGGGCTTGGGGCATGCGGCGCGCTGATGATGAAGCCCGATGAGATCCGACATTGGAGCGATGAATTCCGCCGAGGTACGGAAGGAGAATTCCAGATCAATCTCTGGATTCCAGATCCCGCACCCACGCGGGATTTTGAACTGGAACGCCAGCACCGAGAATTTCTGGGACAGTGGGGGCCTCCGGTTCCGGCAGAAGCTGGCGACGCAAAATTGCCT
>Ga0209060_10000731_pt1 | contig 49002 bp, 43 predicted proteins | sample Coa_R1_8_FD_187155 | JGI IMG/M metagenome (GOLD analysis project Ga0209060, IMG submission 187155) | Surface soil microbial communities from Centralia Pennsylvania, which are recovering from an underground coalmine fire - Coalmine... | ecosystem: Environmental > Terrestrial > Soil >...
ATGTCCGGGTCACTTTGATGCTGGCTTGTTCGAGGCCGACTGTGTCGAATTTGAGCCGCGGATTGGTAGTCAATTGCCCTTTGCATTGCGGTCAGCCCATCGAAGGATGACCTGCTGGATCGCTTGCAGTGCATCGGTGAGCGCTGCCGGGTCCGGGCTGCAGGATGCGGTGATTTGATCTCGTGAAGCTCCCTATCAGGTGTCAATCACGGTTTTGATGCAGCCGAAATCGCGCTTCGACGACTCAGGGGAAATCCTGTCCGTGCAGTAGAGGTCCCGGCCCGATTCGATTTTCGGTCAATGATTGATCAGTTGCCATGCGGACAGCGCCGCCAGCTTCTGGTCCCGGCCCCAAGGTTTGGTAGCGGGCTTTCCCATGTTCGCGACGTCGAGTGAATCGGGTGGGATGATCCGACAGGGTAGCTGACAGGCGTCGCGAAAGATATCGCGGTAGAAGAACCCCTCCGCCGAATGTATTCGCAAGTGGGTCGAGAGAGCTATGCCCAGTTCTGGAAGAATGCCCTCCTTCGCGACGATGGCACAGACGCGGACGTGACCCAGCAGAGGCGAAAGTTCACTTCGTGCCCGAGCTAGCGCCTTCGCACGCGTCTGTGCAAGCCACTCTTGCGCAGGCGCAGCTTTCATCGTGGCGGCGCGGTGATAGCAGAAACGCTCCCCATCGCCCAGCAGCTCGACCAATTTGTTGCCGATGATTTCAGGCTTGCGCGGCGCTCCTCCCACGACGACGCAGGCTCCCCATCCAGTGTGGACACTGATGCCGATGGCGCGCTGCATTGCGCAAGTATAGCCCGAGGTGAGTTTGTGATGCGGACACGGTATGGCAGCCTGCGTTCCTCCTGTTTGGCGTCCCCGCAGTGAATAAATCGTTCATTTACTGATCTTTCTGTGCGCGCGGCCTGCGACACGGCGAGGCTGTCAGTTGTTGGGTGCGCCGGCCGCGATCCAGCGTCGTACGATCGCCACTTTGTCCGGCGCAAGTGGGTCACCGGGCGGCATTTGCGCCCCACTCCCTGTTGTAGCCTGTGTGCCGTCGAGCTTGTGAAGGAGATAGCTCTCGTCCGGCCTGCCGGGGGCCACGAGTGGCAGCTTTGATTCCGCGCTCCGACCGTGAACCAGGTTCTCCCAGGATTTGCTGTCCTCCAGCACCAGGCCTTGCGGCGCGCCGCTCGATTGATGGCAAGTGACGCAGTTTCCATCGAGAATCGGCTGAACGTCCGCCTCGAAGCTGACGGGTTGCAAACTTCCCCCGCCACCGTTCGCTCCCGCGGTGGCGATGCCGGCGGCCATCGCAAGATATAAGCCGATCCTCATACATCCTTGACTGCTTCGGCGCTGGCGTAGCGGCCGGCAATGGTGCCGAATGTCATTGCGGGCCCCAATGTCGCGCCCGCCCCCCAATATCCGGTTCCGCCCGGCGCGGCGATGCAGTTTCCTGCGCCATAGAGACCCGGTATAGGCTGGCCGTGCGTGTCCACTACCTGCGATTTGGAATTGATGATCGGGCCACCATTGGTATCGAGCATGCCAGCGCCGAGAATGATCGCGTGATACGGTCCGGAATCGGCAATCGGATACATGGTGTAATTCGGCCCGGGATTGTGCGGCCACCGAGTATCTTTCTGCTCCAGGGAGTCGATGTTACGGTGCCAGTCGACGTCGTAGGGACGCCCGCGCTTGAATTGACTATCTATCCCTCTCCTCGCGTCTGAATTGTACAGAGCGATCTGCGCCCGAAGGCCTTCAACGAAGTCCGGTGCTAGAGACCGTTTGCCGATTTTGGATTCATAGCGATCGAGCCGCCGCTGAATTGCGGTACCTAGCAAAGCCAGCGTATCGCCGGAGATAATGTAGTCTGCTTGCTCACCCGGAGGCGGTAGGTGCATGTTGCCCGCAAAAAGCTCGAGTGCGCGCTGATCGAATATCATGTACAACAAATCATTCGGGTATTCGTCCTCGATCTCGTCGAAAATAAAATGAGCACGGGCCCGAGCATTGTAATTGCGCTTCTCATCGACCACGCGCCGGCCGTATTTGTTGACGAGGATCATGCTGTCGCCGGGCGGGATCTCCATCGTTACTGACACGCTGGGTGAAACCAATGCCTGCTCCAGCACAACCTCCGAAAACCACGCGCTTGTCATGTTGCCGAGCATGGCGCCAGCCTCGATTCCGATCCTGATGAAATCGCCCTGCGCGGAGGGCACTGAGCAGGCGCCATGGATTGGGCCGCTAATAAACGTTCGCAGTAGTTCCTGGCTTTGACTATAGCCGCCCGTTGCAAAAATCACGGCCTTCCGAGCTCGAAGGCGTATCGCTCCGCCCGCCGTGTGAGCGGCGACGCCGATAACCTCGCCTTTTTGGTTTTTCAGCAGGCGGGTCACCGCGTGATTCACAAGCATGGGCACTTGGCGAGCTGTTAGCCACGCCTTCAATTGTCGAACGAGCTCAATTCCGTGTCCCAATTGTCCGTCGGGCCGCAACGGGAGTATCGCCCGCATGCGGGCAACCCTGTTATATGGCGACGTGTCAGCATAGTCTTGAACCTCAACAATCGTGCCTTTTAAGGCCCCGATCTGATCCAGTTCTTCAATGGCAGGGCCGGCAGTGTCGTAATAGGTCTCGATCAGCGCCAGCTTATCGGCACCGATGCCATAGTCTGCTAGATCCGCGCGGAATTGCGCGGGATAAGAATCTCGCGCCATGTACCGAACCGCATCAGCCTTGGGGTCTTTCACTCCTTTGGCCCGCAACAGGTGATTGTTTGGTATCCAATAGGCGCCTGCTGACTTGGCCGATGTCCCCCCCACGACCGGCGATTTTTCCAGGATCGTCGCCTTCTCCCCCGCCCGGATGACTGCGATCGCAGCAGCCAGCGCCGCAGCACCCGAACCGATGACCAAGACATCTGTTTCAAGATGCCAACTCGGCTTCTCGGCCGCGCTCGAGGTACCAACTGCCAGTGCACCGGCACCTACGAAAGCGTGTGCTATCAAACCGCGGCGCGTCAGACCTTTTGGCACATTAGTCGTCATTCGACATTCCCCCTTTATCGGCGCTGCGTTCTCAATGCCCTAGGATTTCGCGATCGCGATGTAGTCAGAACCGGACGTTCGAGCCGCCCTTCAGGCCGAGCAGTGTGCGTGCCTCAGCGGGGCTGGCGATTTCGAACGAAAGAGCTTCCAAAATCCCCCGCAGAAGTCGTACCTGTTCCGCGTTGGACGAGGCCAAGCGACCTTTGCCAGCGTACAGCGAGTCCTCCAGCCCAACCCGCACATTAGCGCCGTTGATCGCTGCCATGGTCGTAAAGGGGATCTGGTGGCGACCCGTGGCCATTACCGACCATCGGTAATCTGCCCCAAACAACCGATCGGCAATCTGTTTGGCGTGGATTAGGTTGGCCGTATCGGCCCCTTGTCCGCCCAGCACTCCAAATATCGATTGCACGAAAAGCGGCGGTGTTACAAGCTTCCGATCGAGGTAATGCGCGAGCGTATATAGGTGCCCCGTGTCGTAACATTCGAACTCGAACCGTGTGCCGTGGCCCTTGCCGAGCCGCTCTAGAATCGATTCAATATCGGCAAAGGTGTTGCGAAAGATCCAATCACGTGTCGACTCCAGATACGGCCGCTCCCAGTCATGCCGGAACTCTGTATAACGCTTCAGCGCAGGGAATAGCCCAAAGTTCATCGACCCCATGTTGAGCGACGCGAGTTCGGGCGAGGCACGAAGCGCGGCCGCAAGCCGCTGATCGAGCGACATGCCTTGGCCGCCCCCGGTCGTAATGTTGACGACGGCGTTACATCCCTCCTTGATACGGGGCAGAAATTGCATGAAGACGTCGGGATCAGGAGTCGGCCGGCCGTCGGCAGGATCGCGCGCATGTAGATGCAACACGGAAGCTCCTGCGGCCGCTGCGTCGATGGCCTCACGAGCGATCTCGTCAGGTGTCACCGGCAGGTGCTCGCTCATGCTGGGCGTATGTATCGAGCCAGTGATCGCGCAGCTGATGATGACTTTGCCCATATCAAATGCCACCCGAGCATTCCTTGAGGGTGGCTCCACGCTCCTATAGTTTTATGACTAGCTTTACCGCTCTTCTGCCAGGGTACGCTGCGCGTTGTAATCCTGCTGCCGAAGATCCCATCACATTATCGGCTACTCGATAATCGCCAGATTTTATGCGAAACCGCATTGTTCAGAAACAGTTTGCGACTTTACGACTGTAAAGTAAATAGCGGTCTGCAGGCGATGGCGCAACCTCGCCGCAAAACTCACAAGCCCGCAGGTGGACGTGGCTAGATAAAGCTCATCAGCCTATCCCGGCGTTGCGCCCTCCCCCGTCCAAACGTTCTTGACCGGTTGAGCGAGCGATAGGCCCACGTATGACACTGAACTGGCCCCTGCCTCGTCGCTACATATATCTCCACAATGAAACTTTACGCGTGGACAGTATATATATTGACTCCACAGTACGTTCGCTTTAGGCTTCGTATGGTACCGAACATATCGGGCGGAGGAGCTATAGCGGGTGGGCACCGTCGTTACGGACGTGTTGATTGTTGGTGCAGGGCCGGCGGGAGCTTCGGCAGCCGTTTTTCTCGGCCGCCATGGCGTGCGCTGCGTCGTGGTATCTAAGCATCGGGGCACCTCGGAGACCCCGCGCGCGCACATCACGAATCAGCGCGCTCTGGAGGCCCTGCGAGACGTCGGTCTAGAGCGTTCGTGCATGGCGCTCGCCTCGCCAGCAGAATCGATTGGGCATACCTTCTTTCTGCGCAGCATGCTCGGGGAGGAAATCGCGCGGGTCCCCGCCTGGGGCAATGATCCGGAGCGCATGGGCGAGTATGCCGCGGCTAGCCCATGCCGGATGTGTGATCTACCGCAGACGAATCTGGAGCCGATTCTAGTGGCTGAAGCCATGCGTCTGGGATGCGAGATTCGCTTTCGCACCGAATTGAAGTCGTTCGAACAAGATTTTTCGGGAGTCACTGCACGGCTCCTCGATCGGCTCACCCAGGAGGAGTTTCAAATACGGGCGAAGTATATGATCGGTGCGGATGGCGCTCGCAGCCGAGTTGTCGAGCAACTCGGGATTTCGCTCGTGGGCAAGCACGGTCTTGGGGATGCAATCAACGTTTATTGCGAGATTGATCTTAACGACTCCATGGAGCATCGACAGGGCTCCCTCTACGCGATAATTCAGCCCGGTTCCTCGCTCTGGGCGCCGGTCGCGGTGTTTCGGATGGTGCGCCGATGGGATCGATGGCTCGTGGCGCTGATTGTTCCTGAGTCTGCCGACAACCCGGCACCCTCTTCATCTGATATTAAGGCGCGAATCCAAGAATTGGTCGGGCCAGAGGCACCACCCGTCAATATCCTGGACGTCTCGCGTTGGACGATCAACGATGTTGTAGCGCAGCGTTACTCGGTGGGACGGGTCTTTTGCATGGGGGATGCGGTGCATCGGCACCCACCCACCAATGGGTTAGGCTCCAACACCAGCATTCAAGACGCTTTCAATCTGGCCTGGAAACTGGCACTGGTGTTGCAAGACAAGGCAGGACCAGGGCTGCTCTTAAGCTACGAGCCCGAGCGGCAGCCCGTGGGAGAGCAGATTGTCGCGCGCGCCAATAAGAGCATGGTCCAGAATGCCATCGTTTGGGATTTATTGGGGGGCGGTACGCGACGCGTCATGACACCCGAGGAGCACGCCGCGGTGTTCGACACCCCGCAAGGTCGTGCGCAGCTGCGAACGGAACTCGACAAGATGCGCTTCGAGTATCACGCCCACGGAGTTGAACTCAATCGGCATTATGAGTCGACCGCCGTCTGCGCGGACGGCCTGCCGGGCAAGCATTACGAGCGGGACGCCGAGCTCTATTATCAGCCGAGCACCCATCCGGGCTCGCCCCTGCCTCACGTATGGCTCGGGACGCGGCTGCCAGGGCCTCGTGTGTCGACATTGGATCTCGCAGGTAAAGGTCGCTTTGCGATCTTCACGGGTCCAGGTGGCGAGGCTTGGGTTGAGGCCGCGGAATCCGTGGCTCGTGAGTTAGGGTTGGAGATTGCCCCCTATCGAATCGGTCCCTTTCTCGACTACGAGGATTTGTACGGCACCTGGAGCCGATTGAGCGGGGTGCAAGAGGCGGGTTGCGTGTTGATCCGACCTGACCTTTATGTCGCCTGGCGAAGTGCAATATTGGTCGCGCACCCGACCGAGGCGCTGCGCAAGGCAATGAAATCGATATTGTCGCTCCACTAGACCCGCGCCATCATCCCGTCAACTCACGGCCGTAGAGCTTTCGGGCAATGATCCATTTCTGCACCTCGTTCGCCCCCTCGTAGATCTCTCCAATTTTCGCGTCTCGATAGATGGCCTCCAGCGGCCATGCCTCTTTAGCCCCTTGCACATAGCGGGCAAATCCGTATCCGCCGCACGCCTGGATGGCATCGCGGGCAACATCCACGGCAATCGAGCTACCCTTCGTTTTCGCCATAGCGGCAAGCACGCTGGCGTCGCCGCCTCGATCCGCTACTTGGGCCGCCTTCTCGTACAGTGAGCGGGCCGCCTCGATTTCAAGGGCATGCTCGGCGAACCGAAATTGCCAGTGCTGGAACGAACCGATTGGTTTGCCATAAACGGTGCGTCGCGCAGTATAAGCGACGGCCACATCGAGCGCGCGCTGCGCTAGACCGACACCTACCGCGCCGATGCCCATGCGACCGAGCACAAGGGCACCTAACGCTGCGCGCAAGCCCGCTCCTTCCGTGCCGATCACGTGATCGTGCGCGACAAATACATCCTCGAGAATCACATCGGCCGTGAGTTGCGCGTTGTTTCCCATCTTAATGTCAGGGGGCAACACGGTGACGCCCGGATGGTGCATATCGGCGAGCACTAAGGACAGTCCACTCGCTGAGCGGCAGAGAATCACGATGAGATCGGCGGCCGGCGAGTTCGTGATCCAGCGCTTGCGACCATTGAGGAGCCAGCCTCCGGCCACGGGCTCGGCGAGGGTTTGTACCGATTTGAGCGATAGATCTGTACTGGCTCCGGGCTCGCTGGTGGCAAAAGAGCCGATGAACTCCCCGCGGACGAGACGAGGTAGGTAGCTCGAGCGCAGGCCTGGCTGGGCCATATCGAGGGTCTTGCCCACCAGAATGGCCTGGGCATCGTAGAGCGCAGACGCGATCCCCGCCGAATAGTAGGCAATTTCCTCGACGACCATCAAAGTGGCGAGGGTTGGATATTGAAGGCCGCGGCCGCCCACGTCCTTCGGAAAGGGAATACTGTAGAGCCTGGCGGATGCCATCTCCCGAAACACATCGTGCCTAAATCCATCCGGTTCCTCAGGTCGGGTGTTAAGGTCATGAGCAATCGGCCTCAAGACGCGGTCCGCGAACGCCCGGGCTTCATGTCTGATTGCGATCGTCTCGGCCGGTAGAAGCAGATCGCTCCCCAAAACTTCCGCCTTGCGCGGCACCGGCCATAGATCGACATCTGCACCCACCGCGGCACCGATGTCGTTCATGAAAGGCGCACGAGAGCGTTCATATCTTGGTGGCCCGCTTTCATGTCCACGATCGTATTTGCTTGTCCGCCCAAGGCGCGCCCCCGTAAATCATCGTGAAGCGTCGCTCTAACCACATCCCCCGCCTTCATGAAGGGGCGTCCCTTCGTCATCTCGATGCGCAACGCTTCCCGGCGCGCTTCGTCCGCCATCAAATGCGTCCTTAAGATCTCGACTAGCCTGGGCGAGGCGGGGGACGTTACGCCGCCGGGCGTGCCGGTAAGCAGCATATCGCCGCTTTCCAGATCCAAATAGCGGGCAAGATGCGTGAGGGTTTCAGCGGGTTTGTAAATGAGCTGAGCGGAGGAGCCGGACTGTCGCAGTTCGTCATTGAGCCACAGCTTGATCGAGAGGGCATTGAGCGTAGCACTCACCTCATCGGGCAAGAGCGAGTAGAAAACCGGACCGGCCGGGCAGAATGTGCGGTAGCTTTTACCGTGAAACCACTGCAGGAACGATGCACCGAACATCGTGTCCCGCGCCGAGACGTCATTGCAAAGCACCACACCGGCGACGTAGGTGCCGATATTCGCATCGGTCACTTCCAATCCGTCGGTCAATGCCGTGCGAAGCACCAGACCAATCTCCACCTCATAATCCAGCAATTCGACCTCCGGTGGCCGGATGATCGGGGCGAACGGTCCGTTCAGCGAGGAACTCGCCTTGGCAAAAATGAGATTCGACCGTCGTGCCGCTTGCTGCGCTTCCGCGGCGTGTTCTTGATAGTTGAGTCCCTGACACACGAGCCGAGACTCTGCCGTCACAGGCGAAAGAAGTTGTGATGCCGCGATGCGGAGAGTCTTGTCAAACTCGCACTGATCTCCGCAAAGCGTGATCAGTTCACGAGTGGTCTTCGGATTGCCCTTGAGCGGCCTAACCTCCACGCGATCGTCGGCACGCAGAGGCGCTGGGCCAGTGAGTTGCCCCCAGAAACACCCTCCCCTGCTCTGGTAGCGAACAAGCACTTCTGCCATACGGCCTCCCCATTTCGCCTCCGACATATCTTGACCGCATGTACAGTTTAAAGTCAACTCAGCGTCCTGCTAACGCTTTTTACCTTTTGGCCGGCGATCCATGAACACCGTCTGCTCTATAAGTCGCCAGTACGCGTGTTCGACTTTGGGGTCACTGGTGCGAAGGCCTGAAATCTCGGCAATCTCATCGCGGAGTGAGCATAAAACCGATGTCATGCCGATCAGCATGTAATGGATCAGGATAGGATTCGCATCTGGCAGCTCTCCCGCCTCTTGCGCTGCACGAATCTGTGGCAGGAGCCGCTCGTTTAGGATGGGCGAGAGAACGTTTTTTGCCAGCCAAGCGAGGCGCGGATTGTGCGGGTGACTTTCGCGCAGCATGAAATGGTGAAAATCCGGATACATCAAGGTGAAACGCAAAAAGGTACGATATTCCTCGCGCACTCTATCGATCGGTGGCAACTCGAGATCCGGAGGCGCTTGTCTGTCCCACGCCGTCTTGATCTCCTCGAAGGCATGCTCAGCCACTGCGCGCCAGAGAATCAATTTGCTCTTGAAGTGGTAGGTGACGAGCGGATGCTGGAGGCGTGTGCGCTGGGCAATCCGCCGTATGCTCGCCGATTCAAAGCCACGTTGCGCAAATTCCGTCAACGCTGCATCGAGGATCATGAGGCGTGTGTCAATGGCGCGTTGTTGCTCGCGCCGCTTGAGCTTTCGCGTCGTTGGAGGGTGCCTTTTCGCTGAGTCCATCGTGAACATCCGGGGGTGGGCGGTTAAGGTAGTGCAGTGTAATGTGATGGCGAGCCTGCCGCCATCAACTCCTCGGGAAGCACCCGACGTGGGCAATGACCGGGCCGGGTTGCTCAACCTGATCGTCCTGCATATTTTGGTGCCACGTTCGGCGCACTCCCCTTTTACTCGCAGTCACTTAACGCAAACCGAGCGGCACCAACGTCCAATGACTAAGTGCAAGAGTTTCCCCCTTATCAGTCAGACCGAAATGGCTCTGCGGTCTTGGCCGAGCTGTGAAAGGCAACGCTCCCCAACGCCCCCCTTTGCGGATGATAGTCGGCGACCGAGCTTTGCAGTGGCGTCGCGGATGTACCTGCGGGATCGGATTCCCGGAATATCCAAGGGTGTTCAGCTACACCAAAGATGTGCAGCCGATATCGGAACTGCTGTATTGCGACTTGTGTCTCTCGTCGGACGAAGGTGACCATGAAGACCCCGTTCCCTAAGGACAAAAGTCATATTCCAACATGGTGAGCAAGCGGGGCTCAGAATCTGGCCCTTGATCATCGGCCAGGGTCACCTGCCGAGTTACCCGCAAAATCCAGGGGTCTCAGCTAAATGCCAGCGAGCGCGGCTATGAACTGCCGCCCGGCGGGTCGCCGGGCGGACGGCGGACATCGCGGTGTTGCCCCGTGGAGTGTGAGTTGCGCCGCAAGACCACCGAGATCTGGTTCCGTTCTGGGGAACGCGCTGGCGGCGGACCACATCAACGTAATCCTGCACGCTTGTAAAGTATCTATTGACACGGTTAAGAACAGGGGAGCATGCTTCTGGCGAAAGTGGAGACAACAGGCACCCGCTTTGGGGTCGCAAGCGCTGACTGGCAGGGGGTACGATGACAAAAATCACGATTGTGATCGGCGCGACGGTCGCTTGGTTCAGTAACTCCGTCGCCCTTGCCCAGAGCGACCAACCCGCGGCAAAGACCTCACAACCGGCGGCGGCAGACTCGGCGGCAAGTTCCGCGAGCACATCGAATCTAGCGGAGATCGTGGTGACCGCAGAGAAGCGGTCCGAGCGCCTCAGCGACGTTCCGTTATCGATATCGGCGGTGACCGGCGTAGAGCTCGCGCGCCAAGGTGTCAATTCGGTCGGGGATCTGGAAAAAGTGGTGCCCGGGTTCGTCTATACCCAAAGCCCTTACGGTGCGCCGATTTACTCCATCCGCGGCATCGGCTTTTTCAGTGAATCGGTTGGCGTCGCACCCACCGTCAGCATCTACGTCGACCAAGTTCCCATCCCTTTTACGCGGGCGACCGAAGGCGCATCGCTTGACCTCGAACGAGTCGAGGTGCTGAAAGGTCCCCAAGGGACGTTATTCGGCGAAAACTCGACCGGTGGCGCCGTGAATTACATTGCAGCGAAGCCCACTGACACTTTGCAAGCCGGCGGCGAGCTGACCTATGGACGATTCAACGAGGTCGACGTCGAGAGCTACGTCAGCGGTCCGATCGCCCCCGCGATCACGGCACGCTTCGCGTTTCGAACCGCTCAGCGCGACGGTTGGCAATACAGTACATCGAACCGGAATAGTCTGGGCGTGCAAGATTTCACCGCCGCTCGCCTCTTGCTGGATTGGAGGCCCTCTGACGAATTAACCTACGAATTCAACCTGAACGGCTGGAAGGACAAGTCCGATACTCAGGCGAATCAGTTTCAAAGCTATAGCTCCTCGGCTCCCGGTAACACAGGATATCCCGGCAGCGTTGCGTATCCGAACATCGAGCCCATTCTCTTGGCGCGACCTCCGGCGCCCGCCAATGATCGAGCCGCCGATTGGGACCCGGGCAATTACCGACGAGATGATGATTTCTACCAGGGCTCAGGCCGTGGAGACCTCGCGATTCCCGGTGGGCTTACCGTAACGTCGATCACGGCAGTCTCCAAGCTCCTCGTCCATTCACCGTCGGATGTCGACGGTACGGATCTTCCCGTTCTCTTCTTCGACCTCGATGCGTTTACCGAGACGTTCTCACAGGAATTTCGTCTGTCGAGTCGCGCCGACGATCGAGTTCGTTGGATCGTGGGTGCAAACTATGAATACGACAAGGTTTCAGACCGGAATTTTCTCGATGACCAGGGCAGCAACTCCGGTGTGGGACCTTTTCGCTTCACGACTTTTGAAAATGATGCCGGCGATCAGCACATCAGGACCATCGCAGGATTTGGCGGTCTCGATTGGCATGCAACAGACACGCTCACCGCCCAGGCGTCGGCTCGGTACACCAAGCAGGATCATGACATCACCGGGTGTCTAAGGTCTGCCCCGGGAGGGGGCTTGGACACTGCTTTCGGCTTTCTATCCACCCTCCTTAACGGCGATCCTCACGTACCCGCTCCGGGCGATCCCTCGTATATCGCACCAACGGGCTGCGCCACCCTCAATCCTGTCACCAATTTCCCGGGTTCGGTTTCCAAATCCTTGAATGAAAGCAACGTGTCATGGCGTGCCGGCTTATCGTGGAAGCCCGACGTCGACTCGCTAGTTTATGGAAACATCACGCGGGGTTTCAAAGGAGGGGCTTTCGAAACCATTCCTGCCATCAGGCCGGCGCAGATGGATCCCGTTCCGCAAGAAGAGATCACCGCCTATGAACTCGGCGGAAGAAGTCGCCTGCTGAGCGGCCGAATCGACCTATCAGGAGCCGTCTTTCACTATGACTACAAGGACAAGCAGCTGCTCGGCTACATATCGGATGCTTTTTTCGGCAACCTTCCAGGCCTCGTGAGCGTACCCAAAGCGCGAGTGGACGGGGTTGAAGCGAGCTTGGTATTTCGGCCGATTGAAGACTGGTATGTCTCATTGGGTGGAACCTATTTAGACACCCGCGTGGAAAGTAATTTCAACACGGTCGGCCCCGTGGCGACATCGGGGACCATCAATGTCAAAGGTGAGGCATTTCCGGACACTCCGAAGCTGAGCGTCTTGTTGAATACTGAATATCGTTTCCCGTTGCTCGCGGAGTGGGGAGGATTCGTTGGCGGTAACGCAACGTATCACGGCCGGACCACCTCGACGTTCGCAGCACCGCCCGAGTTCGACATTGACGAGTACACGGTGCTCGATGCGCGAGTGGGAATAGCGCGCGCAGACGGCAAATTACGCATACAGTTATGGGGCAAGAATATCACCGACAAATACTACTGGAGCCACGTCGATCACGTGCTGGACACCATTACCCGTATCACGGGGATGCCAGCCACGTACGGTCTCAGCGTCTTCTGGAAACTATAAAACCGACCTTACCTGATACTGTACTGTCCGCATGTAAAGCTTAAAAGAGAATATCAACGACGGAAACCGCGTCGATCTGGAGGACACCTCGTGACTTATGCCGAGTATCAAGAATTGAAGCGTGTCGATCCAATCGTGTGCGCGGATTCGATCTTGCATGTGGCGTTCGAGAGGGTCGACCTGAATTCGATGCTCGCATTCTTGAACGATTTTGGCCTGATTCGACGAAGCGAGGCCGGCGAGACTGTATTCTTGCGCGGTTATGGACCCGCTCCATACTTAGTGTCTGTGCAGCCATCGACACGCAATCAGTTCATCGGCATGGCCTTTGCGGCCAGAAGCGAAGCGGATTTGCAGCGCCTCGCACAGGCGACCGGAGCGCCCATCGAGACGCTATCGACGCCCGGCGCTGGGCGCCGAGTCGCGTTGCGGGATCCATGGGGCCTGGAGGTGAGCTTGATTCACGGCCTCGAGTGGGAGAACCCCATGGAGGACGGGCATGCGGAATCAGCCGTCAACACGCCGCGGCGCAAGGCGCGCATCAACCGCCCCGTGCGTACGGCCTTGCGGCCCAGTCCGTTATACAAGCTCGGCCACGTGGTCCTGCAGCGGCCTGATTTCAAGGCAGCCGCCGAGTGGTACATGCGGCACTTTGGTTTCATCCCGAGTGATGTGCAATGCCTGCCGGATGGGCAGCCGGCCTTGGGCTTCTTCCGGCTGAATCGTGGCGCGGAGCCCGCGGACCATCACACCCTTGCGCTCCTCGGAGGTCCCGGTGCGAACCTCATGCACGTGTCCTTCGAGACACTCGACCTTGATGCGGTCGGACAGGGCAATCAGTATCTGCAAGCCAGGGGGTGGACCCATTTTTGGGGCATCGGCAGGCACGTCCTGGGCAGCCAGGTCTTTGACTACTGGAAGGATCCTGTCGGCGATGAGTGGGAACATTACGCCGATGGGGATGTGATGAACGCCGACTATCCGACCGGATACTCCGCCCTCACCCGCGGGGGGCTCTGGGCCTGGGGTGATGATCTGCCGGACGCCTTGCGCCCGGAGGTGCCGCTGGACCAGATCGAGCAAATTCATGCCGCGGGGGGCTTTGGAGCCATGGAACTCTCTCAGGTGAGGGGACTGATGCAGGCTCTGAGCTTCCAGCCGCGCCCTTGGATGCGATGAACAAGGAGGAGAATTTGCCGTGTTTCTGACCAATTGCTGGTATGCCTTAGGGTGGTCCGAAGAGTTCGTGAGTCAACCGCTCGAGCGAATCATCTGCGGGGTGAAACTCGTGCTGTTTCGGCGCGCCGATCACTCGGTCGCAACCCTCTCGGGGGTCTGCCCCCACCGATTTGCGTCCCTAGCGCGGGGGAAGTTACTCGACAGCGGCAATTTGCAATGTCCCTATCACGGACTTGAGTTCGACTCCACCGGTCGATGCGTCCACAATCCCCATGGAGCACTACCATCAAGCGTGCGACTTCGATCGTATATCACGGTGGAACGGTACGGACTCGCCTGGCTCTGGTGGGGTAAGTCCGAGGAGGCGAATCCCGCGCTCATTCCGGATTTTCAGTGTCTCCTCGATCCGCGATACCGCACTATCCACGGTAGCATCGTCACGCACGGCAATTACGAACTCGTGACCGACAACCTCATGGACTTATCGCATGTTGGGTTCCTGCACGCGGGTGGCCTCGGTGGTGACTCCATCCAGCGCGGGAAGCATGAAGTGTTCCAGTCCGGAACCACCGTCCAATCGAATCGGTGGTGCCCGAACGCCCCTGCACCGCCCGTGTGGAAAGCGCTTATGAATAACTACGACAAGAATGTCGACCACTGGCTCGATATGCGCTGGGACGCACCGGCGAGCATGTTGCTCGATGTGGGCGTGGCACCGGTTGGTAGCGATCGCCGGGACGGTATCACCCAGTGGGGGGCCCATGTCCTCACGCCGCAGGATGAGAATTCGACGCTGTACTTCTGGGCATCCGCGCGCGACTTCGCGCTCGACAGCGAGGAGACGGATCGACAAATCCGTCTCGCCATCGAGTGGGCGTTCGGTCATGAGGATAAGCCAATGATCGAGGACGTGCAGCGGAACATGGGCGCACGAACCTTCGAGGAGATGAAACCCCTGCTGTTGCCCTTCGACAAGGGCTCCGTGTTTGCTCGGCGGATGCTTGCCGATCTGATCGCGGGCCAGAAACAATTGCTGCCGACTGCAACGCGCAGCGCGGTTGCCCCCGGTCGACGGGCTATAAACGAATGATCAGCTTGCCGTTGTTCTCGCCGGAGTAAAGCTTCTGGATGGAAGCCGGTGCGCTCTCCATGCCCTCCTGGACATCTTCGCGGTAGCGAAGATGTCCGGCACGTATCCAGCCCGCAATGTCCCGCGCCGCCACTTCGTACTTCTCGGCGAAGTCGGTGGTGAGAAAGCCCCGCATGGTGGCGCGTTTAACGAGAAGAATTCGCTCGGGCCGCGGCCCTGAGTGCCAGGGGTCCCAGCTTGCGTACGAAGTGGTGCCGCATATCGCGATTCGACCGTGCAGATTGATGTGGCGCAGCACCGCATCATGAATAGGACCCGAGGTGTTGTCGAAGAAAGCATCTACTCCTTGGGGGCATGCGGTGGCGAGAGCGCCATCGAGATCCAATTCGGCTTTGTAGTCGATGGCGGCGTCGTAGCCGAACTCCGCAAGACACTGCCGCACCTTCTCCGCACCGCCGGTGATTCCAACGACGCGACAGCCAGCTATTTTTGCAATTTGCCCCGCCGCCGAACCAACGCCCCCAGCGGCGGTGGAAATGACCACGGTCTCGCCGGCCTGGGGGTGCAGCACCTCGTGGACACCGAAATAACCCGTTAGGCCATTCAATCCCAGGATCCCGAGCGAGAGCGACAGCGGCAAATCGTGCTCAAGGACCTTACGCATCACCTGCTTTTGGGAGGCCGCCGCGTAGTCCTGCCAGCCGAAGATGCCCATGACCTTGTCGCCAACGGCATAATCAGGATTGTTCGACTGCTCAACCTCCCCAACCGCGAAAGCGCGCATGGTATCGCCGATTTCAATTCGCGGCCAATAGTTGCTCTTGTCCGTGATCCACCCTCGCATGGCGGGATCCGCGGACAAGAATCGGTTGCGAACCAGAAATTCGTTCTGGCCGATCGAGGGAATCGGTGCTTCCCGCAAAGCGAAATCTTCCGCCCGCGGGATTCCGTTCGGACGGCTCTTCAGAAACACTTGCCTATTGGCCATGCGGGAGGTCATGATAATCTCCTCCTTCTATCCTTTACGACTGTACAGCTTATTGACAATTAATCTGCTTGTCAACTAAAGGGCTCCCTGGCTTCGGGACCAAAAAAACTCTCCGATGTGCTACTAAGGGCCGTGTCGGTGCCATCAAAAATCCAGGCGTTGCCTTCGTGATCGTTGGGATTCCGAGCAGCGAGTGCCGCGTCGCGAGCTCGCGCCGCCTCACCCGACAGATGGTTTAAGCGTCCCATCTCACGCGCGGCGGTCTGAACGCGGGCGGTTCTCGCAATGCGGCCACGCTCATACTCAAGACATGCGGTCGAGAATCGCGGTGCGGTGCGGGCGAAACTCTTGGCGAGGCACATCGCATCCTCGATCGCCATGCAGGCTCCTTGTGCAAGGTACGGAAGGGCCGGATGGGCGGCGTCTCCCAGCAAAGTGGCTGAGCCCCGACTCCAGCCGCGCACAGGGGTTCGATCCCTAAGGACCCAGACGCGAGAGTTCCGAAGGAGCGGCAGCAGTTCGCGCAACGGCGCACAGACATTGGCGAAGGATTTCTCCAGTTCTTGAAGATCGGGTGCATTGTTCCAGCCTTCGGCGCTCGCGTGCGATTCGATGATGGCGACCACATTGAAGAGCTCGCCGCGCCGCAGCTTATAACAGACCACATGGTGGCCGGGTCCCACCCAGATCTGCACTTCGTCGGTGGCGATTCCGCGTCTGAGCGAATGCGAGGGGACCACGGCGCGATAGGCAACATGCCCGTGCTCGACAGGTTTCCCGTCCCCAATGATGGCCGCGCGCACCTCTGACCATAGTCCATCCGCGCCGATCAATGCGGCTGCCCGGATCGCCTCTCCGCGGTCAGTTGTGATAAGGAGGGACTTCTCGTCCTCGGTGAACTGTCTCACTCCTTCCCCCGTATGCAACGTGACAGCCGGTACCGGGAGAGCCTCCAAGAGCACCCTTTGCACATCCGCACGATATGCGACGCGATACGGGTGCCCGAAGCGCTTCACGAAGGACGCTCCAAGGTCCTGCCGGAAGATGTCCCGTCCGGTGGCGCTGTCGCGAAATCGAATCGCGTGCGGTGCAAAAGCGATGTCTTCCATGCGCTCTTCAAGGCCCCATGCGGCAAGGATGCGAAAAGCGTTGGGTCCGAGCTGAAGACCGGCACCCACCTCGCGCATGACGCTCGCCCGTTCAAAAACCTCGACTGCGAACCCCTCACGAGCAAGCGCCAGGCCAGCGCTTAATCCCCCGATCCCGGCACCCGCGATCACGATCGGCAGCATGCAATGGCTCCAATGCGATCATTAAACTATGCGATTGTACAGGATACCGACAACGAGTACCACCTGCATATCTGGGCAGAGTGGATTTCTCGCTACATAGGCCGGGTCGTCCGGATTCGTTCGAAATGGTGACGCGATCCGGGCACGGGCATCCGGCACCGCCATCTCCGTCCAGCCTCCAAGTGGATTTTGTCCCAACCTGTTCGCCAATTATCGACACTTGGAATGCGGTGCAGCTGCGTTCCAAGAAGTTCGAGTGCTCAATGTTGTCTGCTGTCGGGTATCCTCGAATGCCGCATGTGCGGCTCAAAACTTACCATTCATGGCAGTGAGCGGCGTGGCTATCAGTGCGGAACGTTTAGAGGGGACGGTGTCCACGCCTTCAGCTTCGGGCAGAGCTCCAATTGGCCACAAAAATGACCGTTTCCGAGACGATGAGCCACGGCAGCCAGCCCTGCCAGGCCGGCACGCACGCGATCTGCCCCTACCCACTCATTATCAAGATCCAGGACTTTGCGTAGCGTCATCCGCGCGACCGGCTCTTTAGCTCCGCTGCGACGATTTCTGTGGCTACCCCGCAAGCGTATGCCAGCGAAGCACATGTTGCCCCTTCATGCCGCTGCCCCATCGGTTTCCGATTGGGCGTAAGTCTATCGGCCACTTGATTGCGATGAAATCGCACTACCAAGGATTCCGATGTCCCCGAGCCGATCGCACCGAGTGACCGCTTCATCAGTTGCTCAGCAGGTCCCATGTCTCGAGTTGGGCCCGTTCACGCGAGTCGACCGCACTGCCGCTTTGCGCAGCGCCGCAGCGCCATGGTGAACGCCAGAATGGCGGCGACAATGTGATAGAAGTTGCTCGCTGGCGCCGGGCCGATAACAAACGTGCCGTCGGCGTTAAGCTGATCTTGCCAGAGGCCACGCGTCGGAGTGGCAAGATATTGCCGGAGTGCCGTCGCGGCAGCGGCTGCGCGCGTCCAATGCAGGCTCGTGCCCGTCAAGGCTGCGGCGAGTGATGCGGCTTTTAATCGTTCGGTCTGCGGCCAGAGCCGTGCCGAGGCCGTGTGGATCGTTAGGTCGTCGAGCAGTGCATCAACCGCAACCCCGTTGCAAATCCCCGCCCGCTCGCTGATCTCGATAAGGTTTAGCGCCGCATGCATGGCTTCCGGACGCCCTTCGTCGCTCCACCTCAACAGCAGCCAGGCCCACTCGAATTGATGCCCTGGCTCGACGATCCTGCCCGAGATCCCCGGCATCGGATTCCACGCCGTATCGAAAGTTTCGCGCACGACACCGTTTACCGGATCGATGAACCGCGCGAGAGCCAAGGCGCCCAAGTCTTCCGTCAGTGTGTGCCATACCGGATTTGCGCTCGAGTCGCGCCATTCCAGGGCCGCCTCAAAGAGATGCATATGGGGATTGGAGAGTAAGGGCCAGCGGTTGGGTAGCCCTGAATCGAATCCGCCCTGCGGGTGCTTCAAGTGGCGATGGAGTGCGGCAAGCAGTTCTTCGGCCTGCCGTTCCCACATTCCAGCATGTGCTGACAGCTTGTGCCTCGCGGCCATGCCGAGAAGTGCGAATGCTTGATCATATAGCAGTACTGAGTCATCGAGCGGTGCTCCATCGACGCCGACCAAGGTCCGATACAGGCCGTCCGATCGACGGTACTTCTCCACGAAGTATCTAAGACCTCGCTCCGCGATCTCGCCTGCGGGGCCGGCCCACCCGAGCTCCGCCGCATGTACGAATGCGTAAACCTGCCGGGGTTGAACGCGAGCCCGGCGCGGATATGCGAGCGGAGCACCATGCTGATCAAGGGACTCGACGAAGCCCCCCGTGTTCCCGTCCACACCGGCGCTCGCCCACAATGGACAGGCCTCATTCAAGAGCCAAGCCAGCAGATGTCGCTGGACTTGCCACGCCTCGGTCGTCATGGCGGAATCGTCGGTGCCCACGAGCACACTCATCGAGAAACTCCGCTTGTAGAGGTTACGGGTCGACCACCACTGACGGCGGGTGATTAGTTGCGCGATGCCGAGAGTGACGATGTCGCCAGCGTTGAGATAGATGGGAGGACTTTGGCCCACGCCACCCCCGGCGGTGTGCCCGTGCTGACGACATCGCCGAGCTGAAGACTCATGGATTGACCAAGATCATTGTGGCTTTGAGGAACACCACGGGCTCTTTTGGTACCGCGGCACCTGTCTCGGCCGCGTGGTCGGCATAATGGAGGCCGATGCAGATGGACTTTCCCGGACGGCCTGCGCAAGATCCCAAGGGCTCAACGTCGTTCGCCAACGGCAAAGACTCTAGATCGAGTGCGTGCAGGCGCGCGAGCCCGTCCGGAGAAACTGTCTCGCCGTCGATCTCGTCCACGACGCCGCTTAGGTCTCGCACTTTGCCGCAGGGGTCAAGGATGCTTGGACACTCGCGCCCGACCGAACCGTATCTCAGTAGTTTCATGCAACCCCGAAGCGTCTCTCTCAGTTCGACCAGCCGCCGTCAATGACGTGACATTGCCCCGTCACAAAAGCCGATTCATCCGAAGCCAAATACAGTGCCAAGGAAGCAATCTCCGCGGGCCGTCCCAGGCGACCCATTGGCTGCCTCGCGGTGAACGCAGCGCGCGCAGCGTCAAAGTCCCCGGTCTCTGTGAGGCGCTGGTGCAAGGAAGGTGTATCTACCGTACCGGGGCATATTGCGTTGCATCGGATTCCTTTTGCGACGAAATCCGCCGCGACGGATTTAGTGAGCCCCACCACTGCCGCCTTGGTGACGCCGTAGACGAAGCGATTGGGAACGCCCTTGATCGATCCGGCAACGGACGACATGTTGATGATGGATCCGCGGCCTCGGTCGAGCATTCCCGGCAAAGCAGCGCCAATCAGCCGGTACATCGACGTTACGTTGATATCCAGCGAAAACTTCCAAGCTGATTCGTCGCATTCGAGAATCGTCCCAGAGTGGACGTAGCCGGCGCAGTTGAATAAAACGTCGAGGGGCCCCGCTTCCGAAATCGCGGCAATAATCTCCATTGGGTCTCTCACATCGAGACAGCGAGAGCGACAACCGGCAATATTTGCGAGCAGATCTGTGTTGATGTCGGTGGCGAGCACGGTCGCACCTTCCGAGGCAAATAGTTCCGCCGTCGCGCGTCCGATGCCCTGCCCCGCCGCGGTGACAAGCGCGGTCTTGCCCCTCAGGCGTTTGTGGTTCATGTTGAATGCCCTGCCGCGCCCGGTTCACTGAGGCTTGGGCGGCGAGTGGCACCGTAGCCCACGGGAACAGGGGCGTCTGGGTGCAGGAGTTCCTCGTTCTTGAGGTCGTACCAAAACGCATCGGGAATATTCCTCTCAAACCCTTCCAGCGTGCGCTCAATGTGGAGCCGGCTGCCCAGACCGGGAATGACACTCGCCACTCGCGGATGGGCCAAGGGGAATTGAAGGGCTGCGGCCGCCAAGGGCACGCGGTAGCGCTCACAATGTGACTCGAGGCGTCGGACGCGATCGATCACGGACTGCGGCGCGATGCCATAGTCATAATGCGCGGCCGCACCGTGCCTGGTACCTGTAGCGAGAATGCCGGAATTGTAAGGACCGCCAATGACGATCGATGTACCTGAACGGTCGCACGCCGGCAGCAACGCGTGCAGCGCGCCTTGCTCGAGCAGCGTGTAGCGGCCGGCGAGCAGAATCACATCGAGTTGCACGTGCTTCATGGCCTCGACGCAGATGTCAGTCTCGTTGACACCGAGTCCAAACGCCCGTATGGCGCCTGCGGCTCGCAGGTGTTCTAGCGCGCGAAAGCCGCCGCCGTCGACCAGTTGGCGAAACGTGGCCTCGTGACGATTTCCATGGGTCAACCGGCCGATGTCGTGGACGTAGAGGATATCGATGCTTGCTAACCCGAGCCGTTGCTTACTTGCCTCCCAGGAACTCATTACGCCATCGAAGCTATAGTCAAACTCGGGTTCAAACGGCATGGGCGAGTAAAAGCCGTGTCGCTCGGCATCTGCCTTGAGGGTTGCATTGGCTTTCAGCAACCGGCCGACTTTGGTCGACAGCACGATCCCGTCTTGTCCCCGCAACGCATCACCGACGCGCCGCTCGCTCAGTCCAAATCCGTAATACGGTGCGGTGTCGAAGTAGGTGATTCCCGCCTCTATGGCAGCAGTAGCTGTGTCCCTGGCCTGAGCGTCACTCACCGCTCGGTAGAGGTTGCCGAGCGGCGCGGTACCGAAGCCCAACTCCGTAACGGTGAGCGTCGTTCTTCCAATGGAGCGAACCGGAAGGGGTTGGATCACGACGTCGTTGACCCCTGGTGATCGGCGAGGGCGAAGATGCAACGCAAAGGCAACCACTTCTCCCCGGGCGCGGCGTCCGGCCGACGGTACTGTTGAATCAACGCCGCATCGTCTACAAGATCCAGCAAGAGGCACATCTGACGACTCACGGCCACTTATCCCGAAAGCGCAGCACTGGGCATTTTTGGCGCCGCTGCTCATCTGCAAATATGAATCACATCCGGCCGACGCCGCACCCATTTTTCCAATTACTGATAAAATACATTTTATACAATAAATTAACAAGACCTGATAGCAGTCTCGGGGTACTTCATGCTCAGATGCCGACGTTTTGTCATTTACCCGGAAATTGCTGATCAATGCCAGCGAGTCGAGCCTCGGTGTTGAGCCGCCAAGTTTGCAACGACTCGCAGTTAGATAAGAATTCGCTTGACCAGTTTTACTGGTGGAATCAGACTGCGCCAGTAATAACGATCACAAGCAACGGTGAAGCCGTGAAAATCGGGGCAAGTGCTCAGGCGGCGCACGGCGCGAAGTCTCTTAGTTTCTGCCCGCCGGGAGAGCCGACTTTGTGACCTGGGTCGATGCACATCAACACTACTGGCGCCTGCAGCGGGGCGACTACGGATGGCTTACGCCCCGTGACGGGGTCTTGTACCGCGACTGCACCCCCGAGGAGCTGTCCGCTCAACTGACTGAGTGCGCGGTTCGGGCGACGGTCGTGGTCCAAGCAGCCGCGACCGAAGCCGAAACCCGGTTCCTGTTCAGTCTTGCCCGTCATCATTCATCGATTGCCGGCGTCGTTGGCTGGGTAGATTTTGCTGCAAGCGACGTGTCGGATCGAATTCGCCGCCTTGTGCAGGAGGGCGAGGGAAAGCTCAAGGGTCTGCGTCCGATGATCCAGGACATCAGTGATCCCGGGTGGGTGGAACGCTCCTCGCTTGACCCGGCCTTCGGCGCAATCCTGGAACACGATCTTTCGTTCGATGCGCTCGTGACGCCGCGTCACTTGCCGGTGCTCGAGCGCCGCCTGAGGCGACATCCAGAGCTCAGGGCAGTACTTGATCATGCCGGCAAACCCGATATTACCGGAGCAACCTTCGACCCTTGGGCGCGTCAGATTGATGAGCTCGCTCGTGGCACCTCCGCCTATTGCAAATTGTCTGGGTTGCTGACGCAGGCTGACATTGGGGTCGGTATCTCCGAGCTCGACGAGTTCGTGGCACACGTATTTAAGTGCTTTGGCGCAGATCGAATCATGTGGGGCAGCGATTGGCCTGTGGTGACGACGCGTGTGCGATATCGCCAGTGGTTGGAGATGGCGCTTGAACTCGTGCATCGGCACGCTCCGGGGCGCGAGCAGGCGGTATTCGCGAGCAATGCCATTCGCTTCTACCGGCTAGAGCTTGGAGACTCCTCCAGTTGACGCACACACTGTGCGGCGCCGGACGATGCCAACGATAAATCCCTCAAGAACAGGCAAAACCGAGTGACTGTGATCACTGCGCTGGAGACCTATGACATCCGGTTCCCTACGTCCAGGGAACTGGACGGCTCGGATGCCATGAATCCTGATCCCGATTATTCCGCGGCCTACGTCGTGTTGCGGACTGACGCCTCTAGCGGCCTATGCGGTCATGGGTTCGTCTTTACCATTGGGCGAGGCAACGATGTGCAGACCTTGGCCTGCTCGGCCCTGCGCCACCTCGTCGTCGGCAGGAAGGTCGGGCAGGTGGTCGCCGATCTCGGCGCCTTCGCTCGGAGTCTCACCAACGACTCGCAGTTGCGCTGGCTGGGTCCCGAGAAAGGTGTCATTCACATGGCAATCGGGGCGCTCGTTAACGCGGCGTGGGACATGGCTGCGCGCCAAGCCGGGAAACCCGTCTGGCGGTTGATTGCCGACATGAGTCCCGAGCAGATCGTTGATCTGATCGACTTTCGCTATATCAGCGACGCACTCAGTCCAGCGGAGGCGTTGGGCATCCTGCGTACGGCCGCAGCCGGCAAGGCCGAGCGCATCGAGGCGCTGACCTCGTCTGGCTATCCGGCTTACACGACTTCGCCGGGATGGCTCGGGTATTCTGACGAGAAGCTTGCTCGACTGGCGCGTCAGGCGGTGAAGGACGGTTTTCGCACCATAAAGCTCAAAGTCGGACTTAGTATCGAAGACGACTTGCGCCGCTGCCGGATCGCGCGCCAGGCGATTGGCCCCACGGTTGCGTTGGCCGTCGACGCGAATCAGCGCTGGGACGTCCCGGCCTCCATCGACTGGCTCAAACAGTTCGCACCTTTCGATGTTGCATGGGCTGAGGAGCCGACGAGTCCAGACGATATACTAGGTCACGCCGTTATTCGGCGCCGGGTCGCGCCGATGCGCATCTCCACCGGCGAGCATACGCAGAACCGAGTGATCTTCAAGCAACTGTTCCAGGCGCAAGCGGTCGATCTCGTTCAGATCGATGCGGCGCGGGTTGGCGGTGTCAATGAAAATCTCGCTATTTTATTAATGGCCGCCAAGTTCGGAGTGCCCGTGTTTCCGCACGCCGGCGGCGTCGGACTCTGCGAATTGGTACAGCATCTGGCGATGGCCGACTACATCGCCATCAGCGGTTCGATGGAAGATCGTGCCATCGAATTCGTGGACCATTTGCATGAGCACTTTGTCGAGCCCGTACGCATCCGGGAAGGTCGCTATGTAGCGCCTACGAGTCCGGGGTTCTCTGCGGAAATGCGACCGCAATCCCTGGAGCGCTACCGCTTTCCGGATGGCGCGGCTTGGAAGGCAATCCGCAGCTGATTGCCGATACCCGACTCGGCGGGTGGGCGAAAATTAAACCTGACTCCTTCACGATGCGACCCTGCCCGCTGTTTTACTGGCAAAATGGCTCAGGGTTGAGAGATCATTAACGTATGGCGAACTCGGCAGACCCGAAATATCGCGCTCCGGCGCTGGAGAAGGGCCTCGCCGTCCTTGAGCTGTTGGCGGGCGCGCGCGAACCGATGTCGCTCAACGTGATCTCCAAACACCTGAAGCGGTCGGTAAGCGAGCTGTTTCGGATGATTCAAGTGCTCGAGTTTCGGGGATACCTGGAAATTTCGAGTTCCGGCGAAGGCTATGTCTTGAGCAATAAGCTCTTTGCACTTGGCATGACGCGCGCGCCCACCAGAGATTTACACGCCGCCGCATTACCCGTGATGCACCGGCTGGCCGAGCGCATTGGGCAGTCCTGTCACCTGGGTGTCGCGTCCGCCGATCAGATGGTCATTGTCGCTCGCGTTGAGGCGCCGGGAGACCTTGGATTCTCCGTGCGCATAGGCTATCGGCGATCTCTCATCGACTCGACCTCGGGCCTCGTTCTCTACGCCTTCCAGTCCGATCTGGTGCGCGCGGAGTGGAAGGCTCGCCTCTCAGGCTCCGTGAGCCGCCGTGAGTGGGTGAATTTTGAGCGACGCGGGCACGCTGCCCGAAGGGCGGGTTTTGTAAGATCGGAGAGTCACGCTGTGCAGGGCGTGATCGACCTGTCGGCACCCGTGGCGCAATCGGGCAGCGTCGCGGCGGCACTCACCATCCCCTACGTAAAGACGGTTCGATCGCTATCGATCGACGAGACCGTTGCGCAGGTTGTGCTGGCGGCACGGGAGATCTCGAACGAACTCGGCGGCGGAAGCGGGCCTATCGAGTCGGCGCACGACCTGCTCACGAGTTGAGGACCTACGCTGCGAGCGCCGCGTCGATTGCCAACGCCAAGGCGCCCAGAATCCCCGCTTGGGCACCAAGCGCCGGCGCGACGACATAACAATCCGAGTCGGTGAGGATCTCGCTTCGCTGGATGTAGCCGCCGAGCCAATGGCGCAATCGCCGGCGGATCGGCGGCAACAGATGCGTCTGGCTCATAACGCCGCCACCCATGATGATTCGCTGCGGTGACAGCGTTACGACCAGTTGTGCGCACAGCTGCCCGAGGTAGTCGGCCTCGATATCCCACTGCGCATGACTCGGATCGAGACCCTGCAGCAATGAACCTGTGCGCGCGAGGATTGCCGGACCCGAAGCGAGCCCTTCCAGGCAGTCCCCATGAAAGGGACACACTCCATCGAACGTTCCATCGAGCGGGTGGCGCCGGGGGTACATGTGCCCGATCTCGGGATGCAAAAGCCCATGAATAGGTGCGCCGTTGGCGATTGCACCACCGCCAATGCCAGTGCCGATCGTCACATACACTAGATTTGCGACATCCTGCGCCGCGCCCCACCGACGCTCCGCCAGCGCGGCCGCATTGACATCCGTGTCCAAGCCGATAGGGCAGTGGAAGTCGTGCGCGAATACCCCGGCGATGTCGGTGTTGCTCCAGCCGAGTTTTGGGGTGCAACCCAGGCAGCCGTAGTGTGGCGAGGACTTGTCGAGTTCAACGGGACCGAAAGAGCCGACGCCAATCGCGGCCAATGGACCGAACTCCTCGCTGCGGCTGCGAAAAAACGACCGCACAGCCGCGAGTGTCGAGGCAGGATCCGTCGTGGGGAATCGCGCCTGCACCAGAATGCTTCCGCGGTCATCTCCGATCGCGCACACAAATTTGGTGCCCCCGGCTTCGACCACGCCATAAAAGCTCCTTCTGTCGACCATGCCTTCTCCCAACCCCCGGCCTGTCGATTTGATGAGTCTATGTGAAATTCGCCTATAGAAATATTTTTATTGCTAAATATGGGGAGTCTGCCTAGAATCAGGCGTGTTCCGGCCCGACGCAGGCAGAGATCAGCGCTTGGCGGCGGCCAATACAAGAAAGGACGAGCGGGGGGTCTACCATGAAGAATTCGCTCAGATTTCAATGGCGTCGCGCAAGCCTGCCCATCGGAACCGCGCTTGCGCTAGGCGCGCTTAACGGACCGCTCGCGCTCGCTCAAACGGCGGAGGGCTCGGCGCCTCTCGCTGCAGCACCGGCAACCGCTATTGGAGCTCCGTCGGAACTTGATGAGATCGTGGTCACCGGTACCCCCATCAAGCAGACGATCATGCAGACCTCTTTTGCGGTCACGGTGGTCGACCAGCAAGCTCTCGCCAATTCGCCTGCGCTCGGCTTGGCAGCACTTCTGACCACCATTCCGGGTTTCTACGGCGAGGCGAGCGCCGGCGAGGATAACCTCAACATTTCCGCGCGCGGTGTGCGAGGCGGGTTCCTCGAATACATCAGCCTGCAGGAAGACGGGTTGCCATTTCTCTACAACGGATTTCTGGAAGAGCTCGAATTGCGCAGAGATTTGACTTACGGCGACTTGCAAGTCACGCGTGGCGGTCCTTCCGGTGTACTGACGTCCAATGGCGCCGCAGCCATCGTCAACTTTATCTCCCGCAAAGCGACCGACACCCCGGAAGGCGAAGTCGCAGTCTCTTATTACAACTACGGCGAGGTTCGAACGGACGTATTCTACGGCGGACCGATTGGTACTTCGGGAGACACGACCTACACGATTGGGGGCTACTATCGCCGTGGCGATGGTGTAAAAAATGTGGGCTACGACGCCAATGACGGGGGACAATTCCGAGTGACGCTGTCGCACAAGTTCGATGACAGTACGTCATTGATGGTGACTTATAAACACATTGACGATCACACGCAGTTCTATTTGCCGCAGCCGGTGAAAATCACACAAGATGGGAGTATTCAGAGAATCTCACCGATTTCCGGATTCAACGCTGAATACGACTATCTGCAGGGGCCGCAAACGGAACTGGTCAACATCAAGTCGCCCAATGGTGACGGTCAAAGCATCAACCTCCAAGACGGAATCTGGGAGAGATCGGATACGGTGACCTTCATCGTCTCTCACGACTGGCAAAATGGCTTGCGGTTCAAGGATTCGCTGCGAATCGCGAAGTTTCAAACGGTCGACAACGACCTACGCAATTTGGGCGGCAATAGCCAGATCCAAAGCGCGACCTCGTTCTTGGCCGCGAACTCCCCCAGCTTAATTGCGGCGTTTGCAGCCAAAGGGGCCGTGGGAGCTGAGTTAGTACGTGTCGATACCGGCGCCGTTGTCACCGATCCGGCAGCCATGAACGGCAACGGCCTGGTGACGCAGATGGGTGCCAACCAATATTCTCAGAGCACCAATGAGATCATCAACGACGCTCAAGTGACCTTCCACACCGATAAGAACGACGCCACCGCAGGCGTGCTGACGTGGAACGTGAATATGGACGTCAGCCAGATCGGCGTAAATTTTCTCATGGATGTCACCAATCAGGCTCATCTTCTCGACCTCGCGGCGGTGAATGCGGCAGGTCAGATCGTCGGTCACCTCACAGACAGCGGTGTCTTACAATATGACACGGGTTTCGCCAACGGAACGGTCAACATAAAATCCAATTCCTTATATTTTGACGATCAGTTCCAGCCGATAGATCCTTTGCGGCTCGACGCCGGCGTGCGGTACGAAAAGGTCGACTACAAGAATCTGTCTGAAAATGCCGCAAGCAACGTGCCGTTGAGCGGAGTGCTCAATCCCGATGTCATAGCGGATCAGACTGCCGCCAGCTACGGAACGGGGACCTACACCAACGGCAGACACGACCTCGCCGCGACCGCCTGGACCGCGGGCGCGAATTATCTCTTGAGCGATAACTTCTCCGTCTACGGGCGCTACTCGAGCGCCTTCGACACGGGCATCGCAAACTTTGCGGTCTTTTGCCCGGGCTCGGGCTGCTACTCTCCTCTGACCAGGCTGCGGTTCGGGGAATTGGGTGTCCGCTTCGCAACGCCGGGAATTTACGTCGAGCTGGTGGGATTCCGCTCGGTAAACAAGAATATCTCCGAGGTGACCGGTAATACCGGTCAGCAGATTTTTCTGGATAACATAGCGACCGGGGCCGAGTTTGATGGGAAGTGGGCGCCCGTTAATACCTTCAGTCTGGACCTTTCGGGCGTTTGGCAGCATTCCGACCTGAGCGCTGTCGGCGGTAGCACGAGTTTCGACGGGAATCAGATCGATCGCTTGCCGAATGTCGCAGTTCACTTGACCCCAACCGTATCTACGCCGGACGGGCGCGGGGCGGCTTATGTGACGGTGTCTTATATCGGAAAGCGTTGGGGCGATCTCGCCAACACGCTGCAGCTCGATGCCTACACCGATATCGCGGCAGGCGTGAGCTACAAGATCACACCAAGGATAACGTTGTTGGTGCAGGGAACCAACCTGACCGATAGATTTTCCATCACCGAGGGTAACCCGCGAGGCAACTCGGTGGTCGCAGGCAGCAACCCGTACGGATTCGCTCGCGCTAACCTACCACGAACGGGCAAGGTCACGTTGGATGTGAAGTTCTGATATGGCCCCCTCGCGAGACAGCAGAAGGTGAGCACAGGGCGGCGGGCGCGAGTCGCTGCTGATCTCCGACCTGTTTGCAGAGTTTCTGCGGGATCATCTCGCGTAGGCAGATATGTGATTGATCGATTCAGGCCGGTACGGAGACTCGGCGCGCGGGCGGTCCGTACCGGCGCGCGACACGCGAAAGCCGGCCTCGATCGATGGGTCGGCCATAGCCTTGGAAGCGCACCATAATCGCCGCGTCAGCCGGTGCGTTCTTAGGGGCGCCCCCTATTGAACGGCATAGATCTTGCGATAATTGCTTTGTATTTTCTAGGCATGGTCGCCGTGGGCGTCTACCATGCACGGCGCGCCTCGAACGGCGTTCGCTCATACTTTCTCAGCGGGAACCAGGAGAAATGGTGGATGCTCGCCGCCTCCGGCGCCGCCTCCAACTTCGATGTCGCCGGCACCATGTTCTTGGTATCTCTCTTCTATGTCGCCGGCCTTCGCGGATTTTGGATGTTATGGAGCTGGTCATTTTTCAACGCCGCGTTCCTGATGTCGTACATGGCGATGTGGATACGGCGCACCGGCGTGGTTACCGCCGTAGAGTTGATGAGAATTCGATTCGGCGAGGACCAAGGGGGGCGCATGGCGCGCACCGCCGGCGGCATTTTGATGGTGACGTTTCTGGTCTTCAGCATCGGATACGCCTACGCGGGACTGAGCAAGTTCATGCCCGTTTTGATCCCCGGTGTCGCCGCGGCGACCGCGAAAATGCTCGCGGTACTGGTTATAGCGTTGACGACGCTGTACGTGACGCTGGGAGGGTTTGCCGGTGTGGTGCTCACCGATGTCATTCAGCTGGCGTTGTCGAGCACCGCAGGGATCGCAATTGGCGTGCTCGTGTTCCTCAAGTTGGACACCGCAGCAGTCAAAGCGCTGCACGCGAATTTCTCGCTCGACGCAACGCCGAGGACGGGAATAAGGTTTCCGCCCGGCTATGAGAGTTGGAACAGTTTTGGTTACTTGTGCATCTATCTCGCGGTGTCGGGACTATTGCTGAACATGAGCGGCGCCGGAGGACACTACGGCGAACAGCGATTTCTGGCCACTCGGTCAAGCGCCGATGCGGCTAAAGCGGGATGTGCGTGGGGATTCTTCAGTATCCCCCGATGGGCCATGATCGCCGGCTTTGTGTTTCTCGCCACATCCGGTCTGGTGGGAAGCGCCGATCCGGAGAAGATACTTCCTGTGGTCATCATCCAGATGATCCCCGAGGGCCTACGCGGATTTCTGATTGCGGCGTTGTTGGCCGCATTCATGTCGTCTTTCAGTTCCACAGTAAACGCCGCCGCGTCCATCATGGTGCGCGACCTGGTTCAACCGGCGAAGCCGGATTTGTCCGCGAAGACGCTGATTCGTGTGAGCTATGCGGCAACCGTGTTGATTGTGCTAGTCGGTATTGCGATCGGCACGCAAGCCGACTCGATTAGGAGTATCTGGGTGTGGATGATTGCCGGCGTCATCGGTGCGACGCTGATCCCAAATGTCTTGCGATGGCATTGGTGGCGATTCAATGGCTACGGGTATGCCGCCGGGATCTTCAGCGGTCTCGGCGCGGCGACCCTCTTCGGCATAGGTCAGGCATTTGGCTGGTTTGGCGTCGCGGGCCTCTCAGAATACATTTACGCCCCCGTTATCTGGCTGACGAGCGTGACGGGCTGTGTGCTGGGGTCGCTGCTCACGGCGGCCACCCCTACGGCGGTTCTGGAGACGTTCTACACGCGCGTGCGCCCGTTCGGGTTCTGGAGTCCGGTGAGAGGAGCCCTGGTCGATGCTCCACGAATCGCCTCGCTGCCGTGGGTGGCAATCCAAGTCGTCACCGGAGTCCTCGCACTCATCGCCTCTTTCCTTTCGGTCTTCTTCTTGATCGGCCATTACTTCGTTCACTTCAGCGAGGCGATCGGCATTGTGCTTTTGTGTGCGGTGATCCTTTATCATAGTTGGTACAAAAGACTGCCGCTGTGCGTCGACTACCAGACTGTCTCCCTCACACCCTCGGAGTCAAGGTGGGAGGGATACCGGTGCGAAAGGTTCATGCTCGACGGCCGCGGTTGCCTGCTCGTGCAGCCGGATGTGCCGATGCGATCCAACCCCTGGATATGGCGCCCCGAGTTCTTCGGCGCCTTCCCCGCGCTCGATCTTGCGCTCCTCGAAGCTGGATTTCGTGTAGCGTACATCGACGTGCAAAACATGTATGGAGCTCCTGTCGCGTTGAGGTACATGGACAGGCTCTATGCTCATTTGACCGAAGCGCGCGGGCTCTCGAAGCAGTGTGTATTGGAGGGGTTCAGCCGGGGAGCGCTGTTTGCGTTGAATTGGGCCGCCCTGCACCCGCAGTCGGTGGCTTGCCTCTATCTCGATGCGCCGGTCTGCGATTTCAAGAGCTGGCCGGCTGGAAAGGGAAAGGCACAAGCTTCGACGGATGACTGGCAGAGACTGAAACAGGCATATGCTCTCAGCGAAGAACAGGCGCTTGCGTACACATCGAATCCGATCGATTCGCTGGCACCAATTGCCGCGGCCGGCATCCCCATCATCGCGGTTTACGGCGATGCAGATACGGATCTACCGCCCGAAGAGAACATTCTCCTGCTGCAGAATCGGTACAGAGCGCTGGGAGGTGACATCACGGTCATCGCGAAGCCCGGTGTCGGTCACCACCCTCACAGTCTTTCGGATCCGGCTCCGCTGTCGCGTTTTATCCTATCTCGCATTGCACTATCTCAGCCCCAGCTGCTGTAGGCGATGAAATCACCGCGGCTGACCCCAGCACACGCTTACTCTGATGTGCAGGAGTCACTGCCCACCTTCTTTGCGGACAAAAGCCTTGACAGTAACGTGCGGCCCCCGACCCAAGGGCGAGATGGTGTAGGCTCCGACGGCGGCCGGCACGATGAACGATTCGGCATAGTGCACGACGAAAGGCGGGAATTCTTTATCAGGGCTCTCGACCAGGCAGGCCTCCCCGCTAACAAGGTTGAGTACATTGACGGTTCTGCCCGTGTCGTGAGGAACGGCTGCGTCAAACCAGTGGCGGCGTGTTTCGATGAACTGCAGCGCGTGCAGCCCTGTACGCTCCTCGCGCCAGCCTTTGCCATCGGCCACGGGCACCACGGCGTTGACGAGTTCTCGCTTGGTCCACTCTGTGTCGCGCTCCCAGGCGATATTGGCAAGGCCGTGATCGATGTGGATAGGACGCGGCTTGCCGTCGAGCCCCAACCGACCCCAGTCCCAGAGTTTGAAGGTGTAAATGTAGGGGGTGGCGCTGATCTCCAGCACGACGATGCCCGCGCCGGAACAGTGGATTGTCCCACCTGGAATGAGGAGGTGATCGTGAGCCCGGACCGGCCATTGGTTGATATAGGATTCAGCTGGAAACGGCGCGCCTCCCAAGAGTTGAGCAGTCCAAAGATCGGTGACCATGGCTTCTCTATCGATGCCGGATTTCAAGCCGAGGTATACGGTGGAATCGGAAGCGGCAGCCAGTACATAATAGCTCTCGTCCTGCGTATAAGGGACGCCGAATTTATCGCGGATATAGTCGCTGCGCGGATGCACTTGTAAAGAAAGGTTGCCGCCGCCCATCGTATCCAGCAGATCGAACCGGATCGGAAATTCTGCCCCGAAGCGTGAGAGGATATCCTCTCCCAGCAAGTGCTCCGGCTCGATGAGGACAACATCAATAGCCGGGGCTTCGAACACTTGGTCGCCGAAACCCAAGAGCAGGCTGTTTTCCTCCGGTACGCAGTCGAAACACCACGCGTAATTGGTGAGAGTTTCCGGTAATCCGAACGTTTCGCGCATCCATTGCCCGCCCCATGGGCCGGGATCGAAGAACGGCTTGACGCGGAAGGGGCGTCGGGCAATTGTGTTGAGTGCTGCGCGATAGTCGACGCCCGATACCATACGGGGCTGCATGGCTTCGTTGCCATCAATCATCCAGTCAATGCGCGGCATCAGCCGGGTCTTCAGGCGGTCGGCAGATCGCCAATCGACGAAGAAGGCGCGTTTGTAAAGGGCGGCCGGGTTGTCACGTCGCCCCTGCGTACCCAAATTGGAGGCTTTTCCTCGACGGAAACGCAATTGCAGTGGCCAGCGAGCCATGTTGACGTAAAGAATTTGGTCAGCGTCCGGACAAATGATGGAGGCACCCGTCCCGACGACCAGAGAGAGGCCTGGCAACGCGGCCTGCGCTTGCGCGATGACAAACCGATGCGGGTCGAGAAAGTCGGCAATAGCGACCCGGTTCACTTTACCAAAAACCGGATCGTCTCCCAGATATGGGCTGAGCATGGCATCGATTGCTTCGGGCGATCGAAAGAATGTCTCTACATCGACGATCCGATCGGGCCTAAGACCAGCGGTCAGTGCTTCGATGACCTCGGCTTTGTCAGCGCCGGGATAGAGTTCCACGGCAATTCGCCCCGCGGCGCGCCCGGTCAAGGCGGCGCAAATCGCCTTCCAGCCTCGAACAGCATGCCCCGCGACGGACGTGATCGGGTTGAGGTCGTAGTTTGCACGGCTCACAAATACTCCCGCAGCAAGCGCCACGCGCCGATGAGCGCCGCGTCGGGGCCCAATTTCGCCGCGCGGAGCTCCGGTTTGCCCCACCGGGTAAAGGCATGACGAGCGATATAAGAGCTGACGGTGGGAAGGATCTGTCAGCGGAAGCCATTACCCCACCGCCCAGAACCACGACACTGGGATCATAAGCGTGAATCAGGCCTACGATGCCCGCGCCCCAAACTTTCAGGCAATGATCACGTACCTCGGTCATGAAGGAGTCGCCGGCGGCGCTGCACCGGAACACTGTCGCGAAATCAAGTTGCGACGGCAGTGGGCTGTCGCCGTCACCATCGGTATGGAGCTCTCGTGCGATGGCATCCAACGCCCAAGTCGAAGCCTCTGCCTCGACACAGCCGATTGCGCCGCAGATACACAGGCGCCCGTCGAAGCGGGCGGGAATATGGCCGCCGAGGCACCCCGCCTGAAAATGTGCACCGCGTAACAGGGCTCCGTGGATCATCACTGCACTCCCCACCCCCGTACCGAGCATCACGATCACAACGTCAGTGCAATTCTGTGCCGCCCCGGCCGCGCACTCGCCCAGCAGTGCCATGCGCGCATCGTTTTCCATGATCAAGCGTAAACCGAACCGCTCCTTCGCCCATCCGGCGAGATCGATGTCCGGCGCGTCCTCGAACTTGCCGCGTGGCGTGGATAAAACCCTGCCGTCGTGCGTCACTATGCCGGGAAACGAGATCGTGATTGCGCGACAATCTCCACTCCCTGCAAAACCTGCCACTTGGAGTTCGATTACCGGCAACAGCGGCGCCAGCCGTGACTTCAGAGAAATGGGATGGTCAGAGACCCTCAAGATGCCTTCGTGGCCAATCAGTCCGCAGCGCAGATGCGAGCCGCCAATATCAATGGCTATAGCCCGAGAAGTGATGCAGGACGGTTGCGCGTCGTCAAACCCGCTGGTGACAGAAGTCACGACCCAGGATTCGATGGTTCAATGACGCCCTGCCCGGCTTCGCGCCCGTTGGCGGTCACCGGCCAGAACAGTCCGGGCATGCGGAAGGCACGGGCCCGGCGTCCAATCTCCGCCAGATCAGGTGCGATGATGCCGCTCAGTCCGTAATTAAAGACCATGTGGCCGGGCTGTACCCGGGGAAAATTGGTGTCCCAGTAATTGGATATGGGCCATGCCAGCAACGTCGGGTTCTTCCCACGCTCCACGTGATCCATCGGTGCCCGGAAATTGAAGCCGCCGATCTGAACCATCGGCGCTTCATCCACAAACAGAGCAACGCCACCCCGACTATCCCACATGGCTGCATAGTTTTCGGCAGTCACCCAGTTGCGGCAGGAACCCGGGAGCTGGTCTTCATCCAGCTTTATTGGGATACCTGCAGAATCGAAGGCGGCCTCCCATCCCGCATCGAGCGCGACTGAAAAACCGAAATAGACGCTTTGCGGCGCGGGATCAGGCAGTAGTTCGATCTCGGCGCGCAGACGGATCAGAGGGTCGTCTGCATCGAGACGCAAGGTCTCCCTCAGATACAGTACGCCGCGCGCCTGAGATTCCCGGACAAGAAGGAAACGGTCGCCATCGATCTTGACGGTGCAAGTCAGCACCTTCGTCGCACGCTCGCGAACCGGTTGCCAGGGCACCCAGCATGGGCGGTCGTATTTTTCACGCGCCAAGTCGCGCTTGTAGAAAGCTGAGCGCTCTCCATCGACCAAGGAGTCGGGCCGTTCGCGGACAAAGGTGAAAAAGCCAAGGCCTTCGGAAGCCAACAACTCGCGTTTCGTCGTCTTATCAAAGAGCGAAATTACCCTCCCGGTCGTCGGCTGATAGGTCAACTTGTAGTAGCGATTGTCTACCGTCGCCTCATCCGTCACCACCTCGGACAACGTGACGAAATTCTGCGTGCGAATATGCGACACGCTGGCTGACGAGCTGTGCACAATCCGGTCGCCATTGGCGTGTTCAATCCCGAGTGTCCTGGCCGACCGCACAACCCACGACGAAGGCGCCAAGCGGGCGATGGCTTTTTGCGAAGTCATCACTGGATCATAGGCAACCCAGGGCCGGTTGTCGTAGGAGAGTCGGCTGGCCCGATAGGTCCTTTCGGCGGCCTGGAACGGGATGGCAAAGTCTTCGCCGCGCGCAGGTAGCGCGATATCGCCCGCCGCGTGTGACGTATTAACTATCAGTACGCGATCACCGCCGCGATCCTCGGTCGGATTGGCTGCGAGATTATCGAGGGCGCTCATCAAGGCGAAGCTGACCAGTTCATGGCCCTCATGCGCCAGCGCTTGCTTCAGCAGCTCTATCGTCTGAGCTTGCGGGTGCGTGTGACGGGAATCGTAGTAGCCGAAGGTGTGCTCGTCATAAAGATCGATGGCGTCGGCAGCCCGCGCCAGAGCGCGCCGTTCGTCTTCGGTCTTCGTCACGAGCGCCGCCGCCTGCAGCAGTGGTTTTGCGCGGCGGCTCAGTCCGGTGGCAATCGGCGCACTGGCGCAACCGAAGCTCCAGAAATCGGTCCAGTCACCGCGCATTACCGGCAAGTCGCGATCGTCGATCTGTATTGCTCGTTGGCGGACATCGCCCAGCGTACCGTAACGGATCGATGGACGACCCTGTTCGCGATTCCAACGTTCGATCAGGCTCGGCATGAATGGATTCGGCGGCGCGTTGTCCCACATGATCGGTGAACAGGTTGAGCTCAGGACGATGAAATCGTGCGGATAGACCTGACTTTGCAGAAAGGCTTCGTATTCAGTCCAACCCTCCTTCATGCGCTCGACGGAGTCGTCCCAGGCGTATAAGAGCTGGTCGAACATCGTGTAGTGATTGCCGTTCAGCACGCGCAGATGCCGCCCTGTCGGCGCCTCCCAGAGGAACAGACCAGGCCGCGGCCTGGCGGCCCGCCCCAAGTGAATATTAGTTGCCATGACGAAGAAATCGACACCGTGGTCGAGCAGTTCGTCGGCCAGCCGCCACGGAACACCCGTGACATCGAACTGGCATGCCACCTGTATCGGCAGACCGCTGAGGGCCTCCAGCCTGCGCTTGCCCTCGAGCAGGCGTCTCAGACTCGCCGCGTCGGCCAGCGGGGTCGTATGCCAGCGCAACGCGGTCAGCCCAATACGGCCGGTCCGACACAGCGCAAAGAACCTGTCGATGAGAGACGGTGGCGACCGGTCAATCCAACGCAGCACGGGTTCAGTCGCCTCGCAAGTCCATTTTGGGGCAGCGCCCGCGTCATAGTCGCTGACCGTCTCCTCAAGCCAGTTGACGACCTGCGTCAGGTACTCCTGCTGCAACTCCCAAAGGATGGGTTGCGAATGCGTGTAGCCGACATCCAGATGGCTGTGATGAACAAGGAGAATTTCATCAATCATAGCAATAAGACACTGAAGGCGCGGTGCCCATTAAGCCCCGCCGCGGTGAGAAATGTGACCTTAGGTGTCGACATGGGCGATTCCAGCATCGATGGCGCGAGTGGGAAGAAGCACTGGGGTCATGATTTCGACAGCTCTATGTGATCAGCAAGTGCAAAGATGCGACGCATAGGCAACCACTTCACTCCTGCAGCGGCATTGGGCAATGCGCGCTGAAACGTCGCCATGTCTGCCTCCCATCGAGCAAACTCCTGCCGGGCGGCCTCGGACGCAACGCGTCGCGGATAGTCATCGGCTGCCTCGATGACCATGAACAGACGATCGGCATGCTGCCAGATCTCCATGGTTTCGACGCCTTGCGCACGAATATGCTCAATCACGCCGGGCCACACGGAACCGGGCTCATGCATCCGGCAATACTCTTCAATCAGCGCAGCGTCGTTAACAAGGTCCAGCACGAAACATAGCTGACGGCTCACGGACTCACGCTACTTCCACGCTACTTCCCATCTCATTGGCTGTATAAAATACATTTCATAGGAGAAAATAACAAGAACTAGTCGTTGCGACCCAAGTGCGCGTGGCTCGAACCAAATCTGGTCAAAGACACGCGGCGGAGGGGCAAAGAGGCCAGGCGTCCCGAATGGCACGCCGCATCTGCATGAGTTCGTGATTCGACGTCGCCGGCAAATTCCGGCTTGCTGATCCGGCAGGAGGCACGACGTAGAGCGGCAGTGGCCGATAGGTCGTCTCGGGCGACCGTCGTCTCGGGACGATAGCCGTGGTTCGAACGGTAGAAGCTCTAACGACAACATGTTGGCGGTGCGGAGGGGCGACGAATCCCGTTTTGTCGATCAGCTTGGCTCTGATCGCTCCGCGCCCGGAGGTCACCGCATTCGGCACGAGCTTCGAAGATGTAAACAGGCGATGTGAATCGCTCCAAGTACCGACTGTTGACGCGTACATCGTTAATTGGCAATATGACGAAATGGGTATAGAGCTTGAGGCTGGCCTTAAGGCGCTGGCGAACGATCGGCGCTTACAGATTTTGGACTGGCTCAAGGACCCAACCGCCCATTTCCGCCCTCAGGTGGATGGTGACTTGGTGAAGGACGGCGTGTGTGGCTTGCTGATTGCCGAGAAGCTCGGGGTGTCGCAACCCACAGCATCAGAGCACCTTCGGGTCTTGACGGATGCCGGCTTTCTAACCGGCAAAAGAGTCAAGCAGTGGATCTTCTACCAACGAGCTGAGAACGAAATAGTGGCGTTTAAGGCGCTCTTGAAGAAGCAACTCTGAGCACCCGCATCAAATGCAGACATCGTTGCTGAATACGGCCAGGTCGACTACGAAAGAGGTCTTCAAAACCGTAAGCACTATTTCGCGGCAAACGCCACTTCTAGCTTCAGCTGCACTCGATGAGTTCGCGGAGCGCAAACTATTCATCAAAGCAGAGTCTCTCCAGCATACGGGCTCATTCAAGTTAAGAGGCGCATTTTACCGTCTCAAGAACCTCGACGCCGCGCGGCGCCAAAATGGGGTCGTTGCCAACTCGTCGGGAAACTTTGCCCAGGGGCTCGCTCGAGCGGGCCAGTTCCTGGGTATTCCGGTCACCCTCGTTATGCCCGCTGATGTGCCTCCAATGAAGGTGCTCGGCTCGCGGCGATACGGAGCGCAGGTAGTGTTCACCAACCCGGATGGGCGCCCGCGCGAAGTGATAGCAGCCGAATTGGCCGAGAAACTTTCCGAAAGTCAGCGGCTTACCCTTCTTCATCCTTTCATTGACTCGGATGTGGCGCTCGGGCACTCCAGTGTTGGAACCGAACTTCTACAGCAACTTGAAGCCATCGGGGAAGATCGTCCGCTCGATAGCTTATTGGTGCCTGCAGGCGGCGGCGGTTTGGTAGCCGGGGTCGCGCTGGCCCTGCGTGCGCACCGGTCGACTACCCGTCTCTTCGCCGTCGAACCGTTTGGTTATGACGATCTCGCACGCTCTTTAGCTGCGGGAGAACGCCTCCAAAACGAAAAGCCTTCTCCTACGCTCTGCGATGCACTTCAAGCCCTATCACCGGGAGCTGTCCCGTTCTCGATTCTGCAAAAGACACTAAGCGGTGCATTGAATGTGACCGACGAGGAAGTGAAATTCGCGATGCGAGCGGCGGCTGAGTTTCTGAAACTGGTCCTGGAACCGAGTGGTGCTAGTGCGTTAGCGGCAGTATTGGCTGCCAAAGCTCGCGACCTGGATCTGGGTGATCGAGTCGGCGTCATCTGTTCAGGTGGCAACATCTCGGCTCAAGAATTCGCAAAGCTCTTGACGGAAACGCAACGGCACTAGAGAGCATCGTTCCAAGCTCACTTCCTTATATGTGGATAGAACCATGGCACAGAAACAGAACGTTGGAGCCTCCGCATTCCCCTATGCCACGCATTTGAATGTCCTATTCCAGCAGCTGCAAGAAATCGATGTGCCCGCCTTGGCCAGTAAGGTGGAAGACCGGTGGTACAACCAGACGCTGTGTAAGGTCAACGAATCTGTGGTTCGACTTGGCGTGATGCAGGGCGAATACCATTGGCATAAACATGAGGACGACGATGAGTTTTTCTTTTGCCTAGACGGCAACTTCATCGTGGACTTAGAGGATCGCAGCGTGATTCTCGGACCATTGCACGGATTCACAGTGCCCAGGGGAGTCGTCCACAGGACGCGAGCGCCAGAGCGTTGCGTTATTCTGATGATCGAGAATGCCGGAATCGTTCCCACCGGAGACTGAGGATTACGTGTCAGTCTAGGACAAGGTACGCGCACTTTTCATCTCACGGCTGATAACCCAAAAAGCAAAACCGCCCGCTCCTCTTCTTATTGGCCCGCGCGACGAGGCTTGAGGTAGATCCAAAAAAAGGGGAGAGATCACCCAGAAGGCGCCCCTCCCCCTCTCACTCACGCCGCCGGCATCATCGCGATCGCGAGATCCCAGAGCGCACTGTTGTCCAGAGTGCCGCGCCGGGTTCGTGCTCTCGAACGGCGAGCGCTACCAGTGCGCCTCGCACGTGAATGGTGGCGACCACGCCTGCAAGGTCAAGGTGAGCGTGCCGCGCGAGCGCGCCGAGCGGATCATCCTCGAGTGCGTGCAGACGCAGCTCTTCGACCCCGCACTGCTCGCCGAGCTGGAGAAGAAGTTCAAGGCCGCGGGCGCCCCGGTGATCGACTACGCGGCTAGGTTTCGGGTGCTCGAGGCCCAGGAGAAGAACATCATCGATGCGATCGCCGCGACCGGGCACAGCCCGGCAATGCTCGAGCGCCTCACGGAGATCGAGGCGAAGCGCTCGCGCATGACTGCTGCATGCACACTTCGAAGGCTGTGCAAACCCCTGGCCAGGCCGCGGAGAGCCGCGAGCGCCGAGTCAGGCGCGGATCCTGAGCAGCTGGCTGCCGGCGGCGAAGCGGCGCATGCAGCGATGCGGGACGTGTTCCCGAAGGGAATTGACCTGGAGGTGCACCCCAGTGGAAGGTTCCTGTGGCAGTGCTGGCGGCCGACGGGGTCGGCGCCCTGCTTTATGATGAATGGCGGACCGACGTGCTGGCGGCCTTCGAGCCAGTAGGAAATTTAATGGTAGCGGGGCATGATTCGGAATTATAAACACAGGATTGTCCACGAGGTGTTCTTCAGCTAGCCAATTGGAGAGTCCTCTCTTTCAACGGGAAGCTCTCGTCGGGCCGTGCGGCAACCGCGAATGGATCACGGTCGTTTGCCCTAATCCAGCTCAGGGCAGAATTCCGTACCTACCGAAGGTATCGCCGATGTCAGCTGAGATGGCCTTCGCCTGCGCGATGTCGGCTTCACCCTCCGAGGTCTTTTTCACTCGCATCTTGTCGATTCCCCGCCCGTAAAGGGACCAGGCATCGCGCGGCGTTATCTTGAGGGACGCATCGAAGTCTGCGATCGACTTATCGTAGTCCCCCAGCCTCAACCAGACCAGGCCCCGGCTGTCCGCCGCGTCGGCGTAGAACGGACTCGACTTCATCGCGTGGCTCAGCGCCTGGTTGCAATCCTGGAGCGCACGCTGCAGGTCGATACCGCCCAGAGCGCGCACGCGACAGCGCCAATTAAGTGCGCTATACAGCTTCGCGTCCAAGGGATGAGATGCAATCCACATATCGTATTGCTCTATGGCCCGTGGAAACTGCCCGAGGCGCGCATATCCGGCGGCCAGCGAAAAGTGCACGGCATCCTCCTTTCGGGCGGCGGTATTTGCGGCGTCGAGATTCGCCTCGGCGCCCGCTTTGTCGCCCGTCTGTATCAGCACGTCGCTGCGCGCGAGCAACGCCAGGACGTGGTTCGGCTTCAGCTGTACGGCCCGATCGAAGTCGGCCAGCGCGTTGCTCGGCTGTTTGGTTTGCCAATAGACGAAGCCCCGCTGATAGAAGTAGTCGGGATTGTCCGGCGCCAATTCACAAGCTCGAGTTAACGCAGGCAGCGCTTGATCGAATTCCCGTCGAGCAGCGAACGCCGCACCGCGCCGTGCATAGTCGCTGGCGTCGCCGGCATTCTTGGGATCTGGCGTAGCAGACGCCTCTTGGTTACCAGTTGCCCTTTGGGCGGCCTGCGCCCCGGCGTCCCACGCATCGGAGCTCTGCGCATCGGGCTCCGCTGCATTTTGAGCCAGGCCCGCGCTACCGGTCGGCTGGTTGGCTGGAGCGGCGGGCGGCGGCTGGGTCGAGGCCGCCGCGACGATCTTGAGATTGAACACGGGGCCGCCGTTGTAGGTGAAATAGAGCTTGTGCTGACTGTTCGCCACATAGATGTGGTGGGATAGGAAAAAATCTGCACCGATCAGCATGTCCTCCCCCTCAATATTCGTATCCCCGAGGCGCAATCGAGTGTTGCGCACCTCCTCCTCCCCGATCTTGAAGCTCGCGACCCGGGCCAGATAGTTTGCGACCTGGCCGCGGCCGATCCCCCCACCATATCCGGCGGGTACCACGCCCGGAGAACCGAGTTTGATGCCGGCCTTGGCGGCGGCCTTGACCGTGAGGTACGAGGTCGGTGCCCCTGTATCGAATGCCACGCGGATCTCGACACCGTTGACGTAGGCGGTGCCGGTGATCGGTTCGAGGTAGCGCGCAGCGGCCTTGGATTTATCTGAGGAGAACAGCTGGTATTGGTGCGGCGCCTCGATGTTCATGACGGAGTAGGAATCGCCGACATGCGCCCAGTAGGCAAGCGCAGTGTCACCGCAATCCTTCGCGAACATCAGCCTGACCACGCCCTGGGCGAGATCGAAGTCAACGTCGGCGATTTGCAGAAAGTTGCGGCCCAAGAGCCCGATGCTCTCCCCGCTTTCGTCGTTGCCGCCCACGATGAACACCACGTCGTGGAGCGAAATCCCATTCAGTTCAAAATTGTTGGCCTTGGTCAGATCGACATGAATGCGTCCTCCGATTCCACTGACATAGAAGCCGGGAGGAGCAGGATAAGTACGCAGCTTGAGCGCTGCTGCACTTGCTGGGCTGATCATGCTAAAAAACGCACCGCTATCGAGGCTGAATCGAACGTCGGTGCCGTTTATCTTAGCGCTCATCATGGGCCGCAAGTCGCTCATCGTTATCGGAAAACTGACCATTTCCCCAAGTATGCACTTCGCGGCTCCGGCCCGGGCCGGTGCACCCGTACACCAGACCATCAGGGAAAGCACCCAAACCAAGTGCTGACGCATTGTGAGGGAAGGACGACGATGCCGACTGAAACTGGGCGCGTACATCCATGGAACGCCTATGTCGACCCTCATTGGCTTACTCTGCCCGTGACGAGGTTGCTCGTCAAAAATCTGGACACTGGGTTGTCGGGGGTGAATCAATGGCTGCAAGGCGATCTATTGCTGAGATTCGACAAGCGAATATTGGCCATCGACGGTAAGGTTGCCGATCCTGGGGCCGTATAGTCGCACATCCGAAAACCGCAGTTTGCCCGACGACGTCACGATCCCCGACCTTTCTCCTGCCGGCTTGCCTGCCCCATCCGTGATTCCGCCAGCTGAAACTCCGAGATTGATGCCTCCGACATCACTGCACACGGTCGAATTTATCCCGGTCTGCATCGGCACGTGTTGCAACGGATCAGCCGCAACCTACGCCAAAGCCGAGTAGCGGCGCGTGAACATGCGCGCGACGCTGGCGCGGCGGCGCTGAAAAGTCAAAAGGCCAAGTCCCACCACCGTCAGTAGATCGAGAGAACCGCCGCCACCGTGGCTCTCTCCGCCCGTCGCCGTTGGTGCCGAGACAGTCACCGACTGATTCTTGTTCGACAAGTCGCCTGGACCCGAGCAGCTCAAGGTCAGCATTAGAGTTCCAGCGGTAGGCGGTTTGATCGTTACCAACTGTCACGGACTGCCCGGTCTGAACCGTACTCGGCGTTGCCGTAAGACTGACCGTCGGTACGGCCTTCGGATTCACGGTGACGTCATGACCTGTGTCGCGCTTGCGGACCCGACCAGCGCGGCGATCTGCAGTTGGAACTTGAGCGACGTAGCGGCCGTTACGGATGGAGCCGTACGCAAGCCGCCGGTTTGCGATACGCAGAATGTGCCCGTTTCGCCGAAAGCAAACTCGTATGGGTTGCCCGCCGTATAGACTCCCGGGGGGATCTGCGCACCTAACCCCAGAGTGAAGGTCGAAACTAGAGAGACACCGGACCCTCCAGACATACTCGCAGCTTTCCGGTGAGATCGACGTAGGCAAATCACGCCATACTCAAGGTCTGATAGCGCGTCCGGCCTGAAGAGTATTTCAATGGGTACCGCAATCTTGCCAATGTCATGGACGCTCGCCGCGAATCGCAGAATGGCAATCTCCGAAGCACCAAGCCCCAACTCTAAGCGATTGCGGCAGAGAGCTCAGCCGTACGATGCTGATGCTGCACCGTGAATGGATCGCGATAGTGATGCGCGGCTGACAGCATCGCAATGCTGCGGCCGAGCGAGGCGAACGCAGACTCAACGTCGGGAGGAACAGCCTTGCTCACGGGCGTCAAGGCCTGGGCCTTAGCGAGAGTTTCCCATTAACCGGTGGCGGCAGAGCATCCGAAATCCGAACAGGTGAAGGGAGAGATGAGACAGATATGTGACCAAGGTCACGAGGCACGAAATCTCAGCCGACCGCGACAATGCAGCCGGCTCCTCCCAGTGCAACTACCCATCGTTGGGGCGCACCCGATATCTTACCGCGGCCTCCGGTTGACCGACCATTCACTCCGGATTGGTTATGCGTTGAGGATACACAGTTGCCACGCTTTGACGGTCACCGCGACCCGGTGCAGTGATTGCATGAGGGCGTCGTTGCGGGAATCCACTATGGCACTGTACGTTGGGGCGCTTCGCGCTGGCGGTGCCAGAACCTATAACGCCCGCCTCTGAATCCGAGCGGGCACGCCGCCACCCTTCTTCAATGCGAACGACGTTGAGTCGAACCTTGTTGCGTACATTGAGGTAGCTATTTTATTCGTTGTCAATGTGTGAGGCGATCGACCTTGGTGTGTCTGCATGTGGATTAGGGTGAGCGCTTGGAACCGGCGTCGACCTCTTCGAGCGGTTCTCCTTTTCACTGGAGACTGGAATGCCCACCGTTGCACCGTTCGGCAACTCGACATCGATGTCGGCCACGACAAACCACGAAGGGACTGAGGTGTTTCGGCACGCGCGACACCTCGCGTGGGTAATCTCAATCATTGTCTCCCTCGCAGCTCTGAGCGCCTGTGATGATGGTGCCACCGGCGCGGCGGGTGCGTCGGGCGCTAGGGGCGTGCCAGGTCCAACAGGTGCTGCGGGTGCTCCGGGCGCTCCGGGTTCGACAGGTGCGCCGGGTCAAACCGGTGCTACGGGTCCGGCAGGGCCCGGTATCACTTGGACCGACGTCACGGCCGGCACCATACAAGCACGGGCGAACACGGGTTATGCCGCCGATCGTGCTTCTGAGGTCACGATCACACTGCCGGCGTCCGCCAACATCGGAGACGTGGTGAGCATTGCGGGGGCCGGGACCGGTGGATGGAAAATCGCGCAAAACGCGGGGCAAACCATTCTAAGTGAGGGCATCCCGACGTGGAATGCAAGTCCCGGCGCCGGGTCAAGAGCTTGGCATGGCATCACCTCGTCGGCCGATGCGACTCACTTGGCCGCGGTGGACGTCAACAACGGCTACATCTACACCTCGCCTGACTCAGGCGTTACCTGGATACAGCAGGTGAGCAGCGGCCAACATCGTTGGTGGTCCATTGCCTCGTCGGCCGATGGCAGTCACTTGGCCGCGGTGGACGAAAGCAACGGGTACATCTACACCTCGGCTGACTCAGGCGTTACCTGGGTGCAGCAGGTGAGCAGCGGCCAGCACTACTGGTATTCCATTACCTCATCGAGCGACGGCAGTCACCTCGCGGCGGTGGACGTTAACAACGGCTACATCTACACCTCCACTGACTCAGGCGTTACCTGGATACAGCAGGTGAGCAGCGGCCAGCACTCCTGGTGGTCAATTGCATCATCGGCCGATGGGAGTCATTTGGCCGCGGTGGACAACAACGGCTACGTCTATACCTCGACAGACACCGGCGTTAACTGGCAGCAGCAGACCAATAGCGGGCAGCACAACTGGTATGCCATTGCTTCGTCTGCCGATGGCACGCGCCTGGCTGCGGTGGAGCCTAACGGCTACATCTATACCTCGAACGATGCGGGAGTCACCTGGACACAACAGGTCGATAGCGGGCAGTACATCTGGCTTTCCATTACCTCTTCGGCCGATGGCACACGCCTGGCTGCGGCGGATGGAGGTGGCGGCTACATCTACACCTCAACCGACGGCGGTGTCACGTGGACGCAGCAGGTCAATAGTGGTCGGGGTTCTTGGGCCGCCATCGCCTCCTCGGCCGATGGGATGCACCTGGCCGCGGAACTCAGCAACGCAGACGTCTATACGGGAAATTTCCTGACACAGACGACCGTTGGCACCGCAGGCTCACTGGTCGGATTTCAATATGACGAGGTCCAGCTCCAGTACCTAAACAATGGGGTGTGGAATGTGACCGAGTTTGTCTCACATTCTGGTGAGATCACTGTGAATTAGAACCACTTTCACCCTGAGTGCGCGGTGGTGCGGGTAGCCGACTACCTTACGGAGCCTTTCAGGCGGGCGGCGGCACCGGGACTTAGTCTCGTCGCCGAAAAGGTCTACCGACTGCCTGAGACCGGCAGTTGCGGCATCGGATCGTAGCGGCTAGCAAATACCGACCTGCTCATCATAGCCGTCCCGATTCCGCGAAACTCAAAGTCTCACCGCCCGCGACGATGATGTGATCGAGAACGCGAATGTCTACGAGAGCCAACGCATCTGCGAGGCGCCGGGTGACGATCTCATCGGCTTGGGAAGGCTCTGCCACTCCACTCGGATGCGGATGCGGATGCGGATGCACGACCGATGCCGCGTTCTGCTTGAGCGCCTCCTTCATCACCTCACGCGGATGGACGGAGGCTCCATCGATCGTGCCCTGGAACAACGCCCTTTGCAGAGCGGTTGAGTGACCTGAATGTGCCTCGCTCGAAAATGTGGGCACGTTTTGGTCACAGCCCGAAAATTGAGTTGCTCTATGAAGCCGTAAGTTATTGATTTTATTGGTAGCGGGGCGGGATTCCTGTTCGGAGCAAGGACAGGATCTGGATCTCATTTCCGAGTATCCACCGTACGCAGAATAGGTCCCGCACTCTCTCGTAGCAAAAGTCCTCTTTCGACCCTCTGCAGACATTCGCGACCGGCAGCAATACAGAATCCCAATCTGTGTGACGAGGCAACTAAGTCAGCTTCAACTTGTGCAACAACGTATCGAAGCGCGGATCACCATGTACCTTGAGAAACAGCGGATCCACCTTTAGAGGCCAGAGAGTGCCCCTTCTTTGCTGATAGGCACGGTCGAGCCACGCAAATGTCGCGTCAGCCTCATCGCGAAATGCGTGTGCCGCAGCAATATCGTATTCATTGCGATCCGCAAATCCTCGCTCAAGCGCACCGAGCGCCGCATCGGAATCAGCCCGTCGACCCATGGCCCAGTAAACGCAGGCTAATGTGGCAAACCTGCTAGGGTCGTCAGATTCCTTCTGCGCCGCCGCGAGTGCTTCAGATTCCTTCCCCATAAATAAAAGCGTCAGTCCATATTGCGCCTGCGCAGTTAGATAAGCGGGATTCAAGTTCAGAAGCCTGCGAGAGGTAGCGACAGAGTCGACTAGAAGTCCGGCCATTTCCTCCCACCACGCAAGGTCCCACAATGTCGTCGTGTCGAGCGGATTGCGCTCCAGTATTTGGTTCGAAAAATCTATATAGTCTTGTAACCTACCGCTCCTTGCCGCCTTAATGCCGAGAAGGTTGCCTCGCGCGTAGTCGCCCAACTCACCATGGGGGTCTAGTGCCGCGGCCTTCTGGAAATCAGGTTCCGCCGCCGCCCAGTCGCCGGCTACAAAGTAGAGAACGTTGCCTCGAGCGTAATAGGCGAGAGCGCAATTCGCGTCTATCGCCAGCGCTCGCTCTACGGCATCCCGTGCCTTTTCCAGCGCTACATTAGCTGCTACATCCCCTACGTTTCCCTGCCATGCGTAAACACGCGCAAGCTTTGCCCAGGCAAGAGCGTAGCGGGAATCCAGTTTGAGCGCCTGTTGGAATAAATCGACTGCTTTCTCGCTGTCACCCCGATCGCCGCGATTGTAAAAATAGTTCCCTTGCAAGACTAGGTTGTAAGCGGCCAGGTTCCTTGTTTCATTCGACGCCTGCTGGGCTCTACTGGTCGACGCTTCATCCAGTGCGATATTCAGCGCCTTGGCAACGGTGGTTGAAATCTCATCCTGCACCTTGAATATGTCGGTGAGCTTGCGGTCGTAAATCTCTGACCACAGGTGCACACCATCCGATGCACGAATCAACTGTGCCGTGATCCGCAGCTCACCTCGCGACTTACGGATACTGCCTTCCAGCAGGTTCGCCACCCCAAGCTTTGTCGCGATCGAGCGCATATCCTCGTTCTTACCCTTGAACGCAAACGAGGAGGTTCTCGCAATGACCTTCAGATCTGGGTTATGCGCAAGGTGGTCGATCAATTCTTCGGAGAGACCGTCGGCAAAATACTCCTGGTCGTGCTTCTCGCTCATGTCGGTGAAGGGCAGTACGGCGATCGACTTGTCCGATATCGCCGACGCGGCGGAAACGGTTGCAGGTGTTACCGTTGCAACCGGAGCAATGGCGGTTCGCCGGGAAGATCGACTTGAGAGCCAAGAGTTGCCGACGAGAAGCGCGAGCAGCAGTACGGCTGTTACGATTGCTACCCATAGTCGCTTCCGACGCGACATTGGCGTGTTCCCCCGGATCGCCGTGACCCCATTGGTCGCGTTAACGCTCGAGTCGCCGCGAAGGCTGGCACCCGGGCCTGGCATCTCGGGCGCCCCGAGAAGTCGATGCACCGCAGCCACCAGTTCTGGCAAGGCGTGTTCTATCGTGCCGGCGCTTGCATCTAGCCAGTGCGATGCGCTGAGGAAATACTCCAAGCCCGTGGGTAACGGTGTGGTATCAAGGCGAAAAGCGACAAGCGGACGCCGCTTTGCACTGGCGCGCTCCACTTCACGCAAGACGTGCTGGGAACCGATCGAATTGACGGACAGCACGACAATTAGGATGCGCGCCGAGTTTATTGCCTCAACTATAGCGTCTGCATAGAACACACCTGGGGTTACATCACGCGGTGCAATCCAGCAAGCGATGCCGGCACGCTCTAGCCCCGCGCAGATAGAGTCCGCAGCTGCTTTGTCGGCCGAGGCGTAGCTGATGAAGACACGCCTTGGTCCCGCAGGCGCCTTCGCAGTGTCGGCAAGTCCCTGGGGATTACCTGGTTCGGTGGGTTCGGCCATTCAAAGGTTCTTTGTTGGCGACTTCATAGCCTACCCCAAGCCGCGAGCGGTTGCTTCGGAGCAGGCATTTCGGCCGGATGAACGTCCGGGTTTGGCCCGGGAGCCGTCGTTCCGGGTCCGAGTTGGAGGCGACCGAGCCTCAGTCTCAGTACGGATAACGTGGCAGGTGTGATACGCGCCGAGCAGCCGGTCGAGAAGCGACAGGAGATGATTACGCCTCCTCGAAGCTGCGCTCCGCTATCTGCCCGTAGCCAGTTGGGGAACAAGGCGCACTCCGAGGACCCGCATAGCCTTAACGATCGTTTCGAAGCTCGGATTACCGTCTTTGGAGAGAGCCT
>Ga0209060_10000737_pt1 | contig 48626 bp, 39 predicted proteins | sample Coa_R1_8_FD_187155 | JGI IMG/M metagenome (GOLD analysis project Ga0209060, IMG submission 187155) | Surface soil microbial communities from Centralia Pennsylvania, which are recovering from an underground coalmine fire - Coalmine... | ecosystem: Environmental > Terrestrial > Soil >...
GGTCCGACCGCAAAGTTCAGTCAGTTGTGCCGACCCTCCGGTCTCCACCTCGCTAAAGACGGCAAGGATGTCGGCATATTGCTGGAGGATCGTTTGTTTTTGCCCGATCAGTTGATGCTGCCGGTGCACATATCTGGAAAACTTCCCCGTGATCATCCAGCTGACCGCGATCGAAATAATAAGGGGTGAATACGAACCTACCGAGAGACCCAAATAGAGAATACCGAGGAGGCGGTTCTGGAAGATCAATGCGTCAAGGGTCGGGAACTTCGATTGAAAGAAAAACTCAGCGGCGGCAAGCAGAGAAAAGATTAGAGCAATCTGCACCCAGGTTTCGTGGCCCAGGCGGGTGACGTATACCCCCGCAAAAACAAAGACCACAACGAGGGTTACCAGGCTCATCCTGCGGGCGCGCAACACCGAATCCTTCTGTTGAAGTTTGGCCCTCTGCAATTCCGCGAAGCGCCGGGAGAGAAGGAGCCGAGGCGCTCCCGCCAAGCCTGCCACGATCACCACGAACCAGATGTATAGATGGCCGAGGTCAGGCAAAAATATCTTTCACTTTCTCGAACAGGCCTCGGGGCTCAGGCTTGTTCTCCATAGCCGAAGTGCCGCTCAACTCTTCCAGGAGCTCGCGCTGCCGTTTGGTGAGTTTCGAGGGAGTCTGAACCCTGATGTGCACATGAAGGTCGCCTTTTGCGCCTCCCTTGAGCGAAGGTATGCCCTTACCGCGAACACGCAACACGGCGCCGCTCTGAGTGCCTTCGGGAACCTTGAGACGATGGTCTCCTTCCAGCGTAGGAATCACGATCTCGGCACCCAACGCCGCCTGAGAGAATGAAATCGGAATCGAGCAAAGCAGCTCTTTGCCCTCGCGCTCGAAAAACGAGTGCGGCTTTACCTGAAGAACCACATACATGTCGCCCGCCGGGCCGCCGTTCAGCCCAGCATCACCCTGCTCCTGATAGCGGATGCGAGTTCCGTCCTCCACACCCGCGGGAACGGTAACGGGCATCACACGCTCTCGCATGACGCGGGCTTCGCCTTTACATTTTGTGCAGGGATCGGAGACGGTCTTACCCGAACCATGGCACCCGGGGCAGGTACGAGCCACGCTGAAAAAGCCTTGTTGATAACGAACCTGCCCGCGCCCGCCACAAGTGGAGCAAGTTGCCGGCCCCTTGTTGCTGGCCGAGCCGGTTCCTTTGCAATGATCGCAATCCTCGTAGCGGCGCGCCTTAATCTCCAGCTTGGCGCCAAAGGCCGCTTCTTCAAAGCTCAAGGTAACGTCTGCCCGAGCATCACCGCCGCGCTGTGCGCGGCTGCGGCGCCCACCACCCCCCACGTTGACGCCGAAGAAGTCGCTAAATAGATCGCCAAAGATCTCGCTAAAATCGACAGCCGAAGCGTCAAAGCCGCCCGCGCCATTGCCAACTCCGGCATGGCCAAACTGGTCATATCTTGCCCGCTTCTCGGAATCGCTGAGCACGCTATAGGCTTCGCTGGCCTCTTTAAACTTCTCCTCCGCATCGGGATTGCCGGGATTGCGGTCGGGATGGTGCTGCATCGCCAGCTTTCGGTATGAACTCTTAATTTCCTGCTCTGTCGCCGTTCGGGTGACGCTCAGGATCTCGTAATAATCGCGTTTTGTCTGCGTCGCCAATGCTTACCTCATTCTTTAGACACCGCTCTGCCGGGTTTTCGGCCGCTGCGCCAGAATTTTTTTGCCCGTCGGGAGGACGTTATCTGAACCAAACCTTCCCACAAGCAAGGCGGATACGTAATGAATATCCCGTCGAAAACCGGATGACGCGCATTTTCTACCCGCGCTGCCCCTATCGTTTCAACGTTTTTACGTAGCGCTTCTATTTTTTGCCGCGCTTGGCGACTCTCACCATCGCCGGACGCAACAAACGGTCTTTGATCTTATAGCCGGCCTGCAATTCATCGAGAACGTGGTTATCTTCGGCCTCATCGCTCTCGACCATCTCAATGGCCTCGTGCAGGCGCGGATCAAAGGGCTGTCCTAAGGCGGGAACGCGCTGCACATTCAGCTTCTGGAGCGCATCCTGGAATTGCTTATAGATCAATTCCACGCCCTTCTTGAAGTCTTCAGGGTGGACTTCCGCATTCTTCAAAGCCAGGGATAAGCTATCCACAATCGGCAGCACAACCTTAACGGAGTCCGCAACGGCATACTCGCGAAAGTCGCTATTCTCCTTGGCCGAACGTTTGCGATAGTTATCGAATTCAGCCTGAAGCCGCGCAAGCCGGTCGAGTAACGAGTCTCGCTCGGAACGAAGCCTTTGCAGTTCCGTGTCACGCGCCGGTTCCGATGGGGCTTCCACCTTGGGAGGCTGAGCCGTTGGTTCTTTTTTTGCGAACCCTTCCGGTTTCGATTCCCCCTGCTCGATGAAACCGTCGTTAAAATCTGCCGGAGGAAGTTCCTGCTCCGGCGCCTCTTTGGACATCTCCTCTGTAGGGATATCCGCCTTTCCGTTGGACTTACTCATCTCTCCCTTTGAACCCGGTCCTTTAACTGGAATCTTCACACGTTCTCATTCAGCAGCTTGTCGAATAGCTGCGCGATATAGGAAACCGCGGTGATGGTGTGCTGGTAGTCCATGCGCGTATGGCCTATGACAGCCAGAGAGCCGCGCATTTCATCGCCCACCCTGGCCGGAGCACCTATCAAGACAAAGTTCCTCATCTCCGGAACCGTATCTTCCAGGCCGATCACCACCCGAACAGCTTCCTGCTTAGCATCCAAGTAGGCGGCGAGCAGATCCGCCACCCGCTCTTTTTCTTCCATGGTCTTGAGCATCTCACGCAGGCTTTTACGGTCGTCTTCGCTTACGACCAGATTGGCGACACCTTCTACAAAGATGCTACTGGCAGGTTCGGTGGCTGCCAATGCGCCGCCCTTGTAGAGCTGCTCAAGGCTCTTGGCTAAACGATCGTATTCGTTGCGCTCCTGTTCAATTCGATGCCCCATCTCCACGCGGGTCGCATCGATCGTCCAGCCGGAAAAATTTTCATTGATATAGCGGGCCGCCGTGTCCAGATCTGTCTGCGACAGATCTTTCTCCAGACGCAGCATGCGATCGTGAACCACTCCGGATTTTGTGACCACCACCGCCAGAACCTTCATGGCCCCCTGGCGAGAGAAGTACACATGCTCCAGCGCGTTCTTAGGTCCCGCTTTCACAATGGCCACACCAACGGCACTTGAAACCAAAGAGAGCACATGTGAGGTGCGCTCCAGGAACTCTTCAATCCCAACCACGCCCTGGAGAGTTTCGGAAATCAAAGAGTGATCCGCCGGCGAGAGCACAGCCTTGCCGGAAATGTGGTCGACGTAATAGCGATATGCCTGGGTTGTCGGCACGCGGCCAGCCGAGGTATGCGGCTGCTCCAGGTAGCCGCTATCGACAAGATCAGCCATCACATTGCGGATGGTAGCCGGACTCAGCCCATCCTTATTCTGGCGGGACAAGGTTCGGGAACCTACCGGCTCACCGGTCGAAATGTAGGTCTCCACAATTGCGGTGAGGATTTCGCGCTCACGCGGCCCGAATTGTCCGTGATTTTGCATTGCATTTTTGCCTAAATCGTTCAAATCAAAACACTTAGGCGTATACGTAGAAGCTTATTTTACTCTTAGATTCTGAAATATTAGTGACTTGTTGTCAAGTATGATTCGAGGGTTGGATTTAAGGGTTGGTTTTGGAGATTAAAGAACTCTCTTTCGAGAATGGATTCTCCCGGAACTGAGGTCGCCCGAGGTCCACTGCCATTTTTCGTAAAGACGATAGCGGCCATCGGACAGAATTTCAAGGCGAGAGTTGCAGACGCCCGTCATCCTCTAGATCCGGAAGGGCGCCTGCTTGATTGACCTCACTCGAGAGTTAACGTACCTGAATGATATCTTCCGGTTCGTTTCCAACTTCGTTCACACGCTCGATCACGCGCCGGGCAAAGTCGAAGAACGACTTGGCGTGGGGCGATTCCTGACCGGCAAGGACCGCGGGCTTGCCGCTGTCGCCTCCCTTGCGAATCTCGGGATCAATCGCGATGGAACCTAGAAACGGCACTCCGAATTGCTTGGCGGTGCGCTCGACTCCGCCCTTGGAAAAGATGTCCACCTCGTGCTGGCAATGGGGGCAGACAAAGTGGCTCATGTTTTCGACCAAACCGAGCACTTCCACGCGGGCGGTACGAAACATCTCAATCGCCTTTCGCCCGTCCTGCAACGATACATCCGAGGGCGTTGAGACAACCACCGCGCCTGTCAACGGAACCGTCTGGAACAGAGAGATCACAACGTCGCCGGTACCCGGCGGAAGGTCAACCACAAGATAATCGAGTTCACCCCACTCCACCTGCTGCAAAAACTGCCTGACAATGGAGTGCAACATGGGGCCGCGCCATACGAGCGGCTTGTCTCCAGGATTGAGCAAACCGACGGAGATTACCTTGACGCCAAAGTTCTGCAGAGGCTCGATACGATTTTCACCCAACACGCGTGGCTGCGAGTTGGAGTTCATCATGAGAGGCACATTGGGGCCGTAAACATCGCCATCGAGCAGGCCGGTCTTAAACCCCATTTGGGAAAGGGCAACGGCGAGATTCACGGCGACCGTGGTTTTGCCGACTCCGCCTTTACCAGAACCAATCGCGATTATGTATTGAACGCCGGGCAGGGCCTGAGGACCTTGCTGTGGCGGCGCTCCGTGTGGATGTCCGTGAGCCAAGAGAACGACCTTTCACGCGCGAGAAATAACATTAACCAAAGACTAACTGTAAATTATACGCAAAGCCCTATTTGCGACGACCATCGATTTCCCTATCTCCATTTTCGAGTTTCCAATTTCCAACGACCGGGGTCATTACTTGAGCTATCAAAACCCGGGAGCGGCAAAAAATCGGAATCACGATTTTCGACGCTGCATTTCCTTTTTCCGGAGATCGCGCCGACGGCCGGCATCTTCATAGCGACGGCGCTCCTCATCTGTCTCAGGAATCGCCTGGGGCACCGATAGGTGGTGGCCTTCTTTGTCCACAGCTACGAACGTGAGGTAGGCGGATGCCACATGGCGCGTGGTGGCCGCGATGTAATTTTCCACCCAGCATTTCACCCCAACTTCCATGGAGGTGTGAAAAACACGATTGACGGAAGAGCGCAGAATCAGCAAATCACCGATATGAACCGGGGAGAGGAAATCAATGTGATCCATAGAGGCGGTAACGACGTAACAACGGGAATGACGGTGGGCGGCCAGAGCACCGGCAATGTCGATAAAGTGCATGAGACGGCCGCCGAGAAGATTGCCTAACGGGTTTGCGTCGTTGGGTAGAACGACTTCTGCCATTTCGGATTGGGAAGCCTTCACGGGGCTTGGAACGTCATGATGATGCGGATGGTTGGAGTGATTTGTATGCGTCGTCATTGGATGTTTTTAAGATGCGCAAGGAGACTCAATGATGAAAAATTTCTCGTCATGGACCTGGAGTTCAGGATTGATCCTTCTTACTTAGCCTTAGAGGCTCCAAAGACAGGGTAACTGCAGGATCCTATTCGCTTGGGTCAATCGTTGATTTTTGATTTTTCTTTCTTCGCATTTGCCGTTTGCTGTCCCTGATTCTCAAGGCATGCTGCCAGATAGCACTCCGCCTGGCGTTGGATGCGGCTGTCCGGATGCGAGACCTTCCATGAACCTGCTCGCAGGTCGTATTCAAGCTGCCCGTATTCTACAGGCGCATGGTTCAGGTCGCAGACATAGTGCAGGACAATCCTGTCGCCGCTTTCGTTCTTGGCGGCGCGAGCCCTGGAAAAGCGCACGGCATCACAATGCCGGTCCGATGGCATCCTGCCACAGCCGCCGGCGTGGCCCAGATTGCAGAAGTCTTTTAACTCCATTTCGCTGGGGAGATGCGCCTCCGCCGAGCCATTCTTCGAGGCGGTGCAATGGCCGTGATAACCGGCGCCTAGGGGCAAGCGCTGCGGAAAAGACCAGAGTGCGAGCTCACTCTTCCCCGTAGGATAAAAATAGGGACATGCCACATCGGCTAACTTAATTCGAGCGCGGGACAAGGTCAACCTGGTGAGATCGTGCGTTTCCCCAATCGGAAGGGGCATGTGTTAGATTTTTTCTTATGACTGAACCCAGCCGATTGGAGTTGCTGACACAATTTCTCGAGCAGAACCCCAACGATGCCTTTGCCCGCTACGGCCTTGCGATGGAGTACTCTAAGCTCGGACAGGCGGAGACCGCCCTACAGCAGTTCCATCAACTTTTGACGTCGCATCCGGACTACACCAACGGATACTTCATGGCCGCGCAGACGCTGAACAAGACCGGAAAAAAAGACGAAGCCAAAACGATGCTGGAGAACGGCATTGCGGCTGCACAGCGCACCAGCAACCGCCACGCGCAGGCAGAGATGTCCGCGATGCTCGACGAATTGAATCAGTCCGAGTGGTAATCGGATCGGTAAGAGTCTTCGCCTTATGACGAATGAAGAATCCCACGCAAATGGGGCCCTTATTCGGGATTTGCTTCCTGATGTATCTTGATCGGCTCTACATCCATAGACCCCACTTGTTGGACGAAGCGCGGTAAAGAGCAGAGCGCGAGGGGATCCATGGCGGCAGGCGGCGGAAGCGGGAGACCAACTCCAGGGCGCGCATACGCTGTTGCAGATCGAAGGCGCGGGTGTACTGCCGGATAATCTGAGGCATGGTCATGTGCATGGCTGCCGAAAAATTCTGCTCGGACATGGTGCGCTGCTCCTCGGGCGATTGCAGAAGCTCCAACATACAGTCCGCAAGCCGGCCTTTTTCGTTTGTGGGATAAAACTTGATTGCAAGCCCTTCGTTTTCGCACATCTCGCGGAAGTCGGGAATATCGGAAGAGATGATGGGCAGGCCGTATTGCGCCGCCAGGTGCGCCACCCCGCTGGCTCCCGTGGCGGAAGAATAAGGCAGAACCATGACCGAAGAGGCGCTGAAAAGCTCCTGCAACGTGTTCTCGGGCACGTAACCCCTTACCTCGATTTCAGGATTGCCGCGATATTTTGCCTGCAACGCTTCAATATAACCAGGAGAATTGCCATTATTTGCACCGGCGATGACCAGCCGGGCGTTAGGCATTTGTTTAATGACTTCCTGAAAACTCTCGATCAACAGTTCACACCGCTTGTACGTGCCCCACTTGCCGAAAGCAAGAATCCGATGATGAGGATTTCCACGAAGAGAAAAGTCCGGCCGCACGGGACGCGCAGAGAAGATACCGTGTGCGCGAAAATGAATATTTTCTCCCCGATACTTATCGATGAGCGTGCGGCGGTACGCGGGGAGGAGCACCGAGACCGAGTTCGCCATCAGGATCATGCGAGTGGCGAAATTGCCAGCGATCCTGAACAGAGTCTTGTTGCGAACGCCTGCGTCATCCAGGCTGATATGGTCCATCAGGTGATGCAGCGTGACGTGGGTGTAATAACCGGCCATACGGGTCGCAGCGGGAAGGCTCAGGCCGGAGAAGGCGGAAAATGGATGGTCCTTGTTGCCGAAGCTGGAGAAGATAAGGTTGAACCATACGATATCCGGCTTCGCCTCCCGCAAGGCCCGCAAAAGCATCCAGTGGTTCTTGAAACCGTTCACTTCCCAGGAGCGCTCCACAATAAAGTCCGACAGTTCGGGCTGCGGTTCCTGCAGCTTATCGGCAAGAATCGTGAGGCTTATGAGAGGATCGGCCTGAAGTTCGCGGGCGACATGAAATCCGTATTCGTTCAGCGGAGTTGTGCTCGGCGGAAAAGGACTTACCAGACAGATTTTCATTGACCTCCACCAGAAGCCCACGCCAAGGCATCGAGGCCTGTGAAGCTCGATGGAGAAGCCTTTTGCGGCGTGCGCAAGAATAATGAAGCCGTGATTCCACGGCGATAACGTAGTGTGTAGTTCATGTTCCTCAGAAGAACGATAGTTTCACTACGGGCCGAAAGGTCGTAGTTTTGCCGGGTCCAGTAAAGCTATAGAACGACTGTTGCTGAAGGCCAAACGAGAGCCGCAACGGATAGTCGACGGAGATGCCGCCGGAACCATCGCTGATGTTCCGGCGAACCGTTTTCATGTAGGAGACCAGAAAGCCGGTCTCAAAATTGTCGTACAGATGGAAGCCCTCGCCGCGGGTGAAGTCGAAGGCGCCGTCCACCGACCAATGCTCCTTCGGCCGATATTCAACACGAGCACCGGGCACGATGATCTGTGCCTGGGCAAACGTGCGATCTTGGACGCGCCACGAACGCACATACCTTCCCAAACCGGTGACCGCCAAGTTGCGATTGAACTTGTGCTTGATGCCGCCCCAGGTCGATGTCGTGAAAAATTCGCGGGCTTCGGGATGAAATAAAAGATCTCGAACCGAGTATCCGGTAACTAACGCATTATTTCCCCAAGGCTGGCCCACTTCGAATTCAAGAGAGGCCCCGAGATCACGAGAGCTAAGATTCTGATCGGTGAACGGCCCAGATTCGTGGATGGCAGAACCTCGTACGGTGATCCAGTTGTAGATGGGGGACGTATTGAGATAGAGAAACTGGCGGAAAAGATTCTGGTTCAGGGCCACCGGCGAGTCGGTATCACGGCGGACAGTAAATTCCAGTCCAGGATTAAATACAACGTGCGTGTTACCAACCCGCAGCACCGGTGTGACGCCAACATTGAACAGCGTGTCGAAGGTATTGCGATGGCTGATCAATAGCTGACTTGGAATCGAGACCGTACCCTGGAAGTTTCGCTCACCGAAATAGCCATTGATGGGGAGCATGCTTTCAGGGTGATAGTGGAAAGTCGCTCCGATTTCGGTGGCTTGCTGCGACCTTGGGGGAACCGGGGCACCGAAGAGCTTGTTATCCATTTCGTAAATCGTGGCGTCCTCGAAAATCGCTCCGCTTTCCAATCCGCTCAGCATATTCACATTGGGGCCGATCTGCGTACCTTCCTGAGCCGCCAGCGACATCAGGCCGCGTTCAGCGGCAAGATCATCGGCAGCGAGACGGTTGGCGTGGGCAAAAGAGGTGATGGCCTTTATCGTGTCATGGCGCTGGTTATAGATATTTGCCCACGCCATCTGGTAGTCATAGTTCTGCTCATAGTCTGAAGGATTTCCAAGCGCCAACAGGGCTTCCTGCGCGCGGCGGTCGTCGCCCTGGGCAATGTATACATCGGCTAGTCCGATGGCCACCATCTCGTCGGACGCACCCAAGTCCTTGGATTTCTCCAGATAACGCGTGGCCAGATCGAAATCATGCGTACTCAGAAAGATATTGGCGGCTTCCAGCAGATTATCAGTGGTTACAGGAGGCGCTTCTCCAATGCGCGATTCGGCAAATGCCAGCGCCACTTCCTGGCGCGCATCTTCATATCTGCCATCGGCCACGAATAGCCGTGCGAACTCCAGGCGCACGCCCACGCGGTCGGAGTCGGGTGCGTTGAGGGCGCGCGTGAATCTCTGCAGCGCGGCTTCCCTATCACCGAGAGATAAGAGCGCATCGCCGGTGGTCATGAGAATGGTGGATTGATCGGCAGCCCGGCTTTCGGCGGCGTCGATATAGCGGAGCGTCTCAGGGCGATGTCCCAGGCGAGCATGAGCGGTCGCCATGCTGGCGTAGATCAAGGCATCATCGGGAGCGAGGTGCAACGCACTCTCCAGTTCGACAATCGACTGGCCGTAATGGCGCGCATGATAGAGCGTATCCGCCAAGGCCAGATGCAGTTTCAGATCGTCCGGAGCGTAGCTTAGCGCCAGTCGAAACTCTTTCTCGGCTTTTTGCAGGTCACGCATCTGCCGGTATGCCGTAGCCCGCGACATGTGTGTAGCGCCGGATTCGCCCAAGAGTTTTTCTGCTACCTCAGTTTCATCCAGGGCCTCGCGAGAGTGGTGTAGCTGAAGGTTGGAGAGGGCCAGACCAAGATGGGCGATGCCATTGTTGGGGGTGAGTTTGAGCGCAGGTTCAAAATCGCGAATCGCAGCCTGGGCATCCTGCATATCGTTGCGGACGTAGCCACGGTTCACATAAGCCTCGACCATTTGCGGGTCGCGCGCGAGCGCGCGCGAATAGTCGTCAATGGCCTGCTGCAACAATTCATTCTGTTTATGGACGTGGCCCGCAAGCAGCGGGAAGTTCGCCTCTTTCGGCAAGACGTTTTCATAGCGGCTCACGAGCGCCAGCGTGTCGTCATAACGGCCCAGGTTGTAGAAATCATAGGCAAGGTAAACCGCAACATCGCGGTCCTTGGGCAGTTTCTTGATGACCTGTTCCCCGAGCCGGGCGGATTCGCGGAAGTTGCCGGAGTGGAACTGATAGCGCTCATCCTCGCGCATCACGCGGGGATCGTTCTTCATGGTTCCGGTTGCGCGCGCCAGCCATTGCCCGGCCAGAGGGATCGCATGCCCCTCGATGGCCGCGTTGGCGGCGCTAGCGACGATCAGAGAATTGGTCGGCGCCAGCTTATAGCCCTTTTCGTAGCTGGCTTCGGCTTTGGAGAAATCATGGATCGCCGTGTACATGTCTCCGAGGGCGAGGTAAGGCACATAGTCATCCGGATAGGCTGCCGCCAGCCGGTTGAAATACATCTCCGCTTCCGGAATGTTGTTCTCGTCGCGGGAGAGATACCCCAGTCCTTCAAGCGCGTAGCGATTCTTGGGGTCGCGCTGCAACAAGGAGACATAGACTCTCTTGGCCTCCGCCTTCAGGCCCACCTTCCAGAGCAAACTGCCATATTGCAGGGTAACGTTGTCGTTGTTCGGATCGATCTTCAAGGCTTCCTGCAGATCTGCCTGAGCACCATCGACATCATTGCTTAGAATCTTCACAGAGGCACGCAAGCCCAAATACAAAACACGCTCAGGCCCTTCAATCTGCAGTTTCGCCAGTTCGTCTTTCGCAATATTGAGCTGCTGTTCGATGGCCGGTGCGTCGCTGCTCTCCTTGTATGTCCCGATCAAAGAAAGACGCACCTGGGTGCGATACAGAATGCCCTCGGCGGGACTTTCGGGCATGTTGGCGAGAGCCGCAAGATATTCAGTGGCCGCATCGGTGTCGCGGCGCTCCAATTTCGCCAAATCTCCGCGAATCGCATGAAGACGATAGTGATTGGCATCAAGCTGCTGGGCGCGGGCGAGGAAGGTTCGGGTCTTATCGAGATCGCTGACCCGCATCTGCGCCTGAGCGGCGGAGAGTTGGAGATTGATCACGTTCGGCGCCATGCCGGCGGCCTTTTCGTATGTGTCCGCAGATTCCTTCTTCTGCCCGGCGAGTTCATACGTATACCCAAGCTCCGCAAAAAGATCCGCATTTCGAACGGGGGCGCGCTTCAAGGTTTCAATTGCAGACTTGTAATCGTGGGTCTCACGATAAAACTGAGCGACTGCGCGAAAGATGTCGGGATTTTTGGGGCTGCGGGCGCTGGCGCGATCCAGCAAGGCCTTCGCTCTATCGGGCTGCTTGAGCTTCATATAGGCAATCGCCAGCAGCAATTCCGCGTGCGCGGAAGGCTCCTGCGCTTCCGACCGCTCCAGTAATCCTCGGGCCGTGGAGAGATCCCCAGATTGCATAAACAGCTCACCGGCCATGGCAAGATCGGTGGGGCGGCGTGGATTGGCCGCAATCACCTCAAGTAACAGACGCTTGGCTTCATCGGCCTTGCCCATTTTTATATAGGTTTGCGCCATGCCCGAAAGGCCTTCCACCGAGTGAGGCGCGAGTTGCAAGCCTCGGGTAAACGCACCTAGCGAAACCTGAGACTGCCCGGCTAAGCGGGCGGCGTATCCAAGAAGAAACCAATGACGCGGGTCGTTGGGAGCGACCTGGGTGAGCCGCTGCGCGTAGTTCATGGCGGCCGCGTGATTGCCTCGCTTCAATGCATCGGAAGTGGCACGGGCATAGCGACCGGTCTCAATGCTTCCACCGAACTGTCCGAGGCCGCCGGACGAAGATTGGCCCTCTGACGACGCCGTAGAGCTTTGATTCCCCTTTTTTTGCGGATGCTTCTGCTGATTTTCAGAAGAAGGACTGTTGATCTCGAAGGTCTGCGCCCACGCACAATTGAGCGTGGCGCCGAATAAGATGGCAAAGCAAAAAAAAGCAAAACCCAAAAAGATACGTTTCACGGGACCACCGATTCCCTCATAGCGAGTTGTGGATAGGGGGCACCTCAGACCATCGTTCCCTTTGGGGTCTCGGATGCTTTTGTCATCAACCAAAGCGAACATCACGTCGTTTCGAAAGGTCAGATCCTTTCCAGGACTTATGTCCTGGGCCTGAAGTTTTTTTATCTTTGCCTGCCGACAAAGCAGGTGCAAATGGTCAACCGGCGGAGAAATGCCACCGTGGGCCGGCCAGCAGCAACTCCGCTTTCAAGATTGAAGATGCCATTCCAGCCTTTGAGGATTGCCTGCGTGCTGCTTTTACGCACGACTTGCGGGCCAACCTGTCCGGATGGCACAGACTACAACGGCCTATAGGACACCGTTGGGTATGTCCATAACCCTTGACCCATGCTAAGGAAACCCGGTGCATCCATCGAGAATCAAAGCTGCTGTCGCAGGAAGACTGCTACCGATTCGACCACTCCGATTTTGACGACTCCCATAAGCCGGAGGTTTTCATGAGTTCCACCGTTGCGTCCGGGCGCGCTGTTCCTGCTCTTAACCGGACGATACCGCTGACATGGATCATCTTGCTGGCATTGGCCGTACATGGGCCTCTGCTGCTCATGCAACTGCCCAACGATAGCTACGACGCCAACCTCCACAAATTCTTTGCCTCGCACTATGCGCACCACTGGTTCGATCCATGGAATGAAAAGCAGTTCACGGGTTTCTCACAGACGACGTATCCGCCGCTTCAACAGCAGTGGATGGCCCTTTTTTCCCACGTAATGAGCCTGAATCTGGCTTATATGCTGGTGCAGTTCATCGCCATTGCGCTGCTGCCGGTGGGGGTGTTTCGCTATGCGCGAATCTGGGTGAGTGAGCGGGCGGCAAGCTATGCGGCAGTGGGCAGCATATTCCTGGGCTCCTTATCGTTCCTGGTTTACGGCTCAGGCCAGCTTTCAACCACCTGCGCGGCACCTCTCTATTTGAACGCGTTGCCCTATTTTTACGAGTGGTCGCGGGAAGCCAAGGGGAAGGCATTCATCAAAGGACTGGCTCTTATCCTGGCGGCGGCTGCCGCTCACCACGTCACTCTTATTTTCGGCAGCATACTCTTTGCTCTGCCGGTGCTGGGAACGGCGATCCTGGACCGAAAGAAAGACGGAGCCGATGCAAGCATCGGCGGAGTCGCCGGACGGGCCATTCTCTTTGCGGTACTGACAATTGTGGGAGTCGGCATTGTGCTTCTGCCGTACTGGATCAGCCTGTACCACAACCCAATCAAGCAGATGCCAATTCCGCACCCCAGCCGCGAGAACTACCTAGCCAGGATGGACTGGACACTCAATTACCTAGTGATTCCGTGGGGGGCTCTTGCGCTGGCGCTGCCCTTCATCTTTCTTCGCGGCATGAAAGAGAGCAGGTTCAGGCCGCTGTTCCTGGGATTTTGGCTGACCTTGATCTTTGCCCTGGGTGGAACCACGCCTCTGCCAAGGTGGCTGCTAGGGCGCGCCTTTGAGGTTCTTACTTTCGAGCGCTTTGCATTTTGGGCAAGCCTCATGGCGCTGCCGTTCGTGGGGATCTTGGCGGTGGAACTCATCGACCGTTTTGGCAGGCCAGCGATGGTAGGCCTGGGAGCTTTAGCTTCGCTGACCATGGCCATGGCGGTTGCGTGGCCGATCTATCACGTCTTTCACGATCCGCCTTTCGACGTGCATGACCTCACTGCATTCCTGAATCGCGACGGACACGATAAATTCCGATACATCACCCTTGGGTTTGGCGCCAACAAGATGGATGAGGTTGCGACTTACACCACTGCCAACAGCGTGGATGGTGACTACAACTCAGCCCGTCTGCTTCCGGAGATGACGCAATACGGAGCGGCAGCTCTCACGAATTCCAAATATTACGGCATCAACGGAATGGAGGCCTTACGGGCCATTCTGAAACATGCAAGCCAATATGGACTGAAGTACATCTTCGTTCGCGATCCGTACTACGAGCCGCTGCTGGCTTTTGCCGGATGGCGCAAGGAAGAAGTCTATGACCGGGGCGCCGTAACGCTGTGGGGGAAAGATGGCATTCCGCCGGCCCGCAAGACCGAGTACGGGATACGGCCCACGGCGTTGGAAGGATTTCTCTGGGGCACGCTGCCGTTCGGCAGCAGCATCCTGGCCCTGATCCTGGTTCTGGCGTTTCCGGATCGCCGGCGCAAAGCGGAGCCCCTTAGCTTCCCCATCGTACCCGCGAAAGAGCCGGTTGTTTTTAAGGAGGCCCAGTAATGAGCCGCGTGCTGGCAATCGCTTTTATGGTGCTCACGGTAGCGCTAATCGTCGCCGGCAATGTGCACCACAGCAAGACCGCGCCCGCATCTTCGCCGGAGGGCGCGGTGCAGTCTTTGTTCGCCAACGTCAAAGACCACAACCTGAATGCCGCGTACTCCTATGTTGCTCCTTCGAGCAACGTCGATTTTCAGGATTTCCAACGGGAGATGCAGGGCCGCGACAGCAGCTTGCGCTCTTATTCCCAGCTTGAAAGCGTGAATCCGCGGGTGATGCACGAAAGCGAGAATGAGGCGCTCGTGCGAACCGAGCTGAAATATTCAACGGCTGTGGGAGCTTTCTACGACACTCGCGACCTGAAGGTCGCCAAGGACGACGGAACGTGGAAGGTGCAATGGCCCGCTCAAAAAGAACAACCTCTGCCGCCGCAGGTTATTCCGGTGAACTATTTGCGCTGGGACGTAATCTGGCGCGGTCCAGGCGACGACTGGGGCGCACAGAATGTAGAGAATCCTCATGTGCGCATCCTCTCGATGACGGCTAGCGAACACGATGGCGGCATCTCGATTTTGGGCGAGATCGTCAACGAGGATACGATTCCGGCTTTTGTTTCGGTGGACGCCACCCTGGTGGGCAAGAACGGCCAGGATCTTGCCGAAGAAACCAGCTTCGATAAGGTTTCGCACGTCTTGCTGCCCAAGGAAGTTTCTCCTTACCGCGTCGACTTTCCACAACGCTCGCTGGGGGAGGTCAAGAACGTCCGCCTGCGACCCGACTCCATGCTTGTGCCGGCTTCGGCAGATCCTGTGATTGGCGTGCTCCATCAGCGCATCGAGAAGGACGCCAAAGGACGCACAGTCCTGAAGGGCGAACTGCTGAATGAAAGTGGGCAGACGGTGAATATTCCCCATGTGCTTGCTACGTTCTACAACGATTCCGGCAAGGTGATCTGGGTTTCGGATGGATACCTGGACCAGGCATTGAGGCCACAGACGCCACAACCATTTGCCGTGGACCTGCGCGACGACTTAGCAAGCAGCGCGCACAGCTATCGGGTCACGGTGAACCAATACAGCGTGAACCGCCGCGACTAGGACAACAGGGCATAAGCAGGGACTCAGGACCAAGATGCGGGCTTCGGTCGACCACAAGATGGGGCGGTGAATGTTGATTCGAGAGAGAACTGCCATGGGTTTTGAAAGAGACGGCAACGATCCAACGCGTATGACCATGAGGCTGTTTATCCTTATTGCGCTTGCTATCCTGGTCGCCTGGTTTGCCGCGGACAGCGCCCGCGCCGATGGATCCCAGGACGGCAATCTTCGGCTTCCACCCAACCCGGTCGCAGGACAGCCAATGTCTGTGGGAGCAGGACACGAAGGCGGAGGGACGCTCTACCTGATCGGCCCCGGCCAAGTCATTCGGCGAGAGGTGAAAGAAGGCGGCGAGGTACAGATCAAGGGAGAAGAGTTACGCAGCGCAGGCCGCTGGGTTGCCATTCTGAAATCGGGTGGCTCGAGTTCGTCCAAGGTATTTTGGGTGAAGGAAGGCACGCCGGAAAGCCTCAGCTTCCTTGCTCATCCCTCACGCGTTCCGGTCGCCAGGCAAGGCGTGATCAACGGCTTTGTGTTTGTCTTCGACAGGTTCCACAACCTCATCCTGCAACCAACCCCGGTCAACTTCTCGCTCTCGGTTGGTGGAGCTGGGGCAACGCATACAGTCGCAAGCCGCGATGGGCTGGCTTCCATCGATGCGTCATCGGCGGCAAAAGAGGGAGCGGCGCAGTTTGTGGCCTCGGTGGGCAATGTTTCAGTACGCCGCGTGGTGCAGCAAGTGGCCTCCGAACCTTGCAACCTGCGGATGCATGTAGCGCAGCGGACCAAGGATGCGGTAATCATTGAAACCGATCCCGTTCGAGATTGCTCGGGAAATGCGGTACCGGACGGCACGATCGTTACGTTCATGCAAACGGACGCCACAGGCAAGAGCATGGTGGATGCACGAATCAAAAAAGGAATTGCTCAAGCCCAGCTACCGCTTTCCAGCGACGCAACCATCTCGGTGGCTTCGGGAGTCGTGCTGGGAAACAATGAGCTGCGGATTGGAGGCGGACGGTGAAGATTTCCCAAGTTAAGAAAATCGTGCTGGGCGCTGGATTCGCCGTGCTGGGCATTGCGGTGCTACTCACAGCGTCCGCCGCCTCGAAGCCCGATATCGTTTTACGAGTCGATCAGGCCAGTCCTCGCGAGGTGGAAGAACCGACGCAGCGGGCCGTCCTTCGCGACTACACGACCGCGTGGGAGGCCATGAACGTGGCCCTGGCGAACAATACCTTGAGTCCTTTGAACGACAACTTCGCGGGATTCGCGTTGGAAGCGCTGACCCAGCGAGTCAAGGACCAGGAGGCTAGCTCACTTAAGACCCGCATCATCGATCACGGTCACAAGGTAGACGCTATCTTCTATTCGAGGGACGGATCGGCCATCCAGTTGCGCGATACCGCGACTCTAGAAACCCAGATCCTCGACGGCAATACCATTCTTCACAGCGACGAGTCCCAAGTACAGTACATTGCCATCATGACCGGAGCGGAAGCTCGCTGGAAGGTTCGAGTGCTGCAGGATGTTGAGGGGCGTTGAGTCTTAAAGTCTTAATCTTCACTTTTTGGGGCGATTTTGGGAAATGCGAAAAAAGTGAAGTGGAATGATTGGATTCATTTCCTGCCGCCAAGTTCATAACAATCTATCTATCGTAATTTTACCAGGGATGGAATCTCGTATATAGCGTTTTTGTATGCCACAGGCGCTAAAGCGCGGGGTTTGGCGAAGCACGCAACGCATGGCTGAAGCCATGCTCTTCCACAGTTGTGCCAGCATTATTTACCCATAGGAAGGAACACCAAGACGTTGCTGAAAGAGCACGCGTGAGAAGTAGGCCGAAGCCTTAAAGAAGCTGTGCTGTGCCTCCGGCACTCGTCTCTTTGTTCCACATGTATCCACGCCTTCGCTACGCTGCGGCACGGGCTACCCTCTCGGCGCGCCTCCGGCGCTTGGAGCAACTATTAGGAAACGTTCTTGTCGTTGATCGCTATCTTTGAGGAGCCACCGTGGTTTCTACACGTTCCAAGCTGTCACACGGCGGCGGTCTTCTTCATCGATTTCAGAGCAATTGCGCCCAGTACCGCTACAGCACCGATAATCGCGATCCATAGCACGGCCGGGTGGCGCTCGGACCAGGGACGATCGTCCGGGCGGCCTACATACGCCGCGTTTCTTTCCTCCGGCCCAAGTTGCAGAGAAGTTGCGGCATTCTCTTTCTGAAAGAACTTCGCATAGTCGTAGATGGGCCGCTCCAGTTTGTCGTCGCCGTAGAAGAGCCGAGCTTGAAGGTCCGCCGTCGAGTCGAAATAAACTCTCCGCTCGTATTGCTGCAGCGAGACTCGGCTGATTTGGACAGGAGGATTGTCTTCGTTGTGGATCACGATCTTGAGGCCGTCAGCTCCCGTCATCCCGAAAAACAGGGTGGTCTCTTCGGAATCGATCTTTTGGCCGTGGCGCACAAGATGGACACGGCTAATTTCGCCCGTCTGCAGAACGTCGCCCTTGGCATCCTGGATATCCACCGCGCGGCGGAAGTTTCCCTGAGATGGATCGACCGTGAACTCAAGCCGCTCGATGGGAACGCGAGCGGGAACGGAGAGAGAGAAAAGCGTATCCTTGCCCTGCTGCGTGGGGGCCGATACCGAACCCACAGGGCGAAGAACGGCACGCTCTTCATACAGCACCCTGGCGATGGCCCCTTCCACATCGGGGGGGCTTACGGAGTTCTCGATGGTCACGCGCAGGTACTTATAAGTCGACAGCGGGAGCTGCAGAGTGGTATTGCTGCCAAGCTTCTCGTCCGACAAATCGTAAAGGGTGGTGGCATTCAGAGCCGCCCATTGGGGCGCATGAACGTCGTTCTGGCCCTCAACACGAGCGCGAGACACAAAGTTTTTCGTAGCCAGACGCAGCCTCACGCGGTCGTACTCGGCGAGTGCGCTCATATCGACGATGAACTGCGTTTTTCCGCCCACGGTTACGGGCTGCAGGATACGGACCATGCTCTCCTGGCTTTCCGAGCCTCCGCGCTCTTCCGTCAGTGAATAGGGAACCTCTTTCTCCCCGGCGTAAATGCGGAGATCGTTCAACGAGGGCTGGGCGTGCTGCCACAACGCGTCGTCCACAACCAGGAAGTGCTGTCCCGCTGAAGAAGCCGGCTGGATGGCACGCTGATATTGCAGGTACGTCAGCGGCGGTGTAGCAAGGACTGCAAAGAGCAATAGTAAGAATCCATGTTTCATACGATGAAGTTTTCGTTCCTTCGTTCGGCGAAGATTTGATTTCCGGATGCATCTTATGCGCCGAAAGGATCTGTGTTTTTCTTAAAGGATCAAGGCGCCGGATGCTCCTGGGGAGAGTCCTTGGGCGGATGCGACGAAAGCTTGAGCCAATCGCGCTGATAGATAAACGAGATCCCCAGAAGAACCGCTCCCAGCGCCACCAGACTGAGGATACGATAGCCTTTATCAAGCTGCGAAACGTCGTAGATAAATACTTTCACAATGGTGAATCCAATCAGGATGAGGGCTTGCCAGCGCACAAAAGCCGACCGCTGGCGAAAGCCCACAAACATCAAAATGGCGCCATAGACAAGATAGATTGCGGAATAGCTAAACTCCCGTTCAATTTCCAAGCCCCCGAAGTCGTAGGACCGACTCGGATGTTGCTGCATCGCCGAATAGCGCTGACGATCAAAATAACTGGAGGCTTCCAAAGTGAAGGCAATCAGCACCAACAGGTTCAGGATGACCTGGGCGATGGAGATGAACGTCCTTTGATCGCTCGAAGCATAACGCGGACCAAAGCGGATAATCGCGCCAAGAACGGCAATGGCAACCAAGTAGGTCAGGAAACGCATGTTGAGAAAGAGCGTTTCCGACTCAATGTTCCCGTATCCATAGGGCCCACGGAAATAATCAAACAGAAGAAGGCGGAATATGCCTAGCCCCAATGCGGTGGCAGCGAGATAGCCAAGAAATGCGGTCTTGGTCCTGGCCGCGACCCACAACAAAACAGCTGATTCGATGAGCCATCCAATAGTGACCCAGTGGGCCCCGAGCTTCAGCGGAACCGCGATAGTAATAAAAGCTACCGCGATGGCAACGTGAAGGAGATTGACAAAGCTGGTGTCCTGGTGGGGAAACCGGCGGCTGAAAGCGTTGCTGATACCGAGGTAGACAGCCGCCAAACCCAGCGCGTACCAGGTTAATGTGGCCTTGTGATCCAGATGCATCATAAACAGCTCAACGAAAAAGACCACGGCATTCAGCAAAGGCAGCAGCGTAAGCGTTATCGAGGGGCCTGAGCCGCGACTCGATTTTCCAAAGGGGGTTACCAATGGAATCGAAGCAAAAACTAGAGCCAGGATCGCTGCAAAGAGAACGGTGATTCCCCTGGCGTCGTCGCGATAGTAGTCAAACGCCCAGCCCCACGAAAGAACGATCGTCCCCACAAAATTCAGCCACAGAAGCCTTCTCCATGGCCGATATCTGGCGATCCATAGCAGCGCCACATCGAGAAGAAGGACATAGAAAAACAAGATGGCTTCGTGGTTCTCCCCCGAAGACACCAGAGCAGGCGTGGCAAAGCCACCCATGAGAGCAAAAGCTGCCAGCAACTCGGCGTCCTGGGTGAGAGCCAGGACGATCATGGATGCGGTCACAATCACCATCGCAACAAAGGCGACCGATGAAGGAATGACCGCGTAAAGCCGGTATCCCGCCCAGAGCGAAAGATACAGCGTGCCGATGCCTACGGCTTTCAACGAATAAGAAAACGGTGCGTGGCCGCGATTGCGGAACCACTCGCTCCAGACAATGAGGCCTATTCCGGCCAGCAAACCCAGACCGACTCGGCCACTGGGGCCGATCCAGTTGCTGTCAAACGCGTACTTGAGGAAGTAGGAAACACCGATCAGCATGGCCACGATGCCGACCCGGTTCAGCCAATATTGACCGATCTTGCGCTCAAGGTTGGATTCTTGGTCGGTCTGGCGCGACGTAACCGTCGCAAAGCGTGGCGGCTGAGGCTGCAGGCGCGGTGGCTGCGAAGGTGGAGGCTGGACAGGAGAAGGCCGATTTATTGGAGCTATCGGGTGCGGGAGCGGCTCCGAGGGTTGAGTTTGAGCCTGCGGTTCTCTTCTGGTTGCCGCAACTTCCTGTTCAAGCCTGAAAACTCTTGCCGTAAGAGCAGCTATCTGCTCCTTAAGGAACCCCAACTCATAGTCGCCTGACATTAAGCGTACATTACTCTATACCAAGGCCAGGCAGCAATCGGTAATCGTAAGCAGCAGTAACAATTAGTAACGAGGGAGCGGCGGAAACGATTTGCATCGATGGGAACGACAAATCTTCGCAGGGCGGGGGCTAAAGCCCAATTTTATTGGGACGTCTTGACGTGGCCCTAAAAGGGCCACTCTTCCACAGTCGCGCCAGCTTCATCGCAGCCTGAAGTCAGCATCAGAAATCATGGATACGTGGCGGTGTTCCTGCAGGCATGATCGAGACCCACCCTTTGTTCCGAGCGCAAGGACCAAGAGCGCGCTCTCCACAAAGAATGGGGCACCCACTTTCCCGTGAAAACTAGCTTTTCGTGTTGGCAGGTTATGACCGCCCGCGGTCGCTGAACGCAACCCCTTGTGATCCTCACGGGGACTCTAAAGGGCCTGTCTTTAACCCTAGTTCCATCTGCACCCAGTTCCACTTGCACCTAATTCCACTTGAGATTCTTGAGCTGGTCGAGGTTTACGTTTCCTCCACTGAGGACGCAGGCTACCTTCGAGCCTGCAGGCGCTTTGACGAGACCATGGAGCAGAGCGGCGACCGGAGCGGCTGCGGCACCTTCCACAACCAACTTGCAGTGCGACATGATCCAGATCATGGCGTCGAAAAAATCGCTATCGGGAAGGGTAACGATGTCGTCTACGAAGCGCTGCACCACGGAGAACGTGGTCTCGCCGACACGCTTCACACGGAGCCCGTCGATGATGGAATCCACTTGATCCAAGGTAACAACGCGCCCGGCTTCCACACTCTTTTTCATGCCAGGAGCACCGGAGGATTCCACGCCGATAATCTTGATCTTGGGATTACAAGCTTTGAGCGCCATGGAGACACCGGAGATCAACCCTCCACCGCCGATGGGAACCACCGCCACGTCAATCTGAGGAAAATCCTGGTAAATCTCGAGGCCAAGCGTTCCCTGCCCGGTGATCAGTTGCAGGTCGTCGAAGGGATGGATGTAGGTTAATCCGCGTTCCTGCTGAAGCTGCTTGGCTTTCTCGTTCGCCTCGTCCCAAATCGTGCCATATTGCACCACTTCGGCTCCGTAGGCGCGGGTGGCATCCACCTTCGATTGGGTGGCGTTAGTCGCCATCACCACAACAGCTTTCATCTTATAAACGCCTGCGGCCAAGGCAACGCCCTGGGCGTGATTTCCGGCGGAGGAGCAGATCACGCCGCGGCGACGCTCTTCTTCGGTGAGGTGACGAAATTTATTCAGAGGTCCCCGCAGCTTATAGGCTCCGCCCTTCTGAAAGATCTCCGCCTTGAGGCGGACATCAAATCCGGTGCGCTCGCTCAACAGCCGGGAGGTAAGCAGCGGCGTGTGATAAGCGAAGGATGAAACAACCTTGGCGGCTTCCTGAAAATCCTGGAGCGAAACAACCGGGGCGGTGGAGACTTCTGCTGTGCTCATGAGGGTTCCTTAAAGAAAACATGAAAGTTTATCAATAGGCGGCGTTTGCGGCCAGCGTTATCGAAATGGGCCACGGGCGCTAAAGCGCGGGGATTGGCGGAGCGCATCGACGCATAGCTAAAGCTATGCTCTTCCACGGCTGTGCCAGCTTTAGTGACGGAGCCAAAGCGCAAAAAAACTCCTAAACCACACTGCTTTTGTGCTCATTTTTGTAACGGCGGCTAGCTGCCGGCATCATCTAGCCCACCCTTTGCTCCGAGCGCAAAAAACCAAAGCGCGCTCTTCGACAAAGGAAGGGGCACCCCCACTCTCGTGAGGTCATGAACCGAGAGAACGCTTTGACCTCTCGGGCCGCGAACGTGTTTATTTCCGGCAGATGGCGCGCACCACGTCCAGAGTCTTCATGCAATCGGCGCGGCTAATGTCATTGTGGGTCACAAAGCGCATCTGCTCGGAATCGATGCCGGCGGCAAGAACATCCATGGCGGCAAGCTTCTGACTAAATTCAGTGGTGTTCATTCCGGTGCCGGTGACGCCAAACACCAATATGTTGGTGGGAACCTTCTTGGGATCGATCCTGATGCCCGGCACCTGGGCGAGTCCCTCGGCCAAAACAGCGGCGTTCTGATGATCTTCCGCGAGACGCGCCGGCATTTTTTCCAGAGCCACCAGGCCAGCGGCGGCCAGAATTCCCGACTGCCTCATTCCTCCACCCAGCGCTTTTCGGTACGCCCGAGCTTTTTCAATGAATTGGCGGCTGCCCAGCAACATGGAGCCGACCGGAGCGCAGAGCCCTTTTGAAAGGCAGAACATTACGGAATCAAATTTCCGGCTGATTTCCGCTACCGATTTCCCCATGGCTGTGGCGGCGTTGAAGATGCGAGCGCCATCCAGATGCACGGGCAGACCGGCCTCGTGGGCGCGGTCGCAGATCTCATCGGCAAGGGCCTGGGGATAGATTGTGCCGCCACCAAGGCTGACCGTATTTTCGAGGGAGATGAGGCCGGTTTGAGCACGATAGTAGGCGGGCGGAGCGATCCGCTTCTTAATCTGATCCCAGGTTAAAACGCCATCTTCGCCCATGAGTGGACGCGGCAGACATCCGGAGAAGGCCGCCACCGTAGCCGACTCCAAATTGATGAAGTGCGCGCGCTCTTCACAGATGATCTCCTGGCCGGGGCGGGTGTGAATCTTAATGGCAATCTGGTTCCCCATGGTGCCGGTGGGAACAAAGATGGAGGCTTCGCGCTCGAACATGCGGGCAGCGAGCGCCTCCAGGCGGTTCACGGTAGGGTCTTCCCCATAAACATCGTCGCCAACCTCGGCCTCGGCCATGGCTCGGCGCATTTCCGGAGTAGGTTGGGTGACCGTATCGCTACGGAGGTCGATTTTTTTGGCAAGCGCGGAGTTGGGACGGAGTTCCTCCGCAACCGAATTTACTGGCGAGGCGAATTTTGTGGCCATGCGTTTTGCGTTTCTATTCCTGAAGTCCTAACGTCAATCCTGTTTTATTCTGCGAAGCGTTGTATTTACGAAGCGACGATTCAGGCCGGAATTCTTGCGCTTTCCGGCCCTGCATTTTCCGATCCTGCGTTTTCCGGCCCATCGATAAACCTTGCAAAAACATCATTGGAGAGCAGCCGGCCGCGAGGCGTCAATCGGACGAAGCCGGCTTTTTGTTCCGATTGCTGCAGCAAACCTTCACTTATCAATTCGTCGATGATGGGGCGGCAGCGCTGCAGACGCTCGCCAAACTGCACCTGGAGATCGCCGAGATTCACTCCACGATTGAGCCTTAAAGCAAGAAAGAAGCTTTCTTCCAGCGCCTCTTTTATGCCAACCGGCATGGCCTTCCACTGTGGAGCAAGGAGGTATTCATCGTAAGAATCGGTGGTTGCAAACCGGATGCTCTCAACCTGCTGCACCTGCAACTCCGGTTGGGAAGGGAGCATGGAGTGAGCATCCACTCCAAAGCCGGCATAGGGACTGCGGGTCCAATATTTCAAATTGTGGCGAGACTCAAATCCAGGGCGCGCAAAATTGGATATCTCATACTGGTCCACGCCGCGCGCGGCAAAAAACTCACAGGCACTCTCGTAGAATGAAGCCGTGGCATCGTCGTCAGGCACGAAATGAGCATGGTAGCGGCTGCCTCCGGCCATCAACTCACGACCGAGACGTGAATCCTCATCGACTTCCAGCATATAAACGCTCAGGTGCGGCACAACGCAGCCGATGGTGTTCTGCAGGGAGTAGCTCCAGCTTTCCGGAGTCTGGTGAGGCAGACCGGCAATGAGATCGACATTGATGTTGCCAATCCCGGCGCGGCGGAGGCGCTCAATGTCGTCCACCACCTTTTCGTGGTTGTGCAGACGGGCGACGGAGGCGGCTTCCTGGTTCACAAAGGACTGCACTCCGAGGCTCACGCGATTGACGCCACAGGCCACGAGGGATTCGAGCATGGCATCGGCGATGGTTCCGGGGGCGCATTCCACGGTAATTTCGGCATCGGCAGCAAGGCGGAACTCCTGACGCAAGACCGCAAACAGCTTCTTCAGCTCTTCGGCGGGAAGAAGGCTGGGAGTGCCTCCACCCAGGTAAACGGCATCCGCATCTTCAGGAACAATAGCCCCCAGTTGCCGACTTGCATCCCGGCAGGAGACAATATCCGCGCACAATCGCCCAACATAGCGGCCCATCTGTGCGGAGGAGAATACTCCGGACGCAAAGTTGCAGTAGCTGCACTTTGAGCGGCAAAACGGCACCGATATGTATATGCCCAGGGCCATAAGACTTAAGTGTGGACGCTGCTCGAACCAATATTTAGATTATAGAGTCCTCCTATGCTCAAACGCGCAGTCGTGACAGGTATGGGCGTTATCAGCCCAAACGGAATCGGTAAGACAGCGTTTTGCCGCGCCATTCTCGCAGGCAATAGCGGAGTGAAGCCCATTACGCGCTTCGATACCTCGGAGCTTCCCGTAAAGATCGCCGGTGAGGTCCAGGATTTCAACGAATTTGATTGGATCGACGAGCGGGAGCGCAAGCATGTATCGCGCGTGGTGCCCCTGAGCATCGCAGCATCCTCCGAAGCGCTCACGGATGCGGGTATCGATCCGCAAAGGCTCTCCATGGAAGAAAAACGGGAGATCGGCGTGGTCCTGGGAACGGGAGGCGGCGCGCAGGAGTTCTCCGAATTGCAGTATCAGCTCTACTACACGGGCAAGGCCAAACAGATCAGCCTGTTTAGCGTTCCGAGCGGCACGATGGGGACGATTTCCAGCGAAATCAGCATGCGATTTGGCTTTCGCGGCATGAGCCATGTGATTACGACGGGCTGCACATCGTCAACAGACGCGATGGCGTATGCGCTGCGGCAGATTCAACTTGGCATCCAGCCAGTGATGCTGGTGGGAGGAGCCGACGCGCCACTGGCATTCGGCATCCTGAAGGGATTTACGTTCATGAAGATCATGACGGAATCCTGGAACGACGAGCCGTCACGAGGGTCGCGTCCCTTCAACCTCGACCGCGACGGGTTTGTGGTGGCAGAGGGCGCGTGGATGTTTGTGGTGGAAGAGTATGAGCGGGCACGGGCGCGAGGAGCACGTATTTATGCCGAAATCGCCGGATACGGCTCAACCTGCGAAGCCTTTCACCGGGTGCGTCTGGAAGAGTGCGGGGAAGAACCGGCGCGCGCGATTCAGCTTGCCATGAAAGAAGCTCGCATCTGCTCGAAAGACGTTCACTACGTAAATCTGCACGGCACTTCCACTCAATTGAACGACCGAATCGAGACCCGCGCTCTCAAACTGGCGCTGGGTGAGCACGCTTACAACGTGCCGATGTCCGCGTTGAAGTCGCAGATCGGCCATCCGCAAGGAGCGTGTGGAGCGGCAGGCATTGCCGCCACGATTGTCGCGATGCAACACAGCCTGCTCCCGCCGACCATCAATATCGAGAAGCCAGACCCCGATTGCGACCTCGATTACATTCCTCAAGCAGGACGCAGAGCAGAGATTGAGCAGGCGGTGTGCAACTGCATTGCATTCGGTTCAAAGAACTCGGCGCTGGTGTTGAGGAAGGTGAATTAGCACTCAGCGGTCAGCCTGTCAGCAATCAGTAAAAGCAAAATCGCCTGCGGCGCTACCACAGAGGACACAGAGGAAAAGATAGAGGTCACAGAGGGAGCATCTAGCAAGTTGCCATCAACACTCAGCAATCGGTAGAAACAAGGGCAAAAACACAGAGGGCGTAGAGGTAAAACCAAACCTCCTGTAGCGCTCTCGCTGAGTACACAAGAGGAAAAACCAAAGTGGGCAGGGGGGAGCATATGGCAAGTTGCATCAGCAGCGAGAAACAGCCATCTCTCAGCCTGTCAGAATCCCCAAAAACAAGTGCAAACCAAACCTTCACTATAGATGTGTAGTTTCCGTCTCTTCCCTGTTTGTTTCTTGTAGTAGAACGCACCTAACGCCACACGCCAGCCATTTCGTCCCGATTCAGCTCTTCAATCATAGTTGCTTTATCAACTAACCCACCCTTGCTGCCGAGCGCAAGAAACCAAGAACGCGCGCTCCACAGGATAGACATCCTCACTGGATGGCATGCGCGTTTGTGAGTGATCTTGAGTGATATTGTCACTCCGATCTAGAAGACCTTTGGACTGGTTTGCGCATCGGCAACCGCCTTCGTAGCATCTCTTACGCGCATCACCCGCGTTTGGACGCGATCCAAAAGCCAGTCGCTGTGTGCGTTTGTGAACAGGCAGTTCCAAAAGCGAACAGCAAACTTGCCAAATTTGGCCGCCGCCGGGGCCGTTTGGCCTTTGGCCTCAACACGTTGCTGGATGGATTGCTGGCTATCGAATTGCCAATCTTAGGGTATTCACTTTTCAATTCGGGGGGAGCCACCGTGGAAAGCCTGTTTCAGGATGTTCGCTATGCCGTGAGAACGTTACTGCGCACTCCAGGGTTTGCCGCGGTGGCTGTCTTAACGATTGCCTTGGGGATCGGCGCCAACAGCACTATTTTCAGTTGGGTGAACTCAACGCTTTTGCACCCATTGCCCGGTGTGGGGAACACAGAGGGATTGGTCGCCCTTACGCGAGCGGGAAAGGCGCTGCCTGATCTGGTTTTCTCCTATCCGGATTATGAAGACCTGCGGACAAGGGCAAAGAGTTTTGCCGGATTGGCCGCCTACAAAGGCTCACGGGTAAGCCTGACCAGCACAGGCAAGGCGGAGAGCGTGTGGGTGCTCTTCACTTCCGCGAACTATTTCGATGTCTTGGACGCCCCACCGATGTTGGGCCGCGGATTCACTTCCAAAGAAGACGGACCGAACAGCGATCCGGTGGCGGTGATCAGCTACAACCTATGGCAGACGCATTTTGGCGGCAACCAATCGGTTATCGGACAGACGATCCATATCAATCAACATCCATATTCCATCGTGGGAGTAACGCCTCCGCGCTTTCAGGGAAGCCAGACCGGACTGAGTTACGACCTATGGATTCCGATGGAAATGGGGACGCAGCTTTCCTCCTACGATCCGGTACACCAGCGCGAAGTTGAGAGCGTGCTTTTATTCGGCCGTCTTAAGCCGAGCACGCCAATCCAACAAGCCGAAGAAGAGACCAAGCTGGCGATGACGCAGATCGCCGAACAATATCCAGGAGCACATCAAGGCAAGACCATCGCGCCCACGCTTGAGCCCATCTGGCGCTCCTCTTCGGGGGGCAACCGGCTGCTGATGGTATTGCTGCCCATGCTCATGGCAATTGCCGGCATTGTGCTGCTGCTGGCGTGCGCCAACGTGGCAAACCTGCTGCTCGTGCGGTCCATTGGCCGCAGGCGGGAGATGGCAATTCGCCTCTCGATTGGGGCGAGCCGGTGGCGGCTGATACGGCAGCATCTGGTGGAGAGCATGGTCGTCGCACTCACCGGCGGGGCGGTTGCGCTGCTGTTTACTCTTTGGACTTCCGGCAGCCTGGCGAAATTCATCCCCCAAACGAACGCACCGATCTCGCTGATTGTCAGGACCGACCGCACTGTCCTGCTCGCGACCTTCGGCATCTCCATTTTCGCAGCCATGGTTTTTGGCATCCTGCCCGCGCTTCGATCCTCAAACCTTACACCCATCGCCGTGCTGAAGGACGAAACCGGCGGCGCATCGGGCGGACTCCGCAAGGCCCGTTTAGCGAGCGGCTTGGTGGCCGCGCAGCTCTCGCTTTCGCTGCTGCTGCTGGTTTGCGCAGGACTCTTTATCCGCAGCTTTCAGAAGGCACAGCACTTCGATCCGGGTTTCAACCCGAACCACGTGCTTCTGGCTTGCTACGATCTTCACGGAGCCGGGTACGGCCAATCCGAGGGGTTGGAATTCAACCGCAAGGTTCTGGCCAAACTAGAATCGCTGCCGGGTGTTCAGGCCGTTACGATGTCCAATTGGGTTCCCCTGAGCTTCACTTGGAATTCGGATCGGGTTTCGCCGGAAGGCTATACTCCGCAGTCGCACGAGCAGATGTCCGCAGCCAGCTTCACGGTGACACCCGGCTATTTCCGCGCACTGCAAATTCCCCTTTCTTCCGGGCGCGATTTTTCGACAGCCGACACCAAAAGCTCCGAGCCTGTGGTCGTAGTGAACCAGGAGCTCGCCGACCGTTATTGGCCCCACCAAGATGCCATCGGCAAGAAGATCGGAATCGGAACCTTGCAGTCCCGCGTGATCGGCGTTACTCGGAACAGTAATATCGGCGGCTTGAACGAGGCACCACAGCCGGCCCTCTATCAATCGGAGTTTCAGCAACATTCATCCTTCGTTACCCTCAACGTCCGGGTTGCGGGCGATCCGATGGCTTTCGCTCCGACCGTGGAGAAAGCCGTGCAGGAACTCAACCCCAACCTGCCGGTATTCGATGTGAGAACCCTGCAATCGCAGGTGCAACTGGTGAGCATGACAGAGCGAATCGCAGGGGCTTTTGTAGGCTCATTCGGGCTACTGGCGCTGATTCTGGCGGCAGTGGGGATCTACGGCGTTATTGCCTACACAACGCGGCAGCGGACACGCGAGATCGGCATCAGAATCGCCCTGGGCGCTCGGCGCGTGGAGGTTTTGCGGCTGGTGCTCGGCCAGGGGCTTCGGCTGACTGCCATCGGCTTGGCAGTGGGACTCGTGCTCTCGGTGACGCTGACCCGCTTCCTGACCAAGTTGCTCTTTGGAGTCGCGCCAACCGACTTGCCGACGTTTCTCTTGGTGGCAGCCGTGTTGTCTTTGGTGGCGTTGGCGGCCTGCTTCCTTCCCGCGCAGCGGGCTACGCGAGTCGATCCGATGGTGGTGTTGCGGTACGAGTGAAGGGGGATAGAACCAAGACCCTGCCTGCGGCGCTACCACTGAGGACACAGAGGAAAAGACCAGAGGTCACAGAGGGGAGCATATAACCAGCTATCAGCGATTAGAAGCGCTCAGCACTCAGCCTGTCAGCAATCAGTAGAACCAAGATCCGCCTGTGGCACTGCCGCTTGAGGGTCCAGAGGAAAGACCAGAGGTCACAGCACCCTAAACCCACCCTTTGCTCCGAGCGCAAAAATCAAGAGCGCGCTCTCCGCAAAGGATGGGGCACCCAAACCTTTCTCCCACCTTAACTTTTCTTGCACCCTAACTTTTCACACCCTACATCTAGTGGACCCTAGCTTTCGTGTACTTTCGCTTTCGTAGGGGTTTATGAATTGACCTGGCAATATGGGCTAATCTAACAATATGGGCTAACCCAGCAATATAAGCTAAGCCAGCAAGTTGTAAAAATCGCGGGTGCGTTTTTCCACCAGGCCGTCCAGTCCTCCGGAGACATATTGCTTGAAGTGGGCGGAATTGCGATGTGCGTCCAGGGCGGCGGCGTCCACGTACTGCTCATAAATCAGAAATTTGCGCGAGTCTTCGGTGCTCTGGTGGCCGATATACATCACGCATCCCGCTTCTTTGCGGCTATGCTCCTGAAGAAGGCCTATGTATTCCTTGCACTTCTCTTCCGTACCGGGCTTTACGATCATGTCGACTTTCAAAACCAACATTGAATGAACCTCACAAAAAGACGATGAATGACGCTACCAATTTTACGATTTCGTCACCGCGGGTTAACCTTTATATGCGATGCTGCCCTTTAAACTGATTTACAGCGACGACTACTATCTGCCGTTGGGAGCCCATGTTTTTCCCGCCGAGAAGTATCGCTTGATTTACAAGCGCTTGCTCGAAACAGGCTTTGCCACGCCGGAGGATTTTCTTACACCGGCAGAGGCAGATGACGCAGACGTACTGCTGGTCCACACTCCCGAGTACGTGCACAAGTTGAAGACCGGGACGCTTTCCGCGGTGGAAGAGGCACAGATGGAGGTCCCCTATTCTTCGGAGCTGGTGAGGGCTTTTTGGCTGGCAGCGGGAGGCTCGATCCTGGCGGCGGACTTGGCACTCAAGGAAGGCGTTTGCGCCAATATCGGAGGAGGATTTCATCACGCTTATCCAGACCACGGAGAGGGGTTTTGCGTGGTCCACGATGTTGCGGTCGGCATCAAGCGCATGCACAAAGACGGGAGGCTCCGGCGGGCGATGACCGTGGATTGCGACGTTCATGATGGCAATGGCACGGCGGCGATCTTTCCGCCCAAGACCCGTACGGCCCAGCCGCTGCCGAGCGCAGGCGGCATCCAGCAGAATTTGCGAGGCGCGATTGCGCAGCTTCGCGACAGCAGCCCGGGAGAGCTGGAAGTCTTCACCATATCGCTGCACCAGTCGAACAACTATCCCATGGTGAAACCGCCTTCTTCCATCGATGTGCATCTACCGGACGGAACCGACGACGAACAGTATCTTGGCTGGCTGGACCAAGCCTTAAGTTCGGCTTTCCGCCAGTTTAAGCCGGAGTTACTTTGCTATATTGCGGGAGCCGATCCTTACAAAGAAGACCAACTGGGGGGATTGTCGCTTTCCATTGAGGGCCTGAAACGCCGCGACGAACTTGTGATGCGCGCCGCGAAATCCCAGGGCGTGCCGGTCATGATTACCTATGCGGGAGGATATGCCCGGCGCGTGGAAGACACGGTTACCATCCACTGCAATACCCTGGCGGCAGCTAAAGAGATTTTTTTCACGGAAATAAATAGCGACCTTTGGAGGTTTGTATCGTCTAAGTAGCATTTGCGATGGGGGCTCACGCATGCAGATCCAATTGATTCGCCATGCCACACTTAGAATTGAGTACGCAGACTATCATCTGCTCCTGGACCCAATGCTAGGGGATGCGGGCACTGCTCCTCCGATTCGAAATTCACCCCAACCGCGCCCCAATCCGCTCGTGCCACTGCCTGAACCGGCCGAGCAGGTCGTGAAAGGCATTCAGGCAGTGCTGGTTACGCACACTCACGCCGATCATTGGGATGGCGCCGCGGCCAACATCATTCCCAAAGACGTGCCGATCTTCTGCCAGCCGGAAGACTTAAGCAAGATGGAGGCGGCAGATTTTACCCATGCCGTTTCCATGGCGAGGCCGCAAACCTGGAACGATATCCGGATTAGCCCAACGGGCGCGCAGCATGGCACGGGAGACATTGGAAAGGCCATGGCTCCGGTGATCGGTTTTGTGCTGCAGCACCCGGAAGAGCCGACTCTTTACGTAGCGGGCGATACCGTGTGGTGCCAGGAGGTGGCCGTTGCGATCGAGCAGTTTTCGCCGGACGTAATCGTGGTGAACGCGGGTGGAGCCAGATTTCTTCAGGGCGATCCCATTACCATGACCGCCGAAGACACGATTCAGGTATGCCGGGCTGCGCCGGGCGCGCAGGTTGTGGCGGTTCACATGGAGGCTATCAATCACTGCCTGGTAACGCGCAAAGAGTTGGCACAAAAGGCATTGGACGCAGGAGTGGTTGTCGCTATTCCCGAAGATCATGAACTTCTGCTGGGGTTTGAACGGCTACGCAGCCACGCCTAAGTCTCCCATGAGTTCATCGACATAGCACCAGGTCCAGGTTTCCTCGGGTTCAATCGAGCGAATCATGGGGTGCTTGGTGTGATGAAAGTGCTTGGTGGCGTGCTTGTTCTTGGATGAATCGCAGCACCCAACGTGGCCACACTCCATACAAAGGCGCAGATGAACCCATGAATCACCGGTCTTGATGCATTCCTGGCATACGTCGATCTCGGTTTCCTTGATCTTGACCTTCTTCATATGCGTGCATTGTTTGGACATGTTCGACGTGCCTCCATTCTTCGGTTACGAACCCGTTTTTCCTGCCTGTCCCATCATCATTTGATGGGAGCGTCAGGCCTTGAAATGCTCTTCGCAAATCCACGATGCGGATTGAGCGGAAATTCCTTTGCCGTGCCTCTGGCACTCGGTTCCTAGTCGTACCTGTACCCACGGCTTCGCTACGCTTCGCCATGGCCTCCACTGTTGTCGCGCCTCCGGCGCTTGGGGCATTCAAAAGGAAACGTGTGCGTCCACCCTTTAGATTTTAAAGCGTCTTTCATACGTAGTGTATGCCGCTTCCCTAGTGCATGCCGCTTCGTAAAAACGATGGGAACGGACAGGAAAACATCTCCCGCTTTTTTTGCAGGCCTGGATGTGGTCTATACCACGCTCAGAAATGTTTTAATCCCAGCCATCATCACCTGCTCTCTAATTTAAGCCGCACCGGATACCGGCTCGAGAGGCGCTTCCAGTTCTTCGCGGTCCCAATGGCCCGCGGTTGCGCCGGCTTCATAGGTACTCTGGAGAAATTCCAGAAGAGCCGCACTAGGTGAGCTGCTACGCCGAATATCGTCGTACATGAGAAGAAATTCTCCCAAGCCTTGCGCATAGCTGGCCGCAGCCGGACGAACCTTCTGCTTCGAAAATCCCTGTGGCTCAGGGGCGGCATAGCAATAGTAAGCCATGTCCTTTACATCGCCGCTTCCCGGCCAAAGCCCGGCGCTAATCACTTCGTGCGAGTAGGCTTCACGCATGATTTTGCGAAGGACCGGATCGGGATCGTTGCGCGCAGGCGCACGGCGTCCGGAAAACCGGGTTACGGCCAGATCAAAGCTGCCCCAGAAGAAATGCACCGGACTGGATTTGCCCACAAAACCCGACCGGAACTGTTTGAATACGGCATCGGTGGAAAGAAGAATCTTCCAGAACTTGCCGACCGCCACCGCATCGTAGGACGCATGTTGACGATCCTGGTCAAAAGGAATCGGATCGGCAATCTCGACCGGCATCTTCCAGATCTTCACTTCAAGAGCCAGGTCGCGCAATGTTGCCATCAGTTCCCGGTAAAAATCGGCAACCGATTTCGGAGCCAGCTTGATGGTTTTCGCGGCGCCATCGCTCACGCGAATCACGAGCTGATGGTCGATAAAATCAAATTCGATTTCAAAGGCGCGAGCCCCATAAGGCATGGGCGAGGTGGTCAGCCCGCGCGAGCTTACATACAAGGTGACGTTCCACCAGTGGTTGACCGGCGGAGAAAGGGCCAGGCGCACCTTGCCCACAATCTGTGTCCACATGTGGAGCGTTGCACAGGTATCCTTCCATGAATCGAGATGCAATTCAGGCCAGCATTCAGGCGCATCGGAAACGGTCTTGCTGACAGCATTCATCGTTTGCCGCTCCTTTGGAATATCTGAAAATACCGCTCGATAAGTATGATAGGCGGGCGGGGCATCCGGTTGTAAAGTCATCCGGTTGTAAAAGATGTTCCTAACGAAAAGGACCAGTGCGTTTGGCAAGCATCCCATCCGTGCGTGGAAATTGAGGCTGTTACAATAAGGTATCCCGCCTGCCCGTTCTTTTCGCGCGGGTTTTCATTTTTATGTTTGAGAATCTTCAGGAAAAATTACAGCGAGCATTCAAAAACCTGCGTGGCCAGGGAACGCTGACGACGGAGAACATTCAGGAAGCGCTGAAGGAAATCCGCATGGCGCTTCTGGAGGCCGACGTCAATTTTAAGGTCGTCAAGGACCTTATCGATCACATTGAGCAAAAGGCGGTGGGCCAGGAGGTATTGACGGCCCTTTCCCCGGCGCAACAGGTGGTCAAGATCGTTAACGACGAATTGGTCGAGGTGCTGGGAAGAGACACAGCCAAGATTCGGTTTGCTTCGCAGCCGCCCACGGTTGTGCTGATGGCCGGCCTGCAGGGTTCAGGTAAAACCACGACCTCGGGCAAACTGGCTGCCTGGTTCAAGAAGGGCGGCCACAGGCCTCTGCTGGTTTCGGTCGACATCTACCGTCCTGCCGCCAGACAGCAGCTCAAAATTGTTGCCGAGACCATCAAGGCCAATCTTTACGAAGGCAAAGTCGACGAGATCAATAGCGCTACGGTTGAACGCCTGGCGAAAGAGGCGCGCCGCGAGGCGGTCAACTCGGGCTGCAACGTACTGATCGTGGATACGGCGGGCCGCTTGCACATTGACGACGAATTGATGGGCGAGATGCAGTCGCTCAAAAAGCTGCTCAATCCGCAGGAGATCCTGTTCGTGGCCGACGCCATGACCGGACAGGATGCGGTGAACTCCGCCGCCGAGTTCCACAAAAAGCTCTCTATTACCGGCGTCGTGCTTACGAAAATGGACGGCGATGCGCGCGGCGGCGCGGCGCTTTCGATCCGGCAAGTTACGGGCCAGCCGATCAAGTTCATGGGCGTGGGCGAAAAGTACGACGCACTTGAGCCCTTCCATCCCGACCGCATTGTAGGCCGGATTCTAGGAATGGGCGACGTAATGACCCTGATCGAACACGCCCAGGAGAAGATCGATCAGAAGAAGGCCGATGAATTTGCCCAAAAGGCGCTCGCGGGCGATGGTTTTTCCCTAGAAGATTTCCGCGATCAACTTCGGCAGGTCAAAAAACTAGGCTCGCTGCAGAACATCATCAAAATGCTTCCGAGCGTGGGACCTTTTGCAGGAATGCAGAAAGCCGCCGATAAGGTGGACGACAGCCAGATCACCCGCATCGAAGCCATCATCAACTCCATGACGAAGCATGAGCGCGACCACCATGAGGTGATCAACGGAAGCCGGCGCAAGCGCATTGCCCGAGGCTCCGGCACCAGCGTGCAAGAGGTCAACCAACTGCTACGCCAGTATGCCCAAATGCGAAAGATGTTCAAAGACATGGGTAAGGCGAGTTTCGGCAGAAAGCTGGCTGGTATGCGATTCCCCGGCATGGGATAAGTCGGCGGGTCCGTCGATACATTCACGCGCGCAGATTTCACGAATCTATCATTTTCATCCGTACTTAAGTTTGAATCGCACCTACTTTCAAGCATAGAACCGCTTCTTGTCGCTTCAGAAACAACTTGATGAACTGACCGCGCGGCTGCACGGGCTGGTCCCGGCCGAGAGGCTGGTGTTGATTGACCGCGTGATCGGCGAGCTCAAGGCATCCGCCGCAGCTAACGCGCTGAAGGCCGGCGACGACGCTCCACAATTTGAATTGCCGGATGGCGACGGCCTCCTCTGGCGCTCAGAAGAGATGCTGGGGAGAGGACCTCTCTGTGCCGTTTTCTATCGCGGCCGCTGGTGCGCTTATTGCAACACGCAGCTCACGGCCCTTCAGGAGATTCATTCCCAACTTGCCACAGCGGGCGTTTCCCTGGTAGCCATTTCTCCTCAGACAACCAAACACACTTATATGACCCGCGACATGCACAAGCTGCGCTTTCCCGTCTTAAGCGACCATGGGAACCAGGTAGCGCGCCAATTTGGGCTGGTATTCCGAGTACCCGGAGCATTGCAGGAGCTATACGAACGGATTTTTGCACGGTTGCCGGGATATAACGGCGAGGAAAGCTGGGAGTTGCCAGTACCAGCGACTTATATGATTCAGCCCGACGGAAAGATCTCACTGGCGCGAACCAACGTCGATTGGCGGGAGCGCCCGGAGCCTGAAGAGATCTTGCGCGAGATTCTCAAGACGTCGTAGCCAATGCCGACAGCCAAGAAGACAGCTACAGTCGCGCTACCGATACCAAAAAAAAATTAAGGGCGCAGAGACTCAGGAACTCCAACGACGTTCCCGAGATTCCGCGCCCTGTTCTCCATTAGAAAATGGGCCGCTACGCTTAATGGCGGCTGGCGGGCGGGACGATTCCGTTCATCCGGAGATATTCAACCATCTGCCCGTAGTGGTCGAAAGCATGAGCGATTGGCGAGGTCGCCAGTTGGATGCGGGGCGTCTTTCTCTGTCCAAGCGGCTCCAGCAGGTTATCGGTTGTGAGCGTAGCTACGGCCTTGTGGCCAAGGACAAAAGAATCCTTCAGGAATTTTACGATTTCAGCTTTGCTCTTCAGAGCTTCCGGCCCGTTGCCATCCTTGATGCCTTCCGGAAGTTTGTCGCCGGTTATGGCAGACCAGAAGAAGTAATTGGCGGTGGCAATGTGCCGAGCTTCAACCGCGAACGTGCGAACGCCTTTGTAGTCGCTGCCCTCGATCTTGAGGTTCTCGGGGCTAAAGTTGAACTTTTCTTCCGGCATGGCTTCGGCAGCCTCGACGACCTCTTTCTCTACGGTGCTGAGCTGGTTTTCGACGATCGATGCGAGGGTTGGAGCCGGCTTGGCCTGGCCAGCGGGCGCGGCTGCTGAGCCTTGGGCTTGGCCGTATGCCAACGCGCCGACGGCTAGACACAGTACAAGCAGCAGGAAGGTGGTTCTAACGTGTCTCATCTGTGAAACTCTCCTCTGTATTGAATGAGTACAGGACGGTGTACACGATATAGAAGGCCGCAATAATCCGCAACTCGGATCCATGTGCAGTTTCAAAGTTGTTTACGGGGGCTTTGCGGATGCGAAGAACGTTTATTTTTCAACGGGTTCGGATGCTTGCGAATCCAGAACAGGACTGCTCTTCTCTCGCGCCACGAATCGTTCGCTGTTGCTTTTTGAACTAAGCGGGAGTAAAGTCAGGCTGCACAACATGCAACGTCTCACTTCCATTACGGCGCTGTTCGCGCTGGCTTTCTCGCTGTGGCCTACTTTCATGGCCATGAGTTGCGGCGAGATGACAGCGGGAGCGTCCTGCCATCGCAGCAAAGCAATGCACCACTGCGAGAATATGGCAATGGAGATGGATGATGCGCAGGCCAACGATGAAGAGGCAGGCGCACCGACCTTGTCGTCTGCAAACTTGAGCGACCCATCGAACAAGTGCCCCATGCAGTGCTGCATTTCAGCGCATGGCGGCAAGCATTTTGTGCTTTCGCACGTAGCATCGGTTTCCAGCCACGCTTTCTCGCACGTCCGCGTTTATGCGACCCGCGTCATCTTTGCCAACCTTGGGCACTCCTCCCACACCGATCGCGGCCCGCCATTCGCCTAAGCTGTCCCGCAAATCGTCTCGGAACCTAACACCTCAAGAAGATCTGTCTACCGGCAAGATTCAGTTTTTCAGTTGTGGCTTTCAAGCGTAGCTTTTCAAGCTTGGCCTTTTTCGGGTGTAGCGGGTTCTGTGTACTTTTGCATTTTTTCCGCGTAACGCCGCCAATCCGGCGCGCGTGCAAAGAACGAACGCGGAAAACAGCGAGGCTCGGCGGCTTGACCGCAGGTGGCCTGTTCCCTCAAGAGGAGATCTTCATGTTCCGCCAGTTAATCGTGGTTTCTGCGATTTTAGCGGCATTCTTCCCCTGTTCTTTGCGTGCATCGGTTTTTGGCACGGTGAAGGTGATTGTTCACGATCCTCAGCATCGCCCTGTGCAGAAGGCGCAGGTTACGGTGCAGAGCCGCACGTCGTCGTTTAAGCAAACCGGCGCCACCAACGAAGAAGGGATTGCCACCGTCCTGAATGTCCCCGTTGGCGAATACGATGTAACGATTCAAGCGCAGGGATTTAACGGGTCACGGCAGGCCGTGACGGTGACATCGGACGATGTGCAGGAACTTCATTCCGCGCTTTCCATTGCGTCCATCCATGAGACGGTTGAGGTTTCCGGCGCTCCGGTGCAGGTCGATCCTTCGTCATCCGCGCCTCGCACGCTCATCAGCCGCAATGACATCGCGCTAACTCCGGGAGCCGACCGCACGAATAGCCTCTCCATGATTACGGATTATGTGCCGGGCGCTTACGTGGTACACGACCAATTGCACGTGCGGGGCGGGCACCAAGTTACCTGGGCGTTGGACGGGATTTCAGTTCCCAACACCAATATCGCCAGCAACGTGGGGCCGCAGTTCGACCCCAAAGATGTGGACTACATCGAGGCAGAAACAGGAAGCTACTCGGCGGAATTGGGCGATCGCACCTATGGAGTTTTTAACGTGGTTCCCAGGTCGGGGTTTGAGCGAAGCCGCCAGGCGGAGCTGGTGGCCAGTTACGGAACCTACAACACTACCGACAATCAACTTAACTTCGGCGACCACAGCGATAACAGCGCCTATTACTTCAGCTTGACTGGAAATCGCAGCGATTATGGGCTTGCGCCGCCTACGAGCCTGGTGCTTCACGACCAAGTCGGTGGTGGTGGAGCTTTCACGTCGTTGATTTTCAACGTGACACCCAACGATCAGCTTCGCGTTGTCGGTTCGGCCCGCGAGGACTTTTATCAGGTTCCCAACGACTCGGTCGCGCAGGCAGGCGGTGTAAAAGATCATGAACGGGAACAGGACATATTCAGCACTTTTTCCTGGGTGCATACCAGCGGGCCGGGCGTGGTCTTTACGATATCGCCATTTCTGCACTTTAACCGCGCGGCGTTTGAAAGCGGGCCTCTCGATGTTCCGATCACTACCGACAATCGGGGATCGCTGTACTCCGGAGGGCAGGCAAGCATCGGTTTCGTAGAAGGCAGGCACAATGCCAAGATCGGCGCCTACGGCTTTGCCCAACACGACAACACCCTTTTTGCGATTGTGGCGAACGATGGCAGCGGCCAGGCGCTGCGGCAACGGGAACTAACGAATGGTTCGGTTGCAGCGATTTTTGCGGAAGAGTCGTTTAAAGCAACTTCATGGCTCACCCTGAATGGCGGCGTTCGATTCACCCATTTTTCCGGCTCTCTTTCGGAGAGCGCAACCAGCCCGCGGGTGGGAGCGGCCATTCGCATTCCACGCCTCAATTGGGTGCTGCGCGGAGCTTATAGCCGCTTCTATCAAGCGCCGCCGCTGGACACGGTGTCCGGCGCGCTGCTGGACTTTACGAACCAAGGCGGGCAGGGATTTCTTCCCCTGAAGGGTGAAAACGACGAGCAGCACGAAGTGGGGCTCTCGATCCCCCTGCGTGGCTGGGTTTTCGATTTTTCCAACTTCCGCACGGGCGCGCACAATTTCTTCGATCACGATGTGATCGGGAATTCCAGCGTCTTCTTTCCCCTGACGATTCAGGCGGTGCGCATTCGCGGAACGGAAGCTACTGTCCGCTCGCCGGAGCTCTTTCATCGGGGAACGGTCCATCTTGCGTACTCGCATCAGTCGGCCGAGGGAGATGGCACTGTTACCGGCGGCCTGACCACATTCAGCCCACCCAGCCCGACTTTCTTTCTCGACCACGATCAGCGGAACACGCTTAGCACTGGCTTCCAATCCAAATTGCTGTGGAGGAGTTGGTTGAGCGCGAACCTCTCCTACGGTTCAGGCTTTCTGAACGGCAACGGCCCCGACCATCTTCCAAGCTTTCGTCTTTTCGACCTCTCGCTAGGGAAGTCTTTTGGAGAAAACTGGTCGGCAAGAGTCACGGCCACGAACTTCACCAACAAACGTTACTTTGTGGATCTCAGCAACACCTTTGGCGGTTCGCATTTCGGCGATCCGAGGCAGATTTCGCTACAGGTGCGCTATCGATTCCATTATTGATCCGATGATCTTTGGAGTTTGGGATCGATTGAGCTTGATCATTGCCTTCTTGAATAACTTCGGGAAAAGGAATGATCGTTAGCGTTTGCAGCGTTGCTCTATCCAGTTGAATCTGTTTTCGTACGGCTTTTTCTTGAGCAGAGATCCCATGAGCCGAAACCATGGGGTCGAAAGGCCGTGCAATGACCATGATTTCTGGATGCACGCACGCTGAAAACGCTTCTGGCGCTCACCATGGGGCAACCCTCGTCACCGCCAGAATAACTCCCGGTTGGGGGTGGGCAAGCTGGGATTGAATTTCAGGAAACGTTTGGAAAGAATCGAGTAAATCCGATCTAGATAGAAATGGTCATTGGTGGTTGGTTATTGGTTATGCATTGCCGCTTTCGCCTTTATGGGCGATGACGCTTTTCTCACGCAATGCGTCTAAATGACAAAGGGCAAAAGAGGCTACCCAGCTTTACAAGTTCTGCGAGGTTCCGCTCCTTCGGAAGAGGAATATTGCTTGAGGGAAGGTACCCGTAGCTGGCATCCATCGGGGCGTCGACTCCCTCTCACCAGCCAGATTCGGTCTCGCGGGGATGGATCGCGAGACCGGCCATTCGGTGTACCTGCTGGCATGATCGAAAACCCACCCTTTGCTCCAATCGCAAAGACCCAGAGCGCACTCCACCCAAAGGATGGGGTGCCCTGATTTTCCCGTGAGAACTAGATTTTTCGGGTTGCAGGTTGTGACGGCCGCGGTCACCGATCTGGAAATTCCTCAATGAGAGTTTGCGATTGGGGAGCTACTTCCGAAAAGGAAGAAAATTGCCGAGGCGGGGATCCCGCGCCACAAGTCCGCCCCATAGCAGAATACCCATATAGACAGGGAAGAGAGCGTGGCTGAACAAGGGATCGCCAACCCGCACGTGCGTGGCGACCGCGCCCCCGAGATAGCCGGTAAGCAGAATGGCGCCGAGCACGGAGGTCGACGGAATTGCATAAACAATCACGCTCACCAGCAGGATTGCTCCCAACGTGGCGGTGAGGCTTTCCGGATATCCAAGCTTGGCCATTGCCTCGGTCACCTGGACCGGCTTCACGAATTTCATGATTGCGTCCATGAGCAAAAACAAAATGACAAGACCGCTCATGATGCGGCCCGCCCACAGCCTACCTGGGGAAATGGGAGCGGCGTGTACGTCTGATTGCATTTTGACTACCTCCAAAGCAATGTTTTGCGATCACCGATTCAATCGGTTGGTATCGCTCATTATCGAGCGCAGAAAGGCATCACGCCTTCCTGCGCCGTGCACGAACCTAACTTTTCTTACGAAATTGTGGCTGAGGCGATTATGCCTTGACCGGCACCCATACTTCCATACCGTACATTCCGGTCTGAGGGTTGAAGTCCTCCCCATAGCGCTCGAAGAAATTTGGCTCGCCGGGCCCCAATTGGGCGGGTTCATAACCCGATTTCACGCACCATTCATGGGCGATAGCATCGAGGGTCTTGCGAAGGGTGGATACATGTCCGTGGTGCGTAAAGACCGCATATTTTCGCGTAGGAATTCGGGCATCACTGAAATCGGCGGGCAGGTTGGAAAGTCCAGAAACCTCAACGCCCGCGAGATAATCCATGCCCTTTGAAGTCTCGAAGCAGAGGCCGTAACAGACGTTGCCGACTTGCCCGGGAATCTTGCCAAAATAGGAAATGAGCCTTTGCCACTGTTCGGTTGTTCCGCCAGCAGAGAAGGGCTGCCGCAACCCAGCGATCAGTAACGGCTTGCCATTTTCGAAGCGCGGCTGCAGCGAAAGCTTCTCGTTGATTTCGATGGAATGACTTGCCATGTTTTATGCTCCTTGTTTGTACTGACTTGCTTCTTGCGGCCGCAGGCTGTCGAGGTACTCGCAAAGCGCCTCGCAAGCCTGGGTCATCAATTCCCTGCACTGGGAACTCTTGGCCGTGCCCCAGATTCCCATCTGAGACGCGACAATCAAAGTGGCGGCGTTGGGGGCCGAGACCGTCTTTTTCACATGTCCCGCTTTCATGCCGGCGGTGAGTGCCGCGGCATACTGCTGCCGCCAGGCACCATAAAGCTTGTCAATACGCGCGCGAAAGCCTTCGTCCAGCGGCGACATCTCCTGCGCCAGGTTGTTGAGCGGGCACCCCTGCAGCCAAAACCCGTTTTCAAGGTCTTCTTTCACAAAATCCCGAAAGGCTTTCTTCATCGCCGCGATCGGATCGGCAGCGCCAGCCACAGGATTGAGCCAGCGATGCATCAACAAAGGCCCGATGACTTCGTCCACCACGGCGTAGCCTAACTCGCTTTTGCCGGCGAAATGGTGGAAGAGCGCCCCTTTGGTGGTGCCCGACATCTCTACGATGTGATTCAGGCTGCCACCTTGAAAGCCGTTTCTGTAGAACTCGGCAAAGGCCATCTCCAGAATCTTGCGTCGGGTGGCTTCAGGGGCTTTGGCTGTTTTAGCTGGGGTCATGCTCGCCTTCCATGGTCAATATACCGACCAGTCGGTATTTATGTCAAGGGGCAAATTTGGCGGTCGGGCTGTCAGCTATCGGCCGAAAATCCGTGCCTGCGGCGCTACCACAGAGGACACAGAGGAAAACCAAGAGGTCACAGAGAAAGGCATTCAGCGGATATGCAGTCGCAGTCAAAGATAAAATCCGTGCCTGCGGCGCTACCACAGAGGACACAGAGAAAAAAAACAGAGAGCACAGAGGAAAGCATTCAGCAGGGCGGGCAAAAGGCGGTTGTAGGCGGGAGGTTAACAACGTGGGGTGTGTGGGTAGTAGCACAAGGGGGCGTCTAGTTCCGAGAAGATATGAAGTCAAAGATATGGTGACTTATGGGCTCTTGTGCGGAGATGCGGCAACAGAGGCCGCAGCGCCGGTGCTATCCTCCAATCTCAGATCTTTGACAAGACGTTCCAGCCTGCTCCTATATGAGTCATGATCCGTCTTCCAGTTGCGAAAATCAGGGATAAAGTACTCACGGATTTCACGAGCGGAGTCTGTCCCGGCGTCAGCATCGAAGCACACCCAATTCCTGATGGCTTCGAAATCTGCAAGCCCTATCGGAAAGAGTACACGCCGATTGTCGCGCATTTCGCGGCTGCGAGCCTTGGCAATTTCGGTTTTGACCCATTGGCTACTCATGCTGGCTGGGGAAATAATCAGCAAAAGCCGGTCAAAGACGCGGATGGCTTCGTCGATTTGCTCGTGGATCTTCTTGCCGCCCTGCACGTGATGCGGCGCGAACCAGCAGCGAATGCCTCTTGCCTTCAAATCGGCAAATAGCCGATCGGCAAATTCCTGGTCTTTGGTGGAATAGCTGATAAAGCAGGAATAAAACTCATACGGAGTGCCGATTAAGGAGTTCAGAAAAGTAATCAGATTTTCCGGAACTCCCGCGCCGTGAAGAAATTCATTGGGGATGCGCCCTCTAGACCTATAGATTGTGTCGATGCCGATCATGGAAGGCCCCTGGTGCTCGACGTTCTCCAGGCCGATTGCCGTGCTTAGATCGACAGTTCCAAAGCTGGCCTACCCTATCCTGGCTCCGCCAAAATCGGCCCCATCCAGAATGGCTCCACTAAAATCGACGCTGTGCAAACCGGCTTCGCGAAGGTCCGCATCCCTCATGTTCGTTCTTTTTGCGTCGACATTCGTAAGCTTTGCCCTGACTAGCTGCACCGAAACAAGCCATGCATCGGATAAATCCGCTTTGTTGAGATCAGCATCGCTTAAATTCGAGTCGCTGAGATTTGCATGCTGAAGATTGGCGCCGCTGAGGTTGGCTCCTTGCAGGCATGTCTTCTGAATGTAGGCGCTTCTGAGGGCAGCGCCGCTGAGATTCGCCTTCGAGAAGTTTGCGCCACAAAGATTGGCATTGTTCAGACGAGCCCCGCTCAGATTTGCCCCGCTGAAATCCGAGTCAAGTAAGACTGGCATCATCGAGCAATGCTTTGCTCAAGTCCGCGCCAGTCATCTTCACTACGCGCAGGTTGGCATCGTAGAAAAAAGCGCCGGATAGGTGCGCTCCTCGGAGGTCCGCTCCATCAATGTCGGGTTTGATGGAGGGATTTTCTACGCGCCAACGATTCCAAGCATCCACCCCTCGCTTGAGGATCTTCGTGTGCTCTCCGGTCGCCATAGGCTGCTCTCAAAGGTCAATCGAAAGAAGAGATTCTATAGCGCTTTCAGCATTACCGTATTGCTGTTTACAGGGTTCTCGGTGCGACTTTCCTTTAGCCGAAAACAAGGCGGAAAAACCGCGCAGCGATCTTGATTCCCGCTGACACTTCTTTCAGGCCGCCGAGCGATTCAGGCGATAGCGAACACCGAGTCCGAGACCGCAGACGAGCGCCACGGCAGCAGCAGTGAGCGTGATCTTGATTCCGGCGTGAGAGGCTACGACTCCCCAGACGGCGCTTCCTATGGCCAGCCCTCCTTGCAGCACAAGAACGTACATGGAAAGCATGCGCGCCCGGACCCACGCGGGAGCGATCACCTGGGCAACGTAGTTCAGGCTGGCAAGGTTGCTGATCCATGCCAAACCGGCAGCGGCAGCAAATAACGAAGAGAGCACGAGACTCTGAGTTCGCACCAAACCGAATAGCGAGCCTGCAAAGACAAGAGTCGCCAGGACTACAACGGTGTCGTGCGGAAACCGGCGGCGCACTTTGGCTAGAAGGCCGGCACCCACGAGCGCGCCAAGACCAAAGTAGGCCAGCATGAAGCCGTATCCTTTCGCGCCATAGCCGCGCGCCACCAGGGGAAGCAAAGCCCAGAAGGCACTGGCGAAGAGCGAAAATGCGGCCGTGCGAACCAGCACCGCCAACATACGGGAATCCTGCCGGAGATAGCTGATCCCATCGCGCACCGCTCCGGAGAGGGTGCTTCCGTTTGGGTGGGCGTGGCAGTCCACCGGCTTCCAGCGGTACAGAAAAAGAATCACGCCAAAAAAAGAAAGCGCATTCAGCAAAAAAGCGACTCCCGACCCTGAAGCGACCAGCACCAAGCCGCCAATGGCCGGACCAAGGGAGCGGGCAATGTTGAAGCCCGCCGAGTTCAGGGCTACCGCCGATGCCAGCTTCGATTGCGGCACGAGATCGGGTGTGAGAGCCTGCCACGCCGGATCGTTCATAACGGCACCGACGCCCAACAGGAAGGTAAACACCAAGAGCAGATGCGGCGTCACCATGCTGTAGATGGTGAGCAGGCCCAGAACTCCGGAGGCGGCCACCATGGAAGACTGGGTGACGAGCAGGAATTTACGCCGGTCCACGATATCCGCAAGGGCCCCGGCAGGAAGCGCAATCAGGAATACCGGCAGGCTCAAGGCTACCTGCACCAGAGCAACCCACACCGGAGAACTCGTCAGCGAACTCATGAGCCAGCCGGTGGCGACGTTCTGCATCCAACTGCCGGTGTAAGAGATCACGGCGGCGATCCATAGGCTGCGAAATAACGGGACCCGCAGCGGCGCCAGTATCGACTCTCGCTCCGAAACTTGCTCGGTCTGAACAGGCGTCTCCGTTGGGCTTGGAACCATCGGGCTAGAAACCCTTGGAGTAACAGCGGCCGGCATAGGTGTCCATTAGACGATCTTTCCGATCAGTTTGTGAGCCGACGAAGGAGTAAAGGGCCACTCTTTTCGAAGCCACGACCGCACGAAAAAAACGCAGAGGCCAACCAGGATGATGGCGACGGCATAGCGAATCTCTTTCATGAAATTCTGCCGTGCTATGAGCACATAGCCGAAACCGACCGCTGCCAGCAGCGCGGGCACCGGATACAGAAACATGCGAAAGGGGCGCGGAAATTCGGGCCGGGAAGCGCGCAAGATCAAAAGCCCCAGGATTTGCAGAAGAAACTGAACCATGATGCGGATTACCACCAGCGCGGCAATCACATCGGCCAGGCGAAACAGGCAGAAAAACGCGGCAGCCGCGCCAAGCATTAGCAACGACACGTAAGGAAACTGGTGGCGCGGATGTATTTTGGCATACGACCGAAAGTAATTGCCATCCACGGCGGCGGCATAAGGTACACGAGAGTAACCAAGAAGCAGCGAAAAGACCGAGGCAAAGGCCACCCACATGATCAGCACCGAGACGACCTTCCCTGCCCAAGGGCCGAAGGTGCGCTCCAGAAGCATGGATGCCACAAAGGCCGGCGTTTTCGAATTCGAAGCCTGACCCAACTCCTGCCAGGGAATCACGCCCAGGATGCTGATATTCATGACCAGATACAGAATGGCCACCAGCACAATCGAGATCAGAATCGTGCGGGGAATGGTTCGCTCAGGCTGCCGGACTTCGCCACCAAGAAAACACACGTTGTAGTAGCCCCAATAGTCATAGAAGGCAAACAACATGGCGGAGCCCAATCCGGTGAAAAATGCCGGCGAAAGCTGGAAGGCTTCGTGCGGAAAGCTGAGAGCCCGCGCGGCGCTGAAATGACCGACTCCCGCGACGATAACCCACAACATGGTGCCGATGACGCCGACCCAAAGCAATTTTGACAGGCGTCCGATGGCGGAGATGCGGCGATAGAGCAGAAACACGGCGAGGCCACAGCTGGCCATGGCAACGAACGTGCCATTGGTGACCAACACGCGCATCTCAAACTTCCCCAACACGGGGAAGACATGGGAAAAGAGATGGTCGGTGTGCACATTGAAAAGCGACGGCCACAGGTAGCCGGCATATTGGGCAATGCCGAGGCACCCCGAGGCAATGGAAAGCGGGGCGCTGAAGCTGAGCTGCCAGACGAAGAGGAACGAGACCAGCCGTCCAAGTCCATTGGGACCGTAGCTGGTGCGCAGGTATTGATAGGACCCGCCCGCCTGGGGAATCGAAGCGCCCAGTTCAGCCCAAACGAGTCCATCGCAAACTGCGAAAAACGCTCCAAGAACCCATCCCACCATCGCCTGCGGACCACCCATGGCTCCAACGATCAGAGGAATGGTGATAAACGGCCCCACGCCGATCATGTCGATCATGTTCAGCGCGGTAGCCTCGCGCAAGCCGATATCGCGCACCAGCTTGGGCTGCTGCTGGGATTCGCTCATCTACTGGGTCCCGGAACGCGAAACCGGACCACTGGTGTGACCGGCGCTCAACAGGTTCACGAACAAGCGAATTGCGCCGGGAACCCCCGCCGGAAGCTGCCGGAAGAAGGCATAGCCAGAGTAGATGTAGAGTCCTTTGCCGTAGGGGGCGAGCAGCATCCCGCCTTTTTGCGGCGCCTCGCCGGGATCGTGCGAAGAGAGCAGAGGCTTGAAATGCTCGTCCCACTGGGACATAAAGTAGAGACCGCGTTCCTGCACCCAGCGGTCGAAATCCCGCGCCTCAATTTTGTTGGGATAGGAAAAGATGCTGCTATCGGGCGAGAGGACTTCCACAGGCATCTCCTCGACGGAGACCCGGGCGGTGCTCAGGGTTGCGGGATAGGGCGTGTAGCGGCCCTCATTGAAGATACCGACGGTCTGGTTGTACTGGACGATCAAGGTCCCGCCCTGGTTGGCATACTCCAGCAGCCGGCGGTTCTGCTCACGCACATCCGTGCGGACATCATAGGCGCGGATGCCGACCACGATGGTGTCGTAACGACCGAGATCGCCGTTTGCCAGTTCCTGAGGCGTGATGATGCTGATATTCAGGCCAACGCCCCTGAGCACGGAAGCGATTTCGTCGCCAGCACCCATGATGTAACCGACCTTCAAGCCCGCGGGCAGCTTGATATCCACGGCCTGTACTTTCTGAGTAGCGGGATGGTAGGCATAGAACGAATCAAGATCGGGGCGGCTGATCAGCTTGAAGCCTTCGGCGTATTCCTTTCCGTTGTACTCGGCCTTTGCCTTGACCTCGTAGGCGCCTTCGTGAAGGTTCTGAGGAGTGATCTGGAACGAGTAACTGCTGATATCGCCATCGTGATCGAGTTCTACAGGAATCGACTCTGGTTCAACCTTCCATCCGGATGGTGTCTCGAGGCGCAACGTGGCGCGCACGGGAGCCTGAAGGTTGCTGCGCACACTCACGTCGATCCTGGAACTGGATTTGCCAGTGGAGGAGACGACGACCACCGGGCTTTCCATTAAAACGGAAAGGGCCGGACCAACGACCAAAGGCCGTTCAGACTGGCCGCTGGTTGGATCGACAAACTTGACCTTGACTACCGTGCTTGTCTCGCTCCGGCCACCAGCCGCCGAGAAGCTGGCCATCGCGTGCAGCGGGTAGGGCGGCAGCGGCAGGGTTTGCAGGTTGGGATCGCTGAGTGTGTAGCGGTTTTCTTCCTGCGTGTCGCGACGGCTCCAATAGGGCCGGGTGTATTTGGCATTTTCCGGCACGGTAATCTTGAACTGGACCGTAGCGTTGTCACCGGGGTTCAACACGGGCTTCTCTTCTTTTACGACAGAACTCACCCAGTTTTCCGGCATGATCAACCGGATGGAGTCCGGGGTAACCGGCATGGTGCCCCGGTTGTAGAGGCGCGCGGTAACCGCAAAAGTCTGTCCTGGAGTCGCCATGGAGAAGGTCTGCTCCATGCGGAAGAAAAATGTCTGCT
>Ga0209060_10000741_pt1 | contig 48483 bp, 36 predicted proteins | sample Coa_R1_8_FD_187155 | JGI IMG/M metagenome (GOLD analysis project Ga0209060, IMG submission 187155) | Surface soil microbial communities from Centralia Pennsylvania, which are recovering from an underground coalmine fire - Coalmine... | ecosystem: Environmental > Terrestrial > Soil >...
GTGCCCTGCGGCTTTCGCCAGGCCCTCAAAATATGCCGCAAAGCGTTTCTGCTGTGGGCCTGGCGCAGAGGTTTTGCCCACGAGAACAATTCTACATCAAAATGCTATTTTATAACACAGTAGTACTAGCAGGCTGCGGAAAAAGTCGGATGAGGCCTTGGCTGCTAAGATATTCCGATCTAGAATTACTTTATGCGTGGCGTCGACCATCAGCAAACGGCGATGTTCAGTTACCTGTCGCCGGAGCAGCGTGTTCCCTCTGATCATCCCCTCCGACCGATCCGACAGATCACCGACACGATCCTGACAGATCTGTCGACGCTGTTCTCCCGCATGTACTCCGAGATTGGTCGTCCGTCGATCTCCCCTGAGAAGATTCTGCGCGCGTTGCTGATCCAGATCCTGTACACCATCCGTAGCGAGCGGATGCTGATGGAGCAGTTGCAATACAACTTGTTGTTCCGCTGGTTCGTGGGCCTCAATATGGACGAGCCGGTGTGGGATGTGACGGTATTTACCAAGAATCGGGACCGGCTGCTGCGAGCCGAGGTTGCCAAGGAGTTCTTCAAGCGGGTGACGGCGCAGGCAAAGGCCTTGAACTTGATGTCGGATGAACACTTCACGGTGGATGGGACGTTGTTGGAAGCCTGTGCGAGTCTGAAGAGTTTCAAAAAGGTGGATGAGAAACCAGGGCCGCCGCCGGACGATCCGGGCAATCCGACGGTGGATTTTCATGGGGAGAAGCGGAGTAATGAAACGCATGCATCGACGACGGATCCGGATGCGCTGCTTGCCAGAAAAGGAAATGGCAAGGAGGCGAAACTGAGCTACAGCGGTCATGTGCTGATGGAGAATCGCAACGGACTGGTGGCGGATGTCGAGGTGTTGCAGGCCACTGGGACTGCGGAGCGCGACGCGGCACTGCTGATGATCGAACGGATCGAGGGCAATCATCAAATCACGGTGGGAGCGGATAAGAACTACGACACGAAGGAATTCGTCGCAGAAGCGCGCGAGCATGAATGCCACTCCGCACGTAGCCCAAAACATCCATGCGCGTCGGAGCAGCGCGATCGATGGGCGAACGACGCGGCACGCTGGCTATACGGTCAGCCAAGTGAAGCGGAAGCGAGTCGAAGAGATCTTCGGATGGATGAAGACCGTAGGAGGAATGAGGAAGCTACGGCATCGCGGACTGGAGTTAGTGGGTTGGATGTTCACGTTCGCGGCAGCCGCTTACAACCTGGTGCGTATCCGGAATTTGTCGACCGAAGCTGACCCCGCAAAAGCCTGAGGAGAAGTGTGTCTCCTGGGCGCCGAAAGGATGGAAGCCGTCAGTAAATCCACTTTAAAGGCTAATCTTCGAGGCCCCACATGGTCGTGGGTCCCATTTCTCTCGATTCCTACAATGCTTCGCAATACAAAGTACTCATCAATGACGAGCTGACGCGTTTACCAAAACGCGGTTTTTCCGCAACCTGCTAGGCGCACGTGATGATTCCGACATTGGCAATCGATCTGCCCTTCCTGCCGGGCAGGAGAATAAGCTGTACGTTCTCCGCTAATTCCTGATCAAAGCGCCCGATTGCCGCATGTTCGGGGTTTCGGCATTACCGCCTTCCTCGTGTTCGCATCGCGGGAAGTATTGTACCGCCGGGCAAGGTTCGTCGGCGCTTTCCTTATTAAGTACAGGATGGAAATCGCATCTGGAGTTTGGGCAGCTACGTCAATGGCACTTCGTGTGTCGCCCAAATCGCGGCCTAAAGCCAATTCGGAATTAGTTGAAGCGCAGAAATGCACACTCATGCAGGACTTTCGTGAGAGAGGAGCGTTCCGTGAACCTAAACCGCGGGCGGCTGCAAACGCTGAACAAGGGCGGGCTGCAAAGTGAGGCCTTTTTCAATGGTATCTACTCAGCGGCGCCCTTAAGCCGACATGGGGCGGACTTCGCCACGCTTCTTGTCCTTGGTCTGTGCATCTTCTCTTACATCAAGACAAATGTGGTGGCGCCGATTCCCGGGCTACCCAACCAGAGCGATTTTGGAGTATATTACTGCGCCGCCAAAGACGTTGTGGCGGGTAAGAGTCCATATGAGAACCCCGCGTACTTTTATCCGCCGTTGGTATCCTTCCTGATGACCCCCTTCGCCTTCACGGACTATGTTACCGGACGGTGGATCTGGTTTCTGCTGTCACATGTGGTGCTGCTCTTGGCCGGTTGGCTCTTGTGGCGCGCTGGGAATTATAGCCGTATCGGCCTCTGTTGCATCGCTTGTGTCTGGACATATGGGGGAGCCCTGAAGGAGACCCTCGATGTGGGCCAAATCAACGTCCTACTCGTTCTCGTACTCGCAGCCGCTTACACTTCACGCTCCAAATTTCAAGCTGCCGGTATAGGAATGGGATTCGCGTTGAAGTATATTCCAGGCATACTGGTCGCCGCGCTGATCTTGCAGCGCCGATGGCGCGCGTTGCTGGCATTCATCGGAACGGCAATTGCGGCATTCCTTCCCTGGGCCGCCATCATGTGGACTTTGGACGGCGCCAAGGTTCCTCCCAGCGCACGCTACTGGATGGGCACTCCATCCATTTACAGTTGGTCGATTCCCTCGATGGTGTTGCGGGTCCTGAGCCCTCTCAAGCGCGGTGCCGTTCTTCCCCATGCCTGGGAATACGGTAACGTGGCCGCTGACCTTCACCTGTCTCCAACTTCGCAGTGGATATCGGTGGGCGCGGCACTCGTTATCCTTGTTACCGGCATGCTCTTGCTGGTCTTCCGATGTCGCGGACGATTGAGTGCCGACCAACTACCCTGGGCAATGATTGCACTCGTTTCACTGAGCTTGGCCGCTGCGCCGGTATGTTGGAGTCACTATCAGGTTCTGCAATACCCTGGCGTAGCTCTCATGCTGGCGCGCTCCATACGGCAGCGCTCCTGGTTCATTACTGCAGCCGTTGCGTCCTCTTTTCTTCTGTCCTATCAGTTCCCCGAAGCGGCTCTTAAGCACTATCACGATGCATACTCGGGCTGGACGGCAGCGTCTCCCTTCACTCTGTATGTCTGGACTTCCGCGGCGCCTTTCGCCTGTCTGGCGCTTTTTGCCTTGGCGCTTTCCCAAATAAAACGCACACCCAACCTACCGAGGCGTCCAATCATTGAGATCGTCAGGCTTCGCCGAGGCAAAAATCCCGGTTCGATTTGTAACGCCAGCGGCTCCGCTTACTCCAACCCGGCTCGATGGACACCAGGCCCAGCCTCATCCCGGCACTCCTTCGCTCGCAGGTTCGGCGTCAGCTTTGGCCATCGCTTTGCAAATGTGCTAGCCAGGCGTTTAGTTGAAATACTTCGTTACTTAGATATTGGGTGTTCGGATCATAGCAATAGCCGTCTGGTTCGTGACTGCAAACCTGCGCTGAGGACGCCGTGCTCGATCTCCTTGCTTGCCCCCTAGCTTCGTCCGAGCAGACAACAAAATGAAGAGTGAAAGCTGTCCGATTGCCGTACTAGAAATGCCGTGACGTCCCCTTTATGACGAAGCTTCAAAAGGTATCTGATTCCGGGCTGCGCACGCTGGGCATTACTTGCAGCGTGATTGCCGTATTGTATTTCGCCCGCGAGATCCTAATCCCGCTGGCCTTTGCCATAACGGTATCGCTCATTCTGTCGCCAGTAGTCACGGCGCTGGGTAAATTGCGGATAGGCCGGGCCCCAGCGGCGATCCTCGTAATCGTTGCGGCGGCTACCTCCATCGGTGCCATCAGTTGGGTGATCTTTAATCAATTGGTAGAAGTCGCCATTGAGCTGCCCCAATATCGGGATAATATCGCCAGGAAAATCGATGCCCTCAATGCTCCTGGCAAAAGCGCGCTGGGCCGGGCGGCCGAGAGCGTCAAGGAACTCGAGCAGCAGATCACTCGGACTTCACCCGTCGTACGCCCCCCTGCCGACGTCCGATCTGCTGCTACAGGTCGCAAGGGCCGCGAAGACTCGAAAGCAGGCAGCACTCCGCTGAGTGTGCGGATTCTGCCTGAGCCAGGAAATGAACTGCAGTATGTGGGCAATCTGATTGAGCCGTTTCTTCGGCCCCTTGCGATTTTCGGCATGGTTCTGGTTTTCAGTCTGTATCTGTTGATCGAACACCATGATCTGCGAGACCGCCTCTTCCGCCTGGCTGGCCTCCCGCAACTCAACGTCATGACGCAAGCCCTCGACGATGCGACCCAAAGGGTGGGGCGTTACCTGTTGCTCCAGTTTCTGGTGAACGTTTGCTTCGGTGCGCTGTGCGGAATCGGGCTGTATCTGATCGGCGTGCCCTACGCGGCCCTGTGGGGCACTGTCGCCTCGATCCTGCGGATGGTCCCCTATGTCGGCTCTCTCGCAGCCGCGGCGCTGCCCTTTGCGCTTTCATTGGCAGTGTTCGAGGGCTGGAAGCTACCCTTACTGGTGCTCGTGCTGTTCGGAACTCTGGAATTGATTACCGGTAATTTCGTGGAACCATGGCTCTACGGAATTCATACCGGCATCTCCTCTTTAGCGCTCCTTCTGACTACGGTCTTTTGGGCCGCCCTGTGGGGGCCGGCCGGGCTGATTCTCTCCACCCCGCTCACGGTATGCGTGGTTGTCCTGGGCAGATACGTGCCGCAGTTCTCTTTTCTCCATGTGCTGCTCGGAGATGACGCGACCCTGGAAGCAGAAGCGCAGATCTACCAGCGCCTCCTGGCCATGGACGATGAGGAAGCAAGAGCGGTCGCGGACCGTTATCTTAAGGACCACACCCTTACCCAGCTTTACGATTCGGTCCTGGTCCCCATGTTGAGCATGGCCGAGCGAGATCGACATAAGGGTGCATTGGACCCAACACGCGAAGAATTCCTTTTCCTTAGTATGAAAGAGATGTTAGCAGACCTTCCGGATCTTTCCTCGAGGTCTGAGGCGCCGGACGACATGCAACCGAAGATCGTCCACGCGGGTCGTGTAATGTGTGTTCCCGCTAATGACGAAGCCGATGAGGTGAGTGCCGCGATGCTGTCTCAATTGCTGGAACTGAGCGGATGCCCGGCGATTTCGTTTCCGGCGCATACAGATCTGCACCAATTAGCCCAGGCCCTGGATATTGCGCCGGATGACAGCATTTGTGTTTGCGCGGTGCCTCCGTTCGCATTACCTCACGCCAGAACTCTAAGCCATCAGCTTCGGGTACATTTCCCGCGCACCGTGTTGGTAGTCGGTGTTTGGGGTTTCAGCGGAGAGCCAAGCGTTGCCTTGGAGCGGTTTCAAGGCCCTCGTCCAGACCACCTGGTGGCCAGCTTTGAGGAAGCCCTAAAAGTGTTCCGTGGTAAGTCCCTTCCCTACGAAGTCTCTCCGCTAAATGTTGGCTGATTGGCTCGCCAGTCAGGGATTCGTCCCCGAGGGATCAAAGAGCCTGACGGAGACGAATGTGCCGGGGCCTTTGGGTGGGCGTGGGAGGCTGACGACGCGTGGCTCGTATCGAGCCACGAGCGTGAGTGTGAGAAGCTCTGAAAAGCCCGGGTATCGCTTGCTGACGCGCGCGGCTCGCAAGCGCACGTATCCCGCGGACGTATTGGGGGATTACGAGCCCGACCGTGAGCTGAGGGAGTGTTCTCGCCAAAAATACGAGACCGTATTTCTGAAACCCTGTATTAAGCCAGCCTGCGACGCCGAAGATGCTGAGAGAGGCCGATGCAAAGCGAAGCAAAACCGAGTTCGTGCCCTCCACGTACTCGTCTGACGCGGGCGTGCGGAGCACGGCGGTTTCGCTGCCCGGGGTGCCGCCGCTGATGCGGCAGGTAAGCGTGGTGCAGTTGGGAAATCGGCATCCAGTTCCGCATTCGACCCCCAAACCGCTGACTGGAATATATCGCTTAAGCCCGACCCTATCCGTGCCGTCGCGACCAAGCGCTGTACTCGTCACCGGACCGGCTATGACCTGCTACTCGGCGTGCGCACGACGCGGCCGGCTATCGCCGCCGACCCGGGAGGAGGGGACGCACCACACACCGCCACACCTTTCGCGAGGAGTACTGGTGTAGAATGCCATCCATGAAGCCTGTCTGGTTCCGCGCAGCCGCCGTTGGCGTCGCCGCGCTCCTGTTGACCGCCGCATATAAGCGCGCCGAGCCTTCTTCCGTTATGGCTGACGCCGCCAACGCGTTTCTGAATTCTCTTTGGCCCGACCAAAAGGCAAAGGTGTCGTACGCCTTTGACGACGACGAGCGCCTTAGTTGGCACTTTGTGCCGACCGGAGCGAACTATAAACCTGGCGACCGCGAACTGCGCAAGGGCATGCCCTTGGGCGCGATGCAGCCCTTTCAGCGTGAACTGGCGACGGCACTGCTTGCCGCCGGCCTGAGCCAGCAGGGTGTGATCAAAGCTCAGTCGATTATGAGCCTCGAACAGGTGTTGCTCATCCTCGAAGGAGCTAAGCCAGCCAATCGCCGCGACCCTGACAATTACTTCATCACCATTTTCGGGACCCCTTCCGCCAAGGGGACGTGGGGGTACCGCATCGAGGGCCATCACCTGGCGCAGAATTACACGATCGTTGATGGAAAGGTCTCGGACTCGCCGTCGTTCTTCGGCTCCAACCCCGCCGAAGTCCGCATCGGACCCCGTAAGGGACTCCGCGTCCTGGCGCTTGAAGATGACTATGGCTACGACATGATTGAATCGCTGGATAAGACCCAGCAAGACGTGGCCGTGGTGGACAAGACAGCGCTGAAGGACATCATCACCGGCGCTTCCCGCAAGGCTGCCCTCAATGGCGCCCCGAACGGCCTCTCCGCCGCCAAGATGACGGCCCCGCAGTACGACAAGTTGATGACGATCATCGAACTCTACGCTTCGAACGTGCCGCAGGCGATGGCGGAAAGGCGCATGGAACTGGCGCGGAAGCAACCGAAGGACGCCACCTTCTTCGCCTGGACCGGCGCGGTTGAACGCGGCGGCCTGCATTATTACCGCATCCAGACGCCCGGCTTCCTGATTGAGATGGATTGCACGCAGGATGAGGGAAATCATATCCACTCTGTGTGGCGTGATTACCAGAACGATTTCGGTTTTGACTTGCTCAAGGCCCATTACACCGCGAGCCACCAATGAGCAAAGCGTCGCGGTGAGGAAATAGGACACGAGGCACGCTGGCCACACCCCGAGACTTGTAGCTCGAAAGCGTACGCTGGCCGGAGGGTAGCCGTTGGGCTACACGCGAGGGTCGCGGCGGACCGCGGTCGATCCAGGTGGCTCGCGGAAGGTGTTTTAGAGTGCGGTACCGGCGAGCCTCCTCTTCGATTAGAACGAATATTTCAGCCCCAGTTGAAGCTGGCGCATATTGGTTTGCGTGCTGCCGATGATCCCGAAGTTCTGGTGCGCGTTGGTGCCGGGCTGGCCCGGGAATGCGGCGCCGGACAGAATATTCAGACTCGGCATACCCCAGTTCGGGTGGTTGAGGACGTTGAATGCTTCCAACCGGAACTGCAGCGTGTGACTGTCGCGGTACGGCATCCGGAACTGCTTGTGGACTTCCATGTCGAAACTGAAAATACCCGGGCCTTGGATCGTGTTGCGGCCCACGCTGCCGAAATAGCCCGGCGGCGCTTCGGTGAACGCCGCGGGATTCAGCCACCGCGAGGGCGTCCGGTTGTCGGCAAAGACGCTGGCGCCGGTGGAATTCGGCCGGTCGTACCCTCCATCCGACGTAGCTGCGTTGTCTACGCCGCCGATGCTTAGGGTGCCGGGGATGCCGGTCTGCATCGTAATAATCCCGCCGGTCTGCCAGCCGCCCGCCACTGCGTTCAGCACGCGGTTGTCGATACTGAACTGCTTGCCCTTGCCGAATGGCAGGTCATAAAGGATGGAAGTCACGGACCGGTGCCGCACGTCGAATGACGACAGGCCGCGCTCGCAGCGGATGCAGTCGCTATTCTGCGGGAACAGCGTGTCGAAACCCTGGGTTCTAATGCCGCTGGTGTCGTCGATGGATTTGGCGAAGGTGTAGGAGCTGACGATGCTTAGCCCCTGGCCGAAACGGCGCGTCAATTTCAGGCTCAGCGCGTGGTAAACCCCGTTGCCCCCATCCTGCACAAGCTGGATCACGCCGTAGTTCAGGTATGGCAATCGCGCCGAGACCGGGGTCGAGGCGCCGTTTCCCAGATATCCGTACGGTATCGCCTGGTTCGCGTCCTGGAAACCGTAAAGGTGGTGGCTCTGGTTGCCCAGGTAGCCGGCCTCGATTACCGTGCGCGATCCGAACTGCCGCTGCACGTTGAGAAGGTATTGCACCGTGTAGGAAGTGCGGTGGTCGTACGCATCGACGTAGGCGTACGGCGGCGGAATCTGCGCCACCGCGCCGCTGCCGCCCGGGACGGCATTGTTGTAGAACAGATTCGGCACACCCACCGTGCCGCCATTCTGTCCCGAGGTCTGGGTGACGCGGCCGGCGATGTTGCGCGCCATGTCGAAATAGGCGTTGCCGATGTCCTGGTTGTAGAAAATGCCCAGGCCGGCGCGCACGACGAGCTTTGTGTCCGGCGACCAGGAGATGCCCACGCGCGGGGCCCAATTGCGGTAATCGGTTTGCATCAGGGCGTCGGGATACGAGCCGTTGCTGCATACCGGCGGCGGCGAGGCGTGCGTACCGGCGGCGCCAGTGGTGTCTGTCCAGTTGATGGCGAGCCCCTGGTAGGGATCGGTGCAGTTGCCCTGGCGCACGAAGTAGGGCCATTGCGACCGCGGCGCCTGTGGACCGAAATAGAGTGTGGGCAGCGCCACGGTGAAATCGTTCCCGAGCTGATCCACCCACGGCGGCGTCAGTTCGTAACGTAGCCCCAGGGATAGGGTGAACCGCGGCGTGATGCGGTACGTGTCGTCCACAAATGCCGCCATGGTGTTACGCCGGTACTGTGCGCTGGCGATGGCCACTGCCACCGTGGATTGGTACAGGTCACCCAGCAGAAACTCGGCGAACGCGTCGCCGCCGGTGTGGCCGGCGCTCTGCGTGGCGTTCGGCTGGAATACGAAATTGCCGCGCGAAAACTGGTTGCCCACCTGGTTGAAGTTCTGCCGGTTGAACTCGAAGCCCGCGCGGAAGGTGTGCTTGCCCCGCGTCCAGGAGAGGTTATCGACCAGTTGCAACGAATTGTCCTGAATCACGTACGGCCCGTCGGTGTTATCGCCGATGCCGCTGAAGCCATCGCCGTTGAGCGTGATCGCCGGGATACCCCAGGTGGCCGGATCGCCAGGATTGAGCCCAGGAATCGCCAGCGTCCCCACCACATTGTTCACGCCGGCCGATAGGGTCCCGGTGGAATTGTAGATCCGCGTATAGCCGAAGCGCGCTTCATTCACCACCCGCGGCGTCAGCGTGCGAGTGTTAGACCCCAGGTACTGCTCGTAGTTCGTCAGAATCTTGCTGCCCAGCCCGCCGAGCCCGTTGGAGGACTGATTCTCGTCCCCCCAGCTATAACGGCCGGTCCACTGCGATTTGGACGACTCCACGAAATCCATCCGCAGCGTAAAGCCGTCGCGGTTGTTGGGAGCGTTGACGATGAACGGGTAGTTGTTGTTGGCGGTGGGCAGCGACGCGGCGGCGTAGTAGTTGAGAAACTTCAGTGAGATCGGGTCGAGCCGGTTGGTGGGGATGATGTTACCGGGGAAGGGCGTCTTGTCGGCGCCGGTGCTGCCGCCGGTGGCCGGGTCGTAAATGATCGCAGACAGGGCACCGAAATTGCCGGCCTCCTCGGCCGCGGTGGGCAGGGTGTAGTTGGCCTGGCTGTGCGACCGCTGCGTCTTCCACTCGTCGTTGGCCATGAAGAAGAGCCGGTTGCGGCCGTTGAAGATCTTCGGGATGCGTACCGGGCCATCGATCTCGAACCCGTAATCGTTCCACTTAAACGGCGATTTAATGGGATGGACCGTGCCGAAGGCGTATGGCACGGCATCGAACTTGTCATTGCGGATGAAGTCGAAGAGTGCGCCGTGATAGCTGTTACCGCCGGACTTGGTCACCACATTGATCTGGGTCGCCTGGTGGCCGAACTCGGCGGGGTAGATGCCGGTCTGCACCTTGAATTCCTGGATGGCGTCAACCGAGGGCAGGGTGACATAGGTGTTGAAATCGGGGTCGGTGTTATTGACCCCATCCAGCGTAAAGTAGTCGAACATGATGCGCTGGCCGGCGGCGGAGATCGACTGCGATGCGCGGTCGCCGCCCTGGCGGGATCCGGCCTGTCCCGAGGATGGAGACAGGGTGTCCACGTTCGAGGAGAGCGCCACCAGGCTCAGATAATTGCGCCCCGAGAGGGGCAACTCGGTGACCATACTGTTTTCGACTACGGTGCCCACCGCCAGATTTTCGGTCTGGAGCAGGTCCGCAGAAGCCGAAACCTCCACGGACTCGTTGACCTGTCCAATTTGGAGAGTAAGGTCCTGGCGTACCGTTTGCTGCACCTGCACTTCGAGGTGGTTGGCGGCAGCTACCCGGAACCCCGAGTGTTCCACCTTGACGTTATAGATGCCCGGCTGGACCGACGCGAACGTGTAGTCGCCGTCACCCGTGGTCAGCGTGCTCCGTATCGCATTTGTGGCGACACTCTCAAGAGTTACGGCCGCTCCGGCGACCGCAGCGCCTGAGGAGTCTGTGATTCGCCCGGTGAGTTGGCCAAGAGTCTGGCCAAGGGCCGGAAAACCAGTCAACGCAAACATCGCGCAAGTCAGTAGAAAGCGAGTGCCAAAGCCTCGTACGTGGCGGCAATGCATCGGTAGCTCCTCCTAAGACAATGGAACGCCTCATTTCCCAGTAAGGATTAACCCCGGGAGAAGGGATTTGAGGACCCAACACCCAACCCGATCTCGCGTATCTGAGCGCCTGAGCCCCTCTCGCGCTAGATCTGTTACCATGGCTGGCGCCGAACGCTTCAAGGAATCTTATCAGAAGAATCGTGGACTCGCGCAAATAGTTTTGGTCTTGACGGAATTAATGCCCGATTCCGTTATCCGGGCTGAAATGACGCCGTCTCCGTGCGCCTGCCGCTGTTCTTTAGAAGGATAGCTTGGCGTCGTAAATGCCCCGGCAAAGTTGCTTAACAGCCGGGTGCCAAGGAGGTACGGGATGCGGTCAGTGGGACTCGCGATTCGCCTGACATCGCGGTGGCCTCGCCGCTCTCTCGATTCTTCCTCGATCCACACGTCCGAAACCCCTGGAATCTGCGGCCTCCGGACGTTTCCCATTGCGATTAGAGCCGAATCGTGATCCCGCTTTTTCGCGAGTTCCGATATGTGCAGCATTGATCGTGGCCTGCGGAGGGCTGCGTTAGCTTGGACGGAGACCTGTCTTTCAATGCAGCCTTGCCGAAGGAACACGGCCTAGCCTGCTGAAGCTTTGCGCACTTGCGAGAACACAGCGCGCCTTGCCGCCACGGTACACCTGGTAGAGTTCCGCGGTCTTCAAACCTGTCTCCACACGCCATTGGCACCCGACCGATCGCCTTCGCGGCCAACTTCAATCTTGGCGCCATTCTTATAGCTGTTCTGTAGCGGATAAAATCGGATATGCTTGTACTGAATTGTGTTCGCCGACTTCTATAAGTTGTTGCCGCCGGAAGGCGTCAAGATTCTGCTGGTCCTGTTTCTCGCCTTCCTGACCGGGTTGGAGCGCGAGGAGCGGCGCACCGGCACCGGACAGTTCTCGTTTGGCGGCGTCCGCACCTATCCTCTCATCGGACTCATCGCCTACGGCATCTCCTTCCTGGCAGGAGGAGAGATTCTGCCGGTGACCCTGGGGTTCGCCGTGGTGGCGGGCTTCTTGATGCTGTCGTACCGCAACAAGCTGCAATCCGCTGGAACCGCGGGCGTCACCTCGGAGATGTCTGCGTTGACCACCTACGTGGCTGCCGCGCTGGTATATCGGGAACAGTTTTGGATCGCCACTACGCTCACGGTGGCGAGCATGCTGCTGCTGGAGCTGAAGGGCGGCCTGGAAGGTCTCACGCAGCGCATCGCACCGGAAGAGATTCTCACCTTCACCAAGTTCCTGCTACTCACGGTAGTGATCCTTCCAGTTCTTCCTAACCGTGAGTTCGGCCCATTCGCCATCAATCCCGCCAAGGCCTGGTTAGTAGTAGTGGCCGTGAGCACCGTCTCCTACGGCAGTTACGTGATCCAGAAAATCACCAAGCAACAAGGCGGCGTGATGGTGGCGGCGTTGTTGGGCGGAGCCTATTCTTCCACGGTGACGACAGTGGTCCTGGCCAAGCGCGCCAGGCGGGAGAATCGACCGCATCTCTTTTCTGGAGTCACCCTGGTGGCCTCGGGGATGATGTATCTGCGGCTGGCCGGGCTGGTGGCCATCTTCAATCGAAACCTGATTGCACTGCTGGAAGCGCCGTTTCTGGTCCTTGCGGGAGCCAGCATCATGTGCGGATGGTTGTGGAGCCGCGTTCCCGATGCCAAAACGGGAGACATAGAGCGTGAGTTCGAGCCGAAGAACCCGCTGGAGTTGCGGGCCGCCTTAGGCTTCGCGGTGCTCTTCGTCGCCATGCTGGTGGCCACGCACCTGGTGGTGACTTACCTGGGCAAAGCGGGGGTGTACTCACTGGCTACCCTGATGGGCGTGACGGACGTGGACCCATTCATCATGGGAATGACGCAGGCCGCTGGCAGTTCGGCGCCGCTGGCCGTAGCGGCGGTGGCGATCTTAATTGCCGCTTCCAGCAATAATCTGGTGAAAGGAATCTACGCTTACTCCCTGAGCGACCGTAGGACCGGCAAGCTTAGCCTGATCGTTCTGGCTGCTCTTGCAATTACGGGGCTCACGCCGCTGCTGTGGCTGACCCGCTAAAGATCAGAGTTGGGGTGAAGACATTGGCATTTCTATGGGGAGAGGATCCAGTCGTGTGCGCACCGCCACTTACCCACACCGAACCTGAACAGTGCGCCTTCGTCCCCGCCAATCATTCCTTGGGCCTACCTGCGGCTGGACGTTCTGCCGCAAGCTTTATCTACTGATCGGCCGCACCGAGTGCCTTTTTGACCTTCTTGGGTGCGACCTCCCACGTCCCATTCAATGTCCTTCTTGGCAGCCCGTGTCTGTCCCGAGCCTGGTATGTGAAACGTGGCGCGAGTGCCAAGTTGGGGTGTCGTGCCGGGTCGATGCATGCCCGGCTTCCGCGCCATCTCTGGCACAGCGGAAAATCTGATGAAGATCCGTTCCCTATTCCGAGCGCAACGCCGTCATCGGGTCTGCCGCTGTGGCACGACGGGCCGGAACATAGCAGGCAGCCGCGGCGACCAGCAGGGCAAGTACGGCGACTGCAGTGAACGTCACCGGATCTCTGGCGCTCACCTCGTACAGAAGGCTCGACAGCACGCGGCCCAACGCCATCGCCGACGCCACACCGATCGCAATCCCCACAAAGGCGAGATTCACCCCTTGACTCATCACTTGCCGCACCACGTGCCATGGCTTGGCGCCCAGCGCCATGCGTAGCCCAAACTCGTGGGTGCGCTGGCTCACTGAGTACGAGATCACGCCGTAGATCCCGATTGCCGCCAGAGTCACCGCCAGTCCCGCGAACAGCATCACAAGAAACAGCGCAAACCGCGGCGTTGAAAACGATGCGCCAGCGATCTCATCCATCAGGCGTATATCGGCCACTGCCAGGTCGGGATCGAGTGAACTAACGGTCGACCTCACTTGCTCGGCCACTCGCGCCGCACTCTCCTCCCCGCGCACTGCCACCGACATAGTCGGAAATCCAAATGGCTCCTGCAGCAGAGGCCACCAGATACCAGGTTCGGCCGTCGCTCGATTGGGATGGTCTTTCACGTCACCCACTACCCCCACCACGGTTATCCAGTCACTCTCTTTTGGATGGTCATTGAAAGTGATCCGCCCTCCCACAGCAGCATCGTCGCTCCCCCAATAAAGCCGGGCCGCGACCCGGTTGATGATGATGACCTGAGGCGCGTCCTTGTTGTCGTGTAGCGTGAACCAGCGTCCGCGTACGAGCGGGATGCCCAATGTCTGGAAGAAATCCTCCGATGCGACGTGGTAGCGGGCATTGTGCTCGTCATTGGTCGCGGGGTCCTTCCCTTGAATCGTAAAACCACCGAGGTTGTCGTCCCACCCGGTCCATGGCAGGTCGGACCCCGACCCTGCGCTTCGCATACCGGGGAGGGACTTCAGTTGAGCATTCAGCCGGTCATAAAACTCCATGAGCGAAGCCTTCGTCTTGTACTTCGCGGCGGGCAGCGCAACCGAAGCGGTCAGCACATGCTGCGGCCGGAAACCGGGTTCGCTGCGCAGCATGTTGACGAAACTGCGCAGCATCAGGCCAGCACCGATCAGCAGCACGCATGCAAGACTGACCTCGCCGATCACCAACGCATTGCGCAGCCACAGACGGCGTCCGCTGGCCGTAGAGGAGCGGCTACTCTCGCGCAACGTCTGCTGCAGATCGGTCCGAGCGGCTTGCAAGGCGGGCGCCAGGCCGAATAACAACCCGGTGACCAGCGCTATTCCGAACGTAAACGCAAGGACCGCGAAGTTTACGTGGATGTCGTGGGCTCGCGGAAAATCTGGAGGCAGCAGCGACGCGAGCACTCGCACGCCTTCCACCGCGATTCCGATCCCCAGGCATCCGCCCAGCAACGAAATCAGCAGGCTCTCCGCCAACATCTGCCGTACCAGCCGTGAGCGGGCCGCTCCCAGCGCCGCTCGCACCGCGATCTCCCTCTGTCGCGCCGTGGCGCGCGCCAGCAGCAGGTTGGCCGCATTGGCGCATGCGATCAGCAACACCAGTCCCACGGCACCCAACAGAACCAGCAGCAAGCGCCGGCTGGGCCCCACCAACTCCTGGTACAACGGCACCAACAGAGGCTGCCATCCCTTGATATTGTCGGGGTGTTCGCGGCCAAGCTGTGACACTTGCATATCCATGTCGGCCTGCGCCTGGGCGAGGGTCACTCCGTCCTTCAACCGTGCAATGCCTTCCATGTAGTGCGAGCCTCGGCTGGTGAGATCCGCGGAATATGTGAACGGAGTCCAGACATCCACTGTTTCGCCATCCGTCACCGCGTGATACTCGTTACCCGGATGCTTTACGCCAGGCGGCATAACGCCAACTATCGTGAAAGGTTCTGCGTCCAAAACGATTTTGCGTCCTACTACATTCGGATCGGCGCCGAAGCGGCTGCGCCAAACCCGATCGCTCAGGATCGCCTGCTTGCCGCGTCCGGGAAGTTCATCGCCGGTTGTGAAGTCGCGGCCACGCGCTGGACTGATGCCCAGCACTCGAAAATAACCGGCGGTGACTGAAAAGCCTGACAGTCGTTCGGGCCGGCCTTCTCCCGAAAGCTGACGATCGTTCCGTGTGATCGCCGCCAGAGAGGCAAAGCTGCGGTTGCGCTCCCGGAAATCCCGCACATCCAGGGGGTTCAGCGCGAACTTGGGATACTGTCTACTTGAGAAAAAGATGCGGACAATCCGATCGGCCTGAGGGTAAGGAAGCGGGCGCAGCAGCACGCCGTCAATCACGCTGAAGATGGCGCTGTTGGCGCCGATGCTCAACGCTAAGGTGAGGACGATTACCACGGCGAAGCCAGGTATCCTCGCCAGGTTCCGGGCGGCGTATCGCAGGTCGCGGACGAAGTTTTCAAAGTAGTCGGTTCGGCGCATGTCGCGGCATTCCTCCTGGATCTGTGCTACTCCGCCAAGGCGGCGAATGGCGGCTAAGTGGGCTTCCGCCGGCGGGAGACCGGAACGCAGGTTGGCTGCTGTTTCGGCGTCGAGGTGAAAGCGCAATTCTTTGTCGAGCTCGCGCTCGAGGACGCCGGACCGCATCAGAGAACGCAGCCTATGGCATACGATATCCCACCGCCGCCGAAGTGCCACCGTCATTCCTCAGACCGTCCGGATCACGAGCCCGACGGCGTGCGAAAGGCGCTCCCACTGCGCCAGTTCCTTTTCGAGTTGGACCCGCCCGGCTTTGGTGAGTGCGTAGAACTTCGCCTCCCGCCCGGTCTCGGTGTCCCGCCACTCGGCCCGTAGCCATCCTTGCTGCTCCAGCCGATGCAGCGCGGGATAAAGTGCCCCTTGCGTCACCTGCAAGACTTCCTCGCTGACCTGCTGGATTCGGCGCGCAACCGCCCACCCGTGCATCGGCTCGAGCGACAGGGTGCGCAGGATCAGGAGATCCAGGGTCCCTTGGATCAGATCGGATGGTTTGCTCATACCTGAATCAATTTGATACCTAAACTAATTACAATACGCACCAGAACCCTTTTGGTTAGCCGCAATCTCCAGCGGAATCCTCTGCGTGGCCATCTTCGTCCATCGCTCCCGTCAGCGTATCGTTCGGCCGTCGACTCCGAATGGTATCGCCGCTGGCTCGACGCTACACCACAAGTGGCTGGTGGGCCGGCGAGCCGGCGACTTGAAAACGGGTGTGGCCGAGGCGATGGGAGTCCTCTGTACCGACCAATTTACGATATAGTAGACTGAAATACTTAAATATAGCGTGGGAAGGTTCAGTTATCAGACCTCCCGTCCTGTCGCCCGCTATACTTGGTCCGTACACGAATGAATCGCCTCACCCGCCGATTCCTCTACATCATTTGTTCGATCGTGGGCACCCTCCTGATCGGCACGGTCGGATTCACCACGATCGACCACTTCCCGCCGTTTGACGCCTTCTACATGACGCTCACCACCATGACCACCGTGGGGTACGGGGAAATTCATCCGCTTTCCCACGCCGGACGCGTCTTCAATTCCTTCCTCATCTTCTTCGGCGTAACCACCATCTTCATTGCTATCGGAGCGATGACCCAAACTATCATCGAACTGGAGTTCGGCGACGCGACCGCCAAGCGCCGCCAGAAACGCATGATCGATACTCTCAAAGATCATTTCATCATCTGCGGCTACGGCCGCGTCGGAAGAGGAGCCGCCGCGGAATTGAAACACGCCGGCGTGCCGTTCATCGTCGTCGATATCAGTCCGGAACGCGCCGAACTCGCCATGCTCGCCGGTATGCTCGCGGTCGCGGCCGACTCCACCCGTGACGAGACTCTTCGTCAAGTAGGCATCGACCGGGCTCGCGGCTTGATCACTGCGCTGGCGACCGACGCCGATAACCTCTTCGTCCTGCTTTCCGCGAAAGGCCTCAACCCCAAAATCTACGTCGCCGCCCGCGCTGCCGAGGAAGGCGCCGAGGAGAAAATGCGGCGCGCTGGTGCGGACGCAGTCTTCGCGCCTTACTCCATCACCGGACATCGTCTGGCGCAGTCCTTGCTGCGTCCGCACGTCGTGCAGTTCCTGGATTTTACGCAGGACATCGGTATGGATGTCGCCATCGAGCAGGTTCGCGTCTCCGAACAGAGTGAGATGGTCTCCCGAAGCATCCGGGACATGCAACTTGGCCGCGACCTTGGCGTGATCGTGATGGCTATCCGAAAGGGCGACGGCAAAATGATGTTCAACCCCAAAGCCGACACCACCATCGCCGGTGGGGACTACCTCATCGTAATGGGACGGCAGGAAAATCTGGAGACGCTGGAAGCACTCCTCGCTGGGTCACGGCGGATTCGCAAGTAAGACCTTCGTAAGTGCGCCGATTACCCCAAATGGTAACGTCACCCCAAAACTTACTAAACGTGTGAATTCAGACGTTATAATAGTTACGAGCAATCTCTATGGCCCGGAGTCTTCGCGAAGTTCTCGAATCGATTGTGTTTGCGGGAATGAAACCGGGAACCCCGGCCCAAACACAGCGCAAGCCGGTGGGAGGTCTGCGCGCTCGCCTGGAGCGTTTCCTCGCCGGCGGCCCGGCGCCTTCCGACCCGCTTTATCTCAGCCGCCGAACTCCCGCCCAGCGGATCCTGCGCGCTTCGGTGATCGGCGTTCCGTGTTTGTTGGTAGCCGGCGCCATTGGTTTCGCACTGACCAATCACTTTGCGAAGAAGGCCAGTGACAAACTCGACCTGACCCCCGCCGAGGTGGCGGCCAAGGCGGCCAAGATGTTGCCGAAGATGGACCAGATCAAGCTCGATACCAACCGCGATGTGGACATCATGGAGGTCCACATCGATCGCTCCAAGGGCATTGCGTTGATGGCCACGGTCATGAACAACACGACGCATCCGATTCCCACGGCGGAGATCGTTTTCGACTTGACGGATGCCTCCGGTTCGCAGTTGGGAGGTGTCAGCCAAAAGCTGGAGAACCTTCCGCCACGTGAGCGGCAGACCTTCCGGCTACCGATCGAGCAGGAGAACGCCAGTCTGGTAATCGTCCGCGAGGTCCGGACTCGCTAAGTACGTCGTTTCGTTAATACGGCCTGGCCGCTAAGAGCCCGCGCGTTAGCAAGCGATTTGGCACACGCCCGGAGGAAAGTAGTTAACGCTTCCTGGCCATCAGGCTCTCCATTTTTTTCACTGCCACGAGCAGCGTAATGAGTCCCACGGGAAAAAGCACAAGTAACGGCAGGAGCACAACGGCGCGCCAGAGCCGGGTGCCGATCGCATTCCACACCAGAGCGCTGGTCCCTCCCCAGACTGCCAGCCAGATGCACGAACCGAAGATCCTGGTCAGGCATCCTCCCACGGCTATGGTGGCTTCCGCGGGATGGAGATTCGGTTTGAACGTGTGAGGCATCGCGAATCCTGAGAGCCCCTCCCCGCTTCTGCTCCCTTCCTTCGCCTGGTGGTCGGGAACCAGCAGCGAGCGTAATCTCTCCGCGAAGCGTCGCACAATAGTAGTGATTCATTCTCGCCCAGTACAGCAATGTCCGCACGGCGGAAATTCCGTACCCGATTTGTGTTGCTTTTTTCATCTGTCCGTAACAACGGTTTCGTAGGCTGTTGGTTTCCCGATCGGAGGATGGATGGATTTTCTCGGACAACAGCTTTCTGTTTCGACAGTGATGTTTCTTCTGCTCGCGCTGGGGCTGGCGCTGAGTTTCGAGTTTGTCAACGGATTCCACGACACCGCGAACGCCGTGGCAACCGTAATCTACACCCACAGTCTGAAACCCACCGTGGCTGTAGTCTGGTCCGGATGCTGGAATCTGATCGGCGTGCTCTCTTCGAGTGGCGGCGTGGCATTCGGCGTGATCGCGCTCTTGCCCGTGGAACTGGTGATCAATGTGGGTTCCGCCGCTGGATTTGCCATGGTGTTCGCCTTGTTGATCTCAGCGATTATCTGGAATGTAGGGACCTGGTATTTCGGTCTGCCCGCTTCCAGTTCGCATACGCTGATCGGATCGATCATGGGCGTTGGTTTGGCCAATTCCATGATGGGGAAGGGCCACGTTTTCGGGGAAGGCGTAAATTGGGCGAAGGCCTCCGAAGTCGGCATGTCCCTGCTGGTCTCTCCAATTGTCGGCTTCACCTTATCCGCCCTGCTGCTACTGCTATCGAAGGCGCTCATCAAGCGGAAGGAGTTGTACGTCGCCCCCGACAAGGATAAAGCGCCTCCCACCTGGATCCGCAGCCTGCTGATCCTCACGTGCACAGGTGTGAGTTTTGCGCACGGGCGCAACGACGGCCAGAAGGGAATGGGGTTGATCATGCTGATCCTGATCGGCATCCTTCCGGCCGCGTACGCAGTGAACATGGGGACGAACCAGGAGTCGATGCAGGAGATTTCGGAGAGCGCCCAAGCCATCACCCGGCAGATGGAGAAGCATTCGGGATGGGTGGAGGTCGGCGCCTTTCAAGAGTCGGCCGCAGAGTTGTCCGCATTTCTGAAGACCAACGGTGTGGCCACCGACCGGACTTTCGGCGGCATCCGCAATAAGTGCTTTGAGATTTACGGGATCATGCAAGGAAAGAAGAGCTTCAACGACTTGTCGGTCGACCAGCGCCGCACGTTACGGACGGATCTGTACCTCGTATCCGAATCGCTCGGCAAACTCGTCAAGCAGCACAAACTCGATGACGACGAGACGAAAGAAGCGGCCGCACTCAAGGCCCGCATGGACAAAGTCACGAAGTTCATCCCGGACTGGGTCAAGTTCGCGGTCGCCTTCTCGCTCGGTCTGGGGACCATGATCGGCTGGAAGCGCATTGTGGTGACCGTGGGCGAGAAGATCGGCAAAGAGCATCTCACTTACGCTCAAGGTGCATCTGCCGAACTCGTCGCGATGGGAACGATTCTTGCGGCAGACACGATGAACCTGCCCGTGAGCACTACCCACGTGCTCTCGTCCGGCATCGCAGGCACGATGGCGGCGAATCGCTCCGGACTGCAGATGGAGACCCTCCGTAACGTGCTCCTGGCGTGGGTGCTGACGCTGCCGGTGAGCGTCTTACTCGGCGCGGGAATCTTCGCTTTCGGCTTAAATATCGTAATTCGCATGGGACTGAAGTAAGTCACTGAAAATACGCATATAGCAGTATTGAGAGACACACAGTTCTGGCACCAGAGTTGCATCCTTGGAGACCGAAGGGAGAGGTTTTCGAAGATGATCAACAAAATGGCTCGGGTTCCGGCGTTCGGCCTGCTCCTCGCAACCGCCGCCTGGTGTCAAAATGCACCAGTGAATCGTCCGCCGGTTCCTATTTACCGTGTAACTGTTGTCGAACGAACGGTAAAGGCCGTCGATTATCGATATCGCAGCGGCCCGACGCCCATCGATTTTCGCGGCACCGTACTTCTGCCGAAAGCCAAAGGCGATGCCATGGTGGAATCGAAAGCGGGACGTACCGAAATCGACGCGCGATTCGATCACCTGGAAGCGCCCACACGCTACGGTAACGAATACCTGACTTATGTCTTGTGGGCGATCACTCCGGAAGGCCACGCTAAGAATCTGGGCGAGATCATTCCCGGCAGTTCCGATCATGCCAGAATGCATGTCACCACCGACCTCTTATCCTTCGGAATGCTGGTGACGGCTGAGCCCTACTCCGCGGTGCGGCAGCCCAGCGATGTCGTGGTGATGGAGAACGAGGTGCGGCCGGAGACCGTCGGCGGCATCGAGCAGATTCAGGCGCGCTATGAGTTGCTACCGCGCGGCGAATACACCTATAACGTGCCGTCCGACTTGCAGAACGCTGCCGCTCAGGGCGAGAAGCTCTCGATGGACCGTTATGAAGCTCTGCTGGAGGTCTATCAGGCGCAGAACGCAGTCCAGATCGCGCGCTCGATGGGCGCCGATCAATATGCGCCGGATGTTTTCAATAAAGCCGAGGCGCTCTACCGCACTGCTCAAGAAGCGCAAATGCGTCACGCGGATCGCAACACTGTAGTCACAGCGGCACGCCAGGCGGCGCAGACCGCGGAAGACTCCCGTGCGATCGCGGAGAAGCGCCAAAAAGACGAGCAACTGTCTCAGGCACAGGCACAAGTGGCGAAGGAGCAGGAACTCCGGATGCACGAGCAGGAGTTGAGAGCGAAGGCGGAAGCGGATCTCCAGGCAGCCCGAAACGAGGCGCGCAATCAGGCATCCGCGGATCGTGTTCAAAAGGAAGAAGAGGAACGATCCTCACGAGCACGACTGGAGGCAGAAAGGGCGCGTCTGGAAACGGAGACGGCCGCCTTACAGGCTCCGCCACCACCGCCTCCGACGCAGACCATGCCGGCGCAAACCTACGTCCAAACCGCTCCGTCACAGAGCAACCTTGATTATTCGAAGACCGAATTCCGCCAACAGCTTTACCGGGAACTGAAGTCCGCGGGCTCCACGATGGACACGCCGCGGGGACTCGTGGTGACGCTGCCGGATGCCGATTTCCGCGGCGCCAGCTTGAACCCAAGCATGTATAGCAGTCTGCAGCGGATCGCGTCGATCGTACGGTCGCATCCCGGATTGTATGTTTCGGTGGAAGGGCACACGGACAACGCCATGGGCGAATCGCGTGCCGAGACGTTCTCATATGAGCGTGCCTCTGCAGTGCGGGCGGAGTTGGCGCGAGCGGGAGTTCCCGCGAGTGCGCTCTCCGCGCGAGGACTGGGCAATGCCCGTCCGTTGGCATCTAACGCCACCGCCGCCGGACGCGAACAGAACCGCCGGGTCGAGATTACGATCTATGGCGATCCCGTGGGCACACTGCCCGTGTGGGACAAGACGTACAGCTTGGCTCCCCAACGTTAGGCCTGCCAGACGCTTGCTCAAGGCGCGCGGCTCAGCGGGAAGGCGCAATTTGAACTACGCGTTCCGATCTGAATCGCGCGCTGCCATCGTGAACACACGCTGCGATTGTCAATCGCGTGCCGCCACCGTGAATCGCGCGCTGCCATCGTGAATCGCGCGTTGCCATCGTGAGTCGCGCCGCCAATTGTGAACCGCGCACTGCCATTGTGAATCGCGTGCCGCCATCGTGAAATCGCGCCCTTCAATTGCGAATCGCGCCGCCATCGTGAACCGGGCCCTCCCATCATGAATCCCGCGCCGCTATCGTGAATCGCACGTCACCATCGTGAACACACGCTGCCATCGCGAATCGCGCGATACGAGCCGCGCGCGTGAGCAAGCGTCTGGCCCATCTTCATCCGGCCCTTCTTGATATCAGCCATCGCTACATATATAATCCCCAGATATGGGGAAAGCTGATATCGCCACGCGCGACTTGCAAAAGGGTAGCGCGGAGATGATTGTACTCGCTCTGCTGGAAGGCCGCTCCCGCCATGGATACGAACTCGCCAAACTGATCGAATCCCAATCCGAAAGCAAAGTTCAATTCCACGTTGCATCTCTCTACCCGCTCTTGTACCGGCTCGAACGGCGTCAACTCGTCGAGGGCCGATGGGTGGAGAAGGCAGGTGAACGGCGGCGCCGATTCTACCGTCTCACTCCCGCCGGGAAGCGCGCACTCGCCGTGCAACGCCAGACATGGCGCGAATTCGTCAGCGTACTCAACCAGCTCACGGGGTTCAGCCATGCCTGACTGGCGCCAGTACGTCCGCCGGAATCTTCCGCGACTGCATGTAGGACCGCTTCGTGAGAACGCAATTGTCTCTGAGTTGGCGCTGCAACTCGAACAAGCGTACAACGAAGCCATCGCGGCGGGCACTCCCGAGGCCGAAGCCGCGGAGCGCGCGCAAAGACAATTGGGTGACTGGGGCACTCTGGCACGCGAGATCAACTCCGCGGAGATGATGGAAAGCCCTGGCCCCGAGACGAGAAGCTTTCTCTCCGGCACCCTCCGGGACATCCGCTATTCCCTTCGCTTCCTGCTGCGCAACCCCGCATTCACTGCCATCGCGGTTGCCACGCTGGCATTCGGGATCGGCGGCAATACCGCCGTATTCACTCTGGTGGACGCCATCGCTTTGCGCAGCCTTCCCTATCGTCAGCCCGACCGCCTGATTGCCGTCGAAACCCGCAAAGCGCAGCAGCCGGAACTCGAAGCATGGACCTCGGCTCTCGATTTTTTCGATATCCGCGAACAGGCGACGACTCTGTCATCGCTCGCTGGTATTTCGCCCGTCTGGAACGTCACCATGACGGGGCGGGGCGATGCCGAACAGCTCGAAACCCTGTATGTCTCGGCCGACTTCTTTCCCATGTTGGGGGTGAACGCGACGTTGGGTCGCACCTTCCTGCCGCAGGAAGATAATCGAACGCACGCTGCCAATGTAGTGGTCCTGTCACACGCGTTTTGGGAGAAGCGATTCGGGGCCGATCGCAAGGTGCTCGGAACCAATATTGTTCTCGACGGATCGACTTATACGATCATCGGAGTACTCCCCACAGGTTTTCGCTACGCGGGTGAGCCCCTGGCCGGTACGTCTACGGAAATCGACGCCTGGTTTCCCCTTGCTGCCAACCCACTGGTGGGTTCGGCGCGCACTCTGCGTTTCCTCAAGCTGGTGGGCCGGATGAAGCCCGGAGTCTCATTGGCGCAGAGTCAGGACGAGTTGCGGCGCATCGGGACGCGCCTCGCGGAGCAGCATGCCGATTCGAATCGAGGTTTTGCCGACGACGCCCAGTACCTGGAAACACAAGTGACCGGCGGCTTCCGCGTTGCCATGCTGTTGCTTCTCGGCACGGTGGGCTTCGTACTGCTGATGGCATGCGCAAATGTGGCAAATCTCCTGCTGGCGCGAGCGTCCGCCCGGCAGCGCGAGATCTCCATTCGCACGGCGCTCGGCGCCTCGCGCTTCCGTCTGTTGCGGCAACTCCTCACGGAAGGTTTCGTGCTCGCCGCACTCGGAGGCGCGGCTGGACTGGGTGTGGCGTGGCTAGGCCTGCGTTTTCTGATTCGAATTGCTCCCTCCACACTCGTCCACGCCGGCGAGGTGTCTTTAGACGGCCGCGCCCTTCTCTTCACATTCATGGCGATTCTGGTGTCGGCTTCACTGGGCGGGCTGCCGCCGGCGTGGCGCATGGTCCGTGGCAGCATCGAATCCGCGCTTCGAGGATCGGGGCGAGGCATGGTCGCCGGACATCATCGGCTGCGATCCACGCTCGTCGTGGTACAAGTCGCGGTAGCGCTACTGCTGATGGTTGGTGCCGCCCTCCTGATCCGCAGCTTTCAACGGCTGCTCGAAATCGACCCGGGATTTCGCCCGCAGAATCTGATTAGCATTTCCACCCAGTTGCCTCCTGGCGCCAACACTCCGCAACAACGCACGGCGATGCTACGCGATATGCGGGCTGCGCTCAATCAGGTGCCCGGAGTGCAGAGCGTAAGTGCCGTGAGCCGCTTGCCGCTGCTGGGTTCCAATCTCGGATCGTGGCTGTTCGTGGAGGGAAAGTATCTCCCCGGCGAACCCGGATACGACGTGGAATATCGTGTAGCCGCACCCGACTACTTTCCGACCATGGGAATTCCGCTTCGAGCCGGACGCCTGTTCGACGAGCACGACGATGCCAACCCGGGAGCCGGCATCCTGATCAACGAATCGGCCGCACGCAAGTTCTGGCCCGGCGAAAGCGCGGTGGGCAAGCGCGTCAAACTCGGAAATCCGGATCGCACTCCTTGGATCACAGTAATCGGAGTGGTGGGCGATGTCCGGCACTTCGGTCTCGATGCCGATCCGCGGCCGGAGGTGTACCGGCCCTACGCTCTCAATCCGTTGGGAGCGCCGATTCTGGTGATTCGCACCGCAGTGGATCCCGCTTCGCTCTCCAATGTGCTCTCCGCTAAGATCCGCTCGGTGAGCGCCGGAGTGCCTACCTACAACGTGTTCGCGATGCAGGACCTTGTCGATCGGTCGACTGCGCAGAGGCGCTTCGTTATGCTGCTGCTCACAGGCTTTGCGATGGCATCGCTGCTCTTGGCGGGAGTGGGGATCTATGGGACGGTTTCGCAGGCCGTGGCGCAACGCACCCAGGAGATCGGGCTGCGAATGGCGCTTGGCGCATCGCCGGGCGCGGCCTTGCGCCTGGTCTTCCAGCACGGCATGCTGCTCACGTTGGCAGGAATCGGAGCCGGATCCCTCGCCGCAGCGGCGCTCACCCGACTGATGAGCAAGATGCTGTTTGAAGTGCGCCCGCTTGACCCGATCGCATTTTGTGCGGCAGCTCTGGCGCTTAGCGGATTCGCAGCCCTAGCCTGCTATGTCCCGGCTCGCCGGGCCACCAAGGTAGATCCGCTCGAAGCGCTGCGAGCCGAACAAGCATAGGCGGCAAGCCGGGCTTACCGCGCCCCCTGGGGCCTACACGTAGGCAATCACGTCGATTTCGACGAGGGAATCTCCGGGAATTCCGCCAGCCGCTGCGATTGTCGTCCGCACTGGGGGCTCCTCGCCGAAGCGGCCCTTGAACACGTCATTCATGTCCTTGTAATCCTTCAGGTCGTTCAGATAGACATTGCACTTCAGCACCTTGTTCATCGACGATCCGGCGGATTCCAACTGTTTCTGAATCTGATCCAGAACGATCTTGGTATGCGCCTTGATCTCCTTTTCACCCTCGTGCGCACCCACACCGGCGATGAAAATCAAATTCCCAAATTGCACCGTGCTGCTGAATAGCGGCGTCCCCGCCGGCTTCTTCCCGTTGGCGTAAATAACTTTTTTCACCGGCTTCTCTTGCGCCGCGGCGGGACTGGCCGCCGCCGTCACGACGGCTGCAACACCAGCCCCGCGAGTGATGAAACTGCGTCGATTGCTCGTGCTCATAGAGTCTCCTGTGTAATCAAAACCGGACCACCCGTCGTGCCTCATCCGCTGCGGCGTCCGCCGGAAGCGCGATATTTGTGCTTTTCGGCGGACCAGGTGGTTTCCCCGTACTCACCCATCGCGACCGTGCCCGAGATCTTATCGCCATCCACCGTTCCGTTGAAAAGGTACGAGACCCGTTGGCCTTGGATCGGGAATGAGGTTTGGAAGCGCACCTTATTGGCGGCCACCGTCCCATTCAAGTCGGACGCATAGAACTCGGTGTGGTGCGTGCCCACCAACTTGCCCGCATCCTGCTCCAGCACCAGCATATGATTCGCCGAACCTCGCCCGAATTCCAAGCGGACATCCCACTGGCCCGCCACCGATACGGGCTTGCCTTCCGGAAGTGGCGCAGGATTCTCGAACTTGGGCGGCTTCGTCAGAACCGCATGGAGCCGGTCGGCGATTACCTTTTCGTCTCCCGCAGCCAGCATGTAGGGAACAATCACCGCCGAACTGGTCATACTGGCAGGGCGTGTGCCCGTACCGCGATCGAGCACGATGCGGGGCTCGGAATCCAGCAGAACCTTGGCTACTTCCGTTCCAGTGATCCCCAGCTTGGCTCCGTCCCATTGAATCGTCAGATTCGGGGTGCGGTTTGAGAGTCCCTCGCTCACCATCCCCTTTTTGGTAGTCACGCCGTCAATCGGTTTGACGCGATCGGCGATGGTGTCGAGCCATGATTCCCACAGTGCCCATTCGGCTTTGTGGTCACGCTTCGTCCACATCTCCACCGCCGTCAGCATTCCCATGATCTCTTCCTTGCCCACCTTCAGAGATCGCCCGAAAGCATGATGCGGCGCACTATTGGCCCACGCGGCCTGCAGCCAGTTCTTCTCCCCAAGCAGTAGTCCGGCAGCTTGCGGCCCGCGGATGCACTTGCCGCCGCTATAGGCGACGGCGCTCGCGCCTCGCTCAAGATGGATATTCGGCTTCAGAGTGAGAATCTCGGCCGCCGCATCCACAATCACGGGAACATTCTTCCGGCGGGCCACTTCTGATACTACGCGCGTCCCGAGCGGCCCATCGTCGCCCGGACCACCCAGAATGTACACCATCGCGGTGCGCTCATTGAAGGCGGGTTCCAGTTCGTTGACGTTCCGCACTTCGACGATCTTGACACCCAACATGCGGATGGCGTGATCGTAGACATTGCGCGAATACGAGGGGATGATCACTTCGTTCTTGAGCCCGGTGAGATCGGGCAGCCGCTGCATGCGCTCGGGATTATTGCCGGCAATCGCTGCCGCGGTGCAGTGTGTCAGCGCCGCGCAACAGCCGGCCGTGATGATCCCCCACTCCGCACCGGTCAACTCGGCCAGCCGCTTCCCTACCCCATCCATCAATTCGTCCATCTGCACGTAGCTGCGCGACGCTTCATCCATCGCATGCTTCACCTCGGGGAGGGTGGTGGATCCCGTAATGATGGTGTAGGTGCCGTGCGCGTTGATGATCGGACGCACTCCAATGGCGCGGTACACATTTACCATGGCCTGAAACGGAGCAGCGGCCGCATTGCGAACGGCGGTCCCGGCAATTTGGGCGGCGGCCAGCAGGCTGCCCTTTCGAAAAAGGTCACGGCGGTGGAACGGACTGAACATCGGTGTCACCTCGATTCCTAAAAGGTAACGCGATGCGGCCGGTTTGGCTAGGGGAAAAGCTCGGTCGAACGATTAAGGCTGGGCGGCTGGGGGCTTGTCGCTCACCAGAATTGGATTGGTGAACAGGCTGGAGTTTGGGATCAAAATCACTTTGTCGGGCTGGCGCAGCACGGTGTACCGAAGGTCGATATTGGTCACCTCCCCTTCGAGTCCGGTGACGGAGATGTGATCGCCGACGCCAAATGGGCGGAATAGCAGCAGCAGAATACCCGCCAACAAGTTGGATAGAACGTCACGAAAGGCAAATCCGAGCGCGAATCCGGTCAGGCCCAGTCCTGCGATCAAAGCGGAAACATTTACACCAACAGTGCCAAGAGCAGTTCCGAATCCGATAGTGAGAATCGCAATATTCGCGGTACGGCCCAACAGTTGGAGCAGTCCCTCGTTATGCGGCATACGATGACGGACCTGGCCAATCAGATAGGCTGCCACTTTTCCGGCAATCCAGAAGGCGCCGAGGATCAAGAGGCCGGCAACCATGTGCTCCGTCAGGGAGCGAAATTCCGGCCAGATTTTGTGGGGATCAAGAAAAGACACGATGAGCAGAAAGCGGGGCGGGCGAAGAGTTGCCCTGCCCCGAGCGTGCGATACGCAGTTATACGCAGCCGAAGCTGCAAGTTATTGGTTAGTGTCCATCGGGATGGTCGTAATCGTGATAGTGCCGGCCGTCACGATCGTAACCGCGGTCGATAACGCCCATGTCAAGTGGCCGTTCTAAGCGGAAGGTCACCACGGAGTCACGTGGAACTCGCACGGCCCGCCCGCGGGCCTGGCCGCCATTGATCGCGCCGACGATTTGGCCTACCAAGCTATTGTCCCGCCGTGATTCCACCCGGTTGGGATCAGTGCGGATTGCGTACCTCTGTCCGTCGACAATCACCGATTCGAGATCCAGAATCAGATCGTTGTCCGGTGCTACTCTGACGATCAGTTCGGCGCGCGACCCACGCGGGATTGCAAGCCTCCCATTATCACCCCGAACATCCTGGTCAACGATGCCGTAATAGACCCGGTTGTCCTGACGTTCGACATCGATTGTGTCGTTGGTCCTCACCGGAATTACGGTTCCCGGATTCAGTCTCGTCACCCGATCGCGGTCTCCGGAGCGGTCCCGGTCGCGATCCTGTGCCATCCCTACGGTGGCAATCGAAAGAGCGATGGCCAGTGCCGACCCGCCAATCCATTTGTAAAGCATGCCTTCAATTCCCCCTTACGTGAAGGGAGCATGCACCTGGCGCACCATTGGGTTCCGCAATACTGGAGAACGGCACAGGTGAGAATCAAAGCCGGCCTTGTCTTACTTCTTCTCCACCCGCTTCGCCTTGACAAAATCCAATTCGGCCTGTTTTGGAATGCCCGGCTCGAAGCATCGGCGGCAGCGAGCTTCGTACATATCCGACGTTCCCACGACGATCAAGTCCTCCGATCCGCGGAGACGCTGCGTATGCTTGGCCGGATTGCCGCAGCGTACGCAGATGGCCAGCGTCTTGGTGATCGATTCCGCGAGTGCCAGCAACTCGGGAATGGGAGCAAATGGGCGCCCGAGATAATCCGTATCCAGTCCGGAAATGATGACCTGTTTGCCGCTGTCGGCGAGCCGCTGGGCCACATCCACGAGGGTGGGGCCCATGAAATTCGCTTCGTCGATTCCCACCACCTCCGACCGCCAGTCGATGCGCTGTGTGATCTCGTTGGCGCCATCCACTACCTGGGAATGCATGCGTAAATCGCCATGCGACACGATTTCGTCCGCCGAGTAGCGGTCGTCGATCGTCGGCTTGAACACCTCGACCCGCTTTCGCGCGATGATGGCGCGCCGCAGGCGCCTGATCAGTTCCTCGCTCTTGCCCGAAAACATGGGCCCGCAGATCACTTCAATCCATCCGATATTGCCGGTGATGATGTCCATACGAAAACGCCAGCATGGCACACTCACTGGGCCCGAATCCACTCTTCGAAGCGCGATCATGGTTTGGATGCCGTTGCCTGTTCTATTTGCGCTCTTCGTTCATAGCCTTACCCTTACTCACAAGATCGGCGTGGATTGGGAACCGGGACCGTATCAATGGATGAACTTCGTCGCCATCAGTGCCGATGGAAAGACGGTGGCCTCAAATGGCGCGCTGTCCGGCAATGCGGCCGGCACCGGCTTTTGGACCTTCCCGGCGGGCAAGTTCATCCGCTCCATCGAGGGCAATCCCAAAGCCGTTTCTTCCGATTTTCGATTTCTCGCAACCGAAGATCGCGCAATTGACCTCAGCAGCGGGCAGGTGGTACTGCGCCTGCCGAGTGGACGCCGCCTCTGGACGCAGGCGGCGTTCAGCGCCACTGGAGAGTACTTCGCGTCGGCAGCCTACTTCGAAGACGGGAAGCCCGATACGCCGCGCATCACGGTGGTCAGAACCAGCGACGGCGCGGTGGTGTCCCGTTTCGGCAAGCGCTATACGGCTTCGATCGCGGCCCATCCGAATGGTGAGATCCTGGCATCCGGTCATTGGGACAACGTCACCTTGTGGAAGCTGCGAACGGGCGAGCGAATCGGCTTACTTGCTGGTTTTGGACGCTACGTCAACGGCATCGGGTTCAGTCGCGACGGCCACCTGCTCGCGGCAGGAACCGACGACGGGCAACTCGCGATTTGGGACCTCACGACCCGGACGCGATTGCATTCGCTGCGCATCGGGTGGGGCGACGTATCGAACCCGGCTTTCAGTCCTGACGGCAAACGGGTGGCGGCCGGCACCTATGCCGACGGCACCGTGTCGGTGGTGGACGTGAGTTCAGGTGAACTGGTATCGCAGACGAAGGTGTCGATGTTCGGATGCGGATCGGTAGCGTTCAGCCCGGATGGAAAGTATCTGCTGGTTCCGTCGAACGGCGGGCGGCTTGGGCCGAAGCAGTTCGACAAGGGCGGCAGCATCCGCGTCTTCTCGGTCCTTGACTGACGGCACTGTCAGATCCGCGTGACGATCAAGAGAGCGCCGCCGATGGCGAGAGCGTCCTCCAGGAGTGCTATGCGCAGATCGTTGCCGCCGGTAGCTCGTACCAGCCGGCTACGAAACTCGTACCCGCCAAGCGTTCCTGCGACGGCGCCGCAAACGCCCGCGACCAGGCCCGGCACGAAGTCATGACTGGGTACTCCCAATGCCGCGCCGCACAGTGCGCCCATGGCGATCCGTGCGATAAAGCCGGGAGGCGCCTTACGGCTGGGCGTCTTCGGCAGCTTGTCGGCAATCAACTCCCCGATCGCGCCCAGAGAGAAGATTGCCACGGCGGGCACCGAACCCATCCAAGCCAGGCCGCTATCGGACAACGGCACCCAGCCCATGCGGGCCGCCCAGCAGACGACCGCGGGCGCAGTCATCGAGCGAAGTCCCGTCACCACACCAATCAGAAACGCCAGAATGTATGCCATGATTTCCCCTCCCGCTCACTCTTCCGGTAATGTGAAAGCGACGTAAACGGAGGCCGTCCCCCCTGCGGGCGCTTTGCCTCCGGAAGCCTCGATCAGCACGTATTGTTTACCGTTGACCTCATAAGTCGCAGGAGTGGAATTGCCTGAAGAAGGCATCACCGTCTCCCACAGCAACTTGCCGGTCTGCTTATCGAACGCGCGAAACTTGCGATCGAAGTTGGTCGCGGCGATGAAGACCAGGCCGCCGGCAGTCACGATCGGGCCGCCATAGTTCTCGCTGCCGGTGTCTTTCATCCCTTTCGCCACCAGTTCGGGATACTCGCCCAGCGGGATCTTCCATGCGTATTCCCCTGTGCTCAAATCGATCGCGTTCAAGGTACCCCACGGCGGCGCCACCGCTGGATAGCCTTGCGGATCGAGAAACTTCTTGTATCCGGTAAATCGATACTTGAGGTCGAACGGCGACTTGGGCACAGGCGCCGACGGACCAGAGGAGTCTCCACCGACGACATACTGCACGATCGCCCGCAGCGACTGCGCTCGCAGATTCGGAAACCCAGGCATACGCCCGCTACCCTGCTTAATGGTCTGCGTGATCTGTTCCGCCGTCCGCTGTTTGCCGATCTCGTTCAACGCCGGTGCCTGGCCGCCATTGCCCGTCAGGTCGGCCCCATGACACACGGAGCACTGCGCCACGTACAGTTCGCGGCCGCTCGCGGCAGGCGTATTGAGCGCCAGGCTCGACGTCCAGGCCAGATCGTTGGAATTCACAAATAACAGCGCGCTTTCCGGATCGAAAGCCGCGCCTCCCCATTCGGCGCCGCCATCAAACCCTGGGAAGATCACAGTCTCCTTGCCTACGCTTAGGGGAACGAACTGGCCCTCGCTGCGAAATGTCCGGAACTGTTCGAGGGCCCACTGATGCGCCTCGGGCGTGCGATTCGTCAACATCTCCTCGGTCAATCGCTGCCGGGCATAGGGCGCGGGCTTCGTGGGCAGAGGCTGCATCTCCGCCGCCACCTCGCCTTCCACGTCGCTCGCGGGATACTTGCGATACTCGATCGAGAAAAGCGGCTTGCCGGTCGCGCGATCGAACAAGAAGACATATCCATGTTTGCTGGTCTGCGCGACCGCGTCCACCATCTTGCCGTCGTGCTTCACCGTCACCAGCACCGGCGGCGACGGAAAATCGCGATCCCAGATGTCGTGCCGGACGGCCTGAAAATGCCAGATGCGTTTGCCGGTCTTAGCGTCCAGCGCCAACAGGCAGTTCGCAAACAGATCGTCACCCACCCGATTCGCGCCATAGAAATCGGCGGCCGCCGAACCGGTCGGCACGAAGACAATCCCGCGCTTCGCATCCACCGTCATGCCAGCCCAATTGTTGGCTGCCCCGGTATAGGTCCACGCATCCTTCGGCCAGGTTTCATATCCAAACTCGCCGGGCCGGGGAATGGTATGGAAACTCCAGCGCAGCTTGCCGCTCCGCACGTCATAGGCGCGAATATCGCCATAAGAGGCCGGCAGTCCCTCGCTCTCGCGTCCGCCGACGATCAGCAAGTCCTTATAGATGACGCCCGGGCTGGTGAGGCTCACCGACTCCTTCTCGGGGTCTCCGCGGCCCAAGTCCTGATGCAGATCGATACGCCCTTCGTTGCCGAAGCCGGGAATCACTGCGCCCGTCTTCGCGTTCAATGCGTACACATATCGCCCCACGCCCGCGAAGATGCGCTCCTCTCCCGCTCCCGACCACCACGTCATCCCGCGCACCTTCTGCGCGCTATTCTTCGAGTCCCACGACCACGCCAATTTCCCCGTCGCGGCATCCAGCGCGATCACCAACCCGCCGGGAGTATTGCCGTAAACGACGCCATGCACCACGATGGGCTGCGTCTGCAGACCGCCGCGTCCTCCGCCGTTTGTCGCGTCGTAGGTCCACGCCACGCGCAGACGACTGACGTTCCCCCGGTTGATCTGCCGAAGCGGCGAGTATCGAGTGCCCTCGCTATTGCCGCCGTAGACGGGCCACTCCTGAGCGGGCTTTTGCGACAAGGCAGCCAAAGCCGCGAACACCAGAAGCACGAGCGGAAGCAGAATTCTCCATGGCATGTACTGGTAGTTTCGGACGATTCTTTCAAGATCGCAATGGGTGATATACTTCGGCGCAAGGAGTGCTTCATGCTCTGGCGTTTTTCCTGCATTTCGGTGCTCTGCTGCCTTGCGGCCTACCCCGCCGGCGATGCCCGATCGGCGGTTCAGGCCGCGCAGGATTTCGAACGGAAGCTGAGTCAGTTGCCGCTATCCCTGGCGATCCAATTCCGCGTCCAGGCGGCTCAGACGTTGCAGCCCCGCCACCCCGACCTGGCTCACCAATTTGCCGGCGCCGCCTTAGAACAACTGCGCAAGGAGAAAGACATCAAGGTCGGCACGCCCGTGATCCGCGCGCTCATTGCGGCGTCGCCGGACGAGGCGATTCCCGTGCTGTCGAGTGCTTCGCCCAACGCCATGCTGGTCATCATTGCGACCCTGGCGCCCGAGCACCCGGACCAGGCACTCGCGCTATACCGCTCGGCGCTCCACGATGGCAAGGTTGATTTTCACGCGCTTTCGCCGCTGATTATGCAGTTCGCGAAGGAGAGACCGTCGATGGCCTCCGAGTTGCTCGAGTCGCTGGTGGACAATTATGACTTCAGCAACCTGGAGCCCTGGGATGCTGGTGGCTGATGAGCGTGGCGAATTCGGCCGCATCCGCCCTACCCGGACCAACTGCGGATGTCTATGAACGCATCCTGAAAACGGCCGCGCAGCCCCACTACGGTGAGAAATCCAAGAGCAGCCTCACGGCCACTTTCCAGATCGGCTCTGCGACTGTGGCGGCCTCCAATTCCCGCGATACCGTCCTTTTACAAGCCGCGGGCCGGCTCCGCGCGGTGGCGCCGGAGCGCCTGGAAAAGTACAAGGACGTGCTCAGTCGCTGGGACCTCAGCGGTGCCGTTGTCGTTCGATCTTTCAATCCAAAGGTGCCGGGCACGGCGCCCGCGGTACCCGCCGCGAACACCTCTACTGCGGCCGGTACCGCGATCCGCCAGAGCTTCTCGCAGTTCCGGGGACTGCCCACAGACGCGGACCGTGCGAAGCTGGCACTCACCGCCGCCGCACAAGTGCGCGCGCTTCCCGGAGGCGCTGAGAAGCTCTCGCTGGCGCAAGGTCTCTGCAGCCTCTCCACAGAAGGCGACCTGGGCAAGGAAGCCCTGACCGCCGTCGCGGGCACACTGGCCCAAGCCATCCATGAGGGGACTCCTGATTCCGAGTCGTGGATCGAGCTTGCCAAGCTGGTGCGGTACGAACGGCTGTCCGCGCCTTATTCCGACCCCGCCCTGGACGCCGCGGACTCGCTGCTCACGCTCCGCGAAGCCCTGGTACAGGAGAGCGGCTTCACACTCACCGCACTCGACGGCAAGACATATTCGCTGCCCTCCTTACGCGGCAAAGTAGTCCTGCTCAATTTCTGGGCGACGTGGTGCCCGCCATGCCGCAAGGAAATGCCCGACATGGAAAAGCTGTACCGCCAGTTTGAGAAGAAGGGGCTGGTGGTGCTCGCCGTGTCGGACGAAGAGCGCGAGACGGTCACGGGCTTCCTGCAAAAGCAGAACTACACGTTCCCGGTGTTGCTCGACCCCGGCCGTAAGGTGAATGCCGCGTTCGCGGTGGAGGGCATTCCGAAGAGCTTCCTCTTCGATCGGGAAGGCAATCTGGTATCGGAGGCCATCGACGTGCGCACCGAACGCCAGTTCCTGGAAATGTTTAAGACCGCCGGCTTGGAATAGCCAACGTTTTAGAGAGATCGTCTCCCGCTGCACTACAGCGGCGATACGCTCCTGCCCACCAGATTATGGAAAGAAGGTGAGCTTTACTCTCTATGCTCCCCACGGTCCGCCGTCAGCCAGAATCGCGCGCGATACAGCGTCCCCAGAACTCCCGGCTTGCAATAAGCCGATGCCTCACCTTTCTCCCGGCCCGCCGTCTATCGACCACATGGCTTACCAGCTGACGGTCAATGGGCGCAAGCACCGGGTTTCTGCACCACCCGAGATTCCGCTGCTCTGGGTCCTGCGGGACTTTCTGAACTTGACCGGCACCAAATACGGCTGCGGCGCCGGTGTGTGCGGTGCCTGTACGATTCACCAGGATCACGTCGCGGTGCGCTCCTGCCAGATCCCCCTGTCCGCTACTCACGGTAAATCCTACACCACAATATCCGCATTGCGCCCGACGGGCAGGTCACGCTCTGGATTTCCCGCTCGGAGATGGGCCAAGGCGTGCGAACCGTGCTGTGTTCGCTGCTCACGGAGGAGTTGGAGGTGGATCCCTCCTCGGTTCGCCTGGAACAGGCGATGCCCGGTGCGCGCTTTCATGGCATCCGGCTGCGCACCAGTGGAAGCGGAAGCAGTGCCGGCCTGTTCCTCGGTTTGCGGAGAATGGGAGCGGCGGCGCGTGAAATGCTGATCTCCGCCGCGGCGCAGACCTGGAACACCGATCGCTTTGCCTGCACCGCCCAACTTGGGAGCGTGATGCATCTTGCGTCAGGCCACCGCCTGTCGTACGGCGATCTCACCGTGCTTGCCGCCAGACAAGCCGTACCGGCCGACCCGCCCCTGAAAGACCCCGCCCACTATCGCTTGCTGGGAAAGGCTCTGAATCGCGTCGATGCACCTGCCATTGTGCGCGGCGCAGTCAACTACGGACTCGACACCCGATTGCCCGGCATGCTGGTCGCGGTTCTGGCGCGACGCCCCTACCTCGGCGGAAAAGTCGCCTCTTTCGACGCGTCCAAAGCGCTCGCCATAGCACCACCGAACAGCCGGTGTTTGGCTGGTGTTTGTGAAGGACTGCACAGCCAACCTTGCTTCCGCTGGTCATGCGAATGCCTGGGCAAGGTGCCGGCCCAGTGCGAAGGAACACCGCGGCAACGGCGTTCGTGGAGATCACCGCCCTCCAGCGCCTGATCATCCAACGTACCCGGACTTTTATCGTTCACTTCGCGCCCGGTTTCCGTGCCGATCTCGAATCGCCCCTTTGCGTTCGTTTTCAGACGATGTCGTACTGACCTTGCCCTTCGTGTATCGCCACAAGCAGGACATCCGGTATCTAGACTCTCTGGTGACTCGGCTCCGTTCAAATCGCTTCCCACCACGGCTACAATAGACCAATCTATGAACAACTCCACGGCGGCTCTATGGGCCGCCAACTTCGAACTATGCCTAAAATGATGCGCTGGCTCCTCATGTTCTTCGCGGCGGTGGCGGCCGCGCAGACTCCGGACGCCGTCTACCTCAACGGCAAGATCATCACCGTCGATCCGCGATTCTCCATCGCCGAAGCGTTTGCCATCACTCGAGGCCGGTTCACCGCAGTCGGAACGAGCAGCTCAATCCAAAAGCTTGCCCGCCCCTCGACACGCGTTATTGATCTGCGCGGGAAAACGGTCATTCCCGGATTCGAGGACAGCCATCTGCACAGCGCGGGCGGCGGACCTGGCGTCGACCTTTCGAATGCCCGGTCATTCGCTGACATCTTCACAGCGATTCACGAGCGGGTGAAGAACTCGAAACCAGGAGATGTAATCGTGTCGAACAGCGACTGGCACGAAGGGCAACTCAAAGAGCAACGCCTCCCCCTCCGCCGCGATCTCGATCCGGTTTCGCCGGCGAATCCCGTGGTGCTGGTTCGTGGCGGCCACGAGTACATTCTCAACTCCGTGGCGCTCGCGAAATGGCACATCGAAAAGGCAACTGTCTCGCCGGACGGCGGGCAGATCAGTCGCGACACCGACGGTGAACCCAATGGCGAATTGATCGATCGTGCGCGAACGCTGGTTTCATTGCCGCAAACCCGACTGACGCTCGACCAGCAGATCGACTCCTGGACCCAACAGTTCCAGAAGCTCCACGCCGCTGGGCTGACGAGCATACGGCAGCCAGGAATCAGCCTCGAGCAATACCACATGTTTCAGGAAATGAAGCGCCGCGGTTTGCTCACCATGCGGGTGACTGCCCTGCTCTCTGCACCGCCGAATCCCGATGCTGCCAAAGTGCGGGCGTTCATCGAGAACTCGGGCGTGCGATCGGATGAGGGCGATGAATGGTTGAAGATCGCCGGAATGAAACTGATTGTGGATGGAGGATTCGAAGGCGGCCGGATGCGGGATCCCTACGAAGAGCCGTACGGAAAGGACGGCACGTTTCGCGGGCTCCAATTGATGCCGCAGGATCGCTACACGGAAATAGTGAAGGAGTTGAATCGTCTCGGATGGCGCGTTGGCACGCACGCCGTGGGTGATGCTGCGATCGACGAGGTCCTGGCAGGATACGAAGCCGCCAATCACGAGAAACCGATCGCGGGCAGACGCTGGGCGATCGAGCACGGATTTCTGCCGCGCGAGGAGCATTTCGAGCGCATCAATGCTCTCGGCGTTTTCGTCACCGTGCAGGATCATCTGTATCTTGCTGGACCGAGCCTGGTTCATTACTGGGGAGCGGCACGCGCGGCCAGGGTGACGCCGGTCCGCGCCTATCTCGACCACGGAGTGGAGGTCGCTGCAGGCACAGACGCACCGGTGGTGCCGTATCCGCCCCTTTGGACGCTCTATCACTTCGTGACTCGTGAGACCATAAGCGGCGGCTTGCTCGGATCCGATCAAAGGATCACTCGCCAAGAAGCTCTGCGCATCAGCACGATGGGTAACGCGCGGCTCACCTTCGAGGAGCGGATCAAGGGCTCCATCGAACCGGGAAAGCTTGCCGACTTCGTCGTGCTGGACGAAGACATCATGACGGTAGACCCAAAACACATCGAGCAGATGAAGGTTCTGATGACGGTGGTGGGTGGCAAGCCGGTGTTCAGCCGTTGAGAGCAGCGGTTCGGCTTCGCAGTAGCCACGTTGAAAAGCTCAGGCCTCGCTTCCGGCCGATGTGCAGGCTGCATTCGAGGTAACACACATCGAAGGACGACTCTTCAGTTACTTCGACACGGGAGCGGGACCTCGTCCGACATCCATTGGCGTGCGGAGCGTCCCGATACCTTCGATCTCGATCTCTACAACGTCGCCGGGCTTCAGGAATTCATTGCGTTCGGCTCCCGTCCCGGCAGGCGTTCCCGTGGAGATCAAGTCGCCCGGATAAAGAGACATGATCGAAGTGATGTACTGAATCATGTGGCCCTCATCCCAGATCAATTCGCTGGTTCTTCCGTCTTGCTTGACCACGCCGTTCACCCTGGTCACGATGAGCAGATTGTTGAAGTTCGGCAGGAATTCTTTGGGCACGATGACCGGCCCGAAAGGAGCGCCGCGATCGATACTCTTGCCATCGAACCAGTTCGGACCCGGAAACATCGAGACCACCCGCCGCGGCTTGCCACCGCCGCGGTCGCTCAAGTCGTAGAGGATGCTGTAGCCGAAAACAGCGTCGTGTGCCTTTTCCTTGGCGATCATATAGGACTCTTTGCCCATCACGATGGCCAGTTCGCCCTCCCAATCGATACGGGTGCGTCCCGGCGGAATCAGGTACGCTTCACCGGGATCGATAATGCAGGAACGCGGCGATTTCGCAAATACGATCGGCCCGTCGCGGTCGGGATCAATGTCTGCCGCGGCAGCGGCGTTGAATCCTGACGCACCGGCGCGTCCCGCGGTCGGCGCGGACGAGCTCGTTGGCGTCGACCCTCCGCTTGGTGCTCCCATACCCTCGGCATGCGCCCTGTAATTCGCGGCGAGATTGAGCAGATTCCAGGGATACTTGATGGGAGCCTTCACCGAGACCCTGCCGATATCGTAAGCGAACGGCAACCCGCTGGTCCCACTCTCACCTTTGAGATAGTTGGCGATTTGATACAAGCGCTTGGAAGCCGTTTCGTACTGCTCAATCAGCATCCGCATTTCAGTGGGCAACGTCATCGGTGGTACGTGCGCCTTCTGCACCAGGTATGCATTGGCACGGACGATGTCCACCACGCGTGAGCCAAACACCAGGCCGATTTGGAGCTTACCGTCAGCCTCGAACGTCGCGAGCTTGAATGGAGTTTCTGGATTGTCCGAGACCTTGATCGCCTTGACCGCTTTCGACTGTGCGTGGAGTGGGGAGGCGAACAATAAAACGGCTGCGGCTGCTGAGGTAGCGCGCGACCAAGACCAACCAACTCTGGAAGTGACCATTCCCTTGTCTCCTTTCTCTACCGGGCGGGTACCGCCCCCACGGACTCGAATGGTTGGCGGTTCTTGACTGGTGTCGGCCAACTCCGATTCCACATCGATCAGCATCTCGACAACGGCTACGTGCTCCGTTCGAACTTCAGCTCAAGGCAATCTCCGCACCTGGTCGGCCAATTGTAGCCCGACGAACTCGCATTTGGATACGGAGTACCGACTTAGTCCAGAGAGCGGGGTCGAGTTCATCCCGCTCCAGCCATATCACTGACTCTCAATCATCATCATGGCGCGTGCGCGGCTCGCGGGACTGCGGGACCGTTAAGCAAGCGCCCGAGAGGAGGGGTTTGGGAGAGTGGAAGATGCAAAGGTTTATCGGGCCGCAGGAACACCGAATGCAGCACTCACCTGAGCTGCGAGTCCCGGGGCGCACCCGATCGCCGTCCCGGTATCGATTCTTCGCGAGCCATCGAGGGCGAAGAACGCACCGCCAGCCTCCTCTATGATCAGCTTAAGCGGGCAGAGATCCCAGACCTCGACTTTGGGTTCGAACCAAAGATCCACCTTACCCGCTGCGACGAGGCAGGCGTCAAGAGCGCCTCCATATGATCGAACAGCCCACGAACGCTGCATCAACTCGATAACTTGTGGAAGGTGGGAGCGGGCTTGGATGAGCGACAGGCCATTCGGGCTGAAACAGCAGTCGCTTATGGATGTAATGGCGGAGGCGTGTAGGCGCTCATTGTTCAAATACGAGCCTGTGCCGCGTGCCGCCCAATATGTCTCATTGAGCATGGGGAAATGCGCAACGCCGGCAAGCGGCTCGTCGGCCGCTTCGACGGCAACCAGCACGCACCAGAATCGGTTTCCGCGGACGAAGTCGCGGGTGCCATCAATCGGGTCAATAATCCATCGCCGGCCGCTGGACCCGGCTTTGCACGAGCCTTCTTCGCCTAGGATGCTGTCATCGGGGAATTCCAGCTCGATGGCCGCCCGGATCAGGCGCTCATTTTCTTTGTCGGCAATGGTGACGGGTGATGCATCGGGCTTCGCCTCCGGCGTGATGCCGCGTGCGCGAATGGACTTCGCGTTTTCGCCGGCCGCAGTGGCGATTCGGCGGGCAAATTCGAGTTCTCGCTCGTATTTCATCACTAACCATGATGCTCCAGATGCAACGGCGGTGCCGAAAGTCTGCATGAAGCAGCCGGCCAGAATCCGCTGCCGCAGTTCCCTCCGTTCTGACTGCGCCGCAGTGCCCCTTGAGCAATCGGGCGGCAAAACGACGGATGCTGAATCTCTTCGATGCAACGGCAGGTCGGGACGCTGGAAAGACCAGCCATTTTCCTGTCGCCGCAGTATCCACCGCTGACGTCGGCCGAAGTTGAAGACGTGTCTTCATGCGCGGATTCTAAACGTCTGCCGGAACGCAAGGTGCTACACGAAACTGAAGCCCTGCTTCGTAATGGGCATCGTTCGAATGCGTTCGCCAGTCGCCGAGAAGGCGGGCCAAACTTCGGCCCGACCCTGAACGCACGATCCGGACTGCCTTCCAGTCCACATCAAGCTCTTCGGCGATCATCATGGGCAACAGGTTCAAAGCGCCCTGTCCCAACTCCTGATTCGTCGCGACGATGCTCGCAGTGCCGTCCGGCGCGATGCTGACGAAATCGGTGGGTAGCAACGCCTGATTGGGGCCCGGGGAACCTTGGGCTTTCAGTTCTGCCTTGGGATACAAGCCCAGCATAAAGCCGCCACCGGCAGTCGCCGCGGCCCGAAGGCAAAAAGTCTGTTCATCGCCATAGCGCCCTCCTAACGGTTCCCGCCCGACGGAGCAACCGATCTGGAATTGCTCAGTTTTGCCGCCTGGTGCACGGCAGCGCGAATCCTTAGATACGTGCCACACCGGCATAGATTGCCGTCCATTGCGGAATCGATTTGAGCATCCGTCGGATTCGGAGTCTTCGCCAGCAATGCGCACGCCGTCATCATCTGGCCGGCCTGGCAATAACCGCACTGCGGCACATCGAGGGCTGCCCATGCTACCTGCACCGGGTGCTCGCCATCAGGAGAAATGCCTTCGATCGTCGTGATCTTCTTACCGGCCGCGTTCGCCGCCGACATCACACAGGAGCGGGTAGGCTCGCCGTTGACGTGAACGACCGCGGCGCCGGATTCTCCTGCACGACCATGGGCGAAGTGCTGCCAAGATACGAAAATCACGTCAGCATCGATAAGAGCGTCACCATCACTTGGGGCATTCCGGCGCTCCACATTCAATGCCGTTACGGTGAAAACGAATTCAACATGGCCAGGGAAGCCATCGCCACGATGGAAGAGTTGTGCCATGCCTGCAAATGGGAAGTGCTTGCCAGGCACGACAAGATGTTCCCGCCCGGATACAGCATCCACGAGCTGGGCACATGCCGCATGGGCGAGAATCCCAAGAGCAGCGTGCTGAACAAGTGGAACCAGAGCCACGACATCAAGAATCTGTTCGTGGTGGATGGCAGCAGCTTCGTCACCGGCGGCTCGCAGAATCCCACCATGACGATTCTGTCGCTCTCGATGCGCGCCTCCGAATACCTGACTGAGCAGATGCGCGCGGGCAATGTTTAATTGGCTGTTGGTTCTGGCCGCTTTTGCGCTTCCGCTCGTCGCGCAGACGGAAAAGGCCGCACCCCAACAGCCTCTTCCCTTCAGTCATAAGGTGCATGCGGGCGCACTCAAGCTGAAGTGCAAGATGTGTCATCCGAATCCCGATCCCGGCGAGTCGATGCGCATCGCGCCGGCATCGCTGTGCATGACGTGCCACTCGGCGATCAAGACGGACAGCCCCGCGATTCAGAGACTCGCTTCGTACGCAAAAAGCGATCGCCCCTTTTCACGCGCATCCAATCCATCAGTGAACTTCAGGCGATAGGCGAAACGCCGCCATCTCCTGTCCGTTGCGAACCAGCAGGACATTGCCAGCCACCACCGGATGATTCCACGTCTTCCCTTCGAGCGCCGGTATTCGCGCCAATTCGGTGAACTGATCGGGAGTCGCTCCGACGAGGGCCAGATCGCCCTCCTCGGCCTGCACCAGCATCACATCCTGATCGTCCAAAAGAACCAGCTGGCCATTCCCATAACGCCCGCCCTTCCACTTGCGCTTGCCGTCATTCAGATCGATGCACGACATGATGCTCCCATCGAAACCGTACGCGTAGCCTTTGTGGACAACCGAGTCATTGAAATAGGGCTTCAGCCCGAGCGACGTCCACTTCTCCTCGAGGTTCCAACCGTTGGACCCGTGCGCGATTGAAAGGCGCCGCAGACCGCTCGAATCGCTGACGCTCATCAGAACGTCACCGTTCGGCGTCAATGCCGGCTGTACGATGGGGTACCCCTTCCATGCGTGCTCCCACAGCACGGAACCGTCTGCCAGTGCGACGCTGGTGGCGCCCGGTTCGCTCAGCAATAAAAGCTGCTTGACTCCGTCCACCGTCATCAACAGCGGCGAGCTGTAGCTTACGCCGCGCGCCGGACCGGACCATCGCTGCGTGCCCGTGGCAAGGTCGTACGCGACGAGTTGCCCGGCCACAGCGACCACCACGATGTCGCCCACGACTAGCGGCGAGCTGGCAAATCCCCAGTCGGGCGTCTTCGTACCGGTATCCGTCGCCGCGTTGCGTGTCCAGATCAGCTTGCCGTCCGCCGCGTTGAGTACGTTCAGAATTCCAGTCGCGCCGAACGTGTACACGAGGCCGTTGCTGAGGGTGGGAGTGCCTCGCGGTCCAGGCCCGCCATTCGATTCCCAGAATCGCGCCTGGTCGCGATGTGCCCAAACCGGCTTACCGGTGCTCAAGCGATAGCAGGCGACCACTTCTTCGGGACCGCGCTGTTCCTGCGTGTAAATCAGGTCGTTATGGACCGCGAATGAAGACCAGCCAGGTCCGATCGGGCGGCGCCAGATCACGGTCGGCGGCGATGCCTTCCAGTCGGTCTGAATTCGGACTCCACGGACAACGCCGTCCCGCTGCGGACCGCGAAAGCCCGGCCAGTCGGCGCCTCCCATCTCGACGTGCTCCGCTGGGGAAAGCACCGTTGGCACTTTGGTGGATGGATTCTCAGGCGATTTTTCCGGAGCACCGGCGCGCGGTTCGGCCGCGGGAGCAGCCGGGGCCGCAGCTGGCTCAACGTTTACTTTGGCCGCGGCCGGGCTCACCGGCGTGTCCGAGACGGGCTGCAATGGAGCCATGGTTTCCAGGTTCGACTGCGCCACCAGCCGATCCTCAGGCGTTTTTGCCCATCGCCAATACAGATCATTGTGCAGGCTCGCCGTGAAGCCGCCCGTCTTGATCAGAGCCCAATAGCCGCAGGCGAGAATGATAGTCACGGCCATGGTCAGGCGCCGTACGCGGTCCGAGAGACGGCTCGTCGCCACTGCCCACACCACGAAGGCGATGCTGAGTACGGGGGTGACCAGGATTGGAAGCAGCATCCCCATGCCACCTGTCGCGATCGATTTATCGACGATCCGCGATGTGCCATAATACGCCGCAGCGATCAGCAGCACCGCACCCAAGCGCTCCAACCACGCTGCCCGGCTGAGAAATAGCCACCATAAGATTACGGCCATGCCGGCGACCAGCGCTCCAAGCACCCCATACATCGACCAATCGGGAACGGCGACGGGGACGACATACCGGAGGACCAACTGCAAGATCACGAGGGCCACACCCGGCCATAACCGCAGTGGTTTCCGAAGCGGAGTTTTCATCTTGCCTCCCGAGCCTCAGTGCACAGTAGCAATCATCAACTGATCTGGCTCTGGTCTATTGTGACGCTACGAAAGCGGCCGGCGTCTTGTTCCCCCGAAATCTGTTAACAAACACAAAAGGTCATTGCGGGATCGGGGGCCTGCTTGAACGCCAGCCAGATCAACAGACCGCGGCTGTGGCAATTGGTCCTCAAGCTGTACTTCCAGGACGTGCGTTGAGACCTTTGCCCAGAGAGGCGACCTGAGCTGCTCCACAGGACATCCTGGTGGGATATAGTACAAGATTAGTTCTCGTACCATTCCCAACAGGAGTTCTCGCGATGCGGAGTAAGACCGTCGTCAGCCGCCCGCTCTGGGCGCGCTATGTTGCTGTTTCTGGCGGGCTGCTGGTGCTGCTCGCCGCCACCTTCACAGCCATTGGCGCCGACAATGTACCGGTAGCCACCGGTTCCAGGATGGCCAAGGCCAATTACGAACTGGCCGCCCAATGGATCTCAGCGAAAGTCGGCAAGCTGGTGTTCGATACAGCAGTCACTCCGCACTGGATGGATTCCGGTGAACGTTTCTGGTACACCTTCGAGAACAATAAGGGCCGGAAGTTCTATATCGTCGACCCGGTGAAAAAGACGAAGACCTTCGTTTTCGACCCGGTGAAACTCGCCGCCAGCCTCACAGAAGCGACGGGCATTCCCTACGACTCGCAGCACCTTCCCATCACCACGATTCGCTTCGTCAAAAATGAAGCTTCCATTCAGTTCCAGGTGAATGTGCCGCGCGATGCGGTGATTCCCGGCGAAAAGAAGACCAACACCACCACCGTGACCACCGATGCCGGCGGGCAGCAACAGCAGGACCAGGAGGACGACGATGCCGACATGATGGCGCAGCAGCAGGTAGGCGGCCGCGGCGGCAACTTCGCCCCGCCTCCGAATCGCAATCAGAAGCAGCTCAACTTCGAGTACGAACTCGGCACCGGCAAACTGACGCTGCTCGATGAGGCACCCGCGCGCAAACCGGCCTGGGCCTCGATTTCGCCTGACGATAAGGCCGTGGTCTATGCCAAAAATCACAACCTTTATATGATGGACGCCCCCAATTACGCCAAGGCGCTTAAAGATGCCAACGACAAGACAATCGTCGAGACGCAACTCACCACTGATGGCGTCGAGGACAACGGCTACGGCGGCCGAGGCATGGGCGGTCAAGATCAGCAGCAGCAGCAACAGCAGGACCAGCAGGAAAATAACGGCGATCAGAATCAGGCCAATCAGCAAAATCAACGCCAGGCGGCGAATGTCTCCTGGGCTCGCGATTCGAAGAAGTTTGCGGTCATCCGCCGCAATTCTCTAAAAGTCAAGCCGCTCTGGGTGATCAATGCGCTTGCCTCTCCACGCCCGACTCTGGAGACGTACAAGTATGCGATGCCGGGCGACGCCGAGATTCCGCAGTCTTCTCTCGAAGTGTTCGATGTCGCCGCCAAGCACAAAGTCGTGATGAAAACGGACGCGTTCAAAGATCAGACGATGCAGGTGGAGGTGGAACGTCCCACGGCGCGCGCTCGCGAACACGAGAAGACCGAATCGCTTTGGGCCGCGCCCGGCTCCGATAAGATCTACTTCACGCGCCTAAGCCGCGACATGCATCGCCTCGACGTCTGCGTCGCCGACACCGCTACCGGCGACGTGAAGCCCGTCATCCAGGAACGCATGAACGTCTACATCGAGTCCAAGCCGGTGAAGATCATCAACAATGGCGCCGAACTCATCTGGTGGTCGGAACGCGATGGCTGGGGTCAGTATTACTTATACAGCGGCGATGGCGCGTTGAAGAACCAGATCACCAGGGGCGAGTTCGTAGCCGAAGACATTTCCTACGTTGACGAAAAGGCACGTGCGCTCTACCTCACGGCATCCGGGCGCGAAGATGGCGAGGATCCGTACTTCATGCACTTCTACAAGGCCAATCTGGATGGCAGCGGAATGAAAATGCTCGATCCCGGCGACGCCTCGCACGCAGTCAACATGTCCGACTCCGGCAAGTATTTTGTGGACACCTTCTCGCGCGTCAATACCGCCCCCGATTCGGTGCTGTACGATGCCCAGGGCGCGATGACCATGCCGCTCGAGAAGGTGGATATGGGTCCGTTGATGGCCGCGGGGTACAAATTCCCAGAGCCCTTCAAGGTAAAAGCGGACGACGGCATCACCGATCTGTACGGCGTGATGTACAAGCCCTTTGATTTCGACCCCAACAAAAAGTATCCCGTCATCGAGTACGTCTACCCCGGTCCGCAGACGGAGAGCGTGACCAAGACTTTCACCCCACGCAGCAACCAGGTGATGATGGCGAACATGGGCTTCATCATGGTGGAGATCGGGAACCGGGGCGGCAATCCGCACCGTTCGAAGTGGTATCACACCTTCGGCTACGGCAATCTGCGCGACTACGGCCTGGCTGACAAGAAGGCGGCGATCGAGCAACTCGCGGAACGCTACCCGTTCATCGATATCGAGCGTGTGGGCATGTGGGGCCACTCGGGCGGCGGCTTCATGACGGCGGCCGCGATGCTGATCTATCCTGACTTCTTCAAAGTGGGCTGGTCCGAATCGGGCAATCACGAGAACAACATCTACAACAATTCCTGGAGCGAGAAGCACCACGGCGTGAAGGAAGTGACCGACAAGGACGGCAAGGTCACCTTCGAATATTCGATCGACAAGAACTCAGAGCTGGCCAAAAATCTGAAGGGCCACCTGATGCTCGTGACCGGCGATATCGACAACAACGTGCATCCCAGCAATACGTATCGCATGGCGGACGCGCTGATCAAGGCCAACAAGCGCTTCGATATCATGGTCCTACCGGGCCAGCGTCATGGCTATACGACAGCCAGCGACTACGTGGCGTGGCGGCGTGCCGATTATTTTGCGCGCTACCTGCTCGACGACTACGACCAGTCAATCGACATGTGGGAACTGAATCGCGAACGGCAGGACAAGCCCCCGGCATCGGTACCGCCCGCTACGGGACGCGGCGGACAGACTCAGCAGCGCGGCGGACGCCGCGGCGGCGCGAATTAAGGAGACGGCTTCCGAAAGTACGGCTCCGGAAGGTTTTCCCAACGCGATCGGCTCCAATCTGGGGCCGCGCGTAAAGCAACTCCCCGGCGCGGTTTCATCATCCAGTTCAAGTCAATAAATCGCCTGGTACCTGCGGCGGTGTGCAAAACATCGTCAGGGGAACAAGTTTGACCGAGAATCCGTTACTAACCACAGAGCTGGTCCGACTTTTCTAAGACTGGCGCGTCGGAGGTTTCGTGGCGAAAAGTCTCAAGGTGATTCTCCTTCCCTGCCTGCTCTGTTCTCTTACTGCCATGATGGCGCAGCAATTTCCGTTGTGGGAGCGGCTGCTTCGGCTCTCCGGCGGCAAAACCGATGACACGCCGGTGCCCTCGATGAAGATGGGCAATCACATGCAAATGTCACTTCGGGGCAAGCCGCTATCGGGAGACGAGCAGCGCGCCCAGCGGATCATTGCTGCCGCTCGTATCGCCATTACGCATTATTCCGATGTGAATACCGCGCTGCGAGACGGCTACAAGCCGTTTCATCCGACCGGCAAGATGGGCGAAGAGGTCCACTACACGAATTATCGGTACGCCCGGCTGGAGCAGGGCCACGTGAACTACGAGCGTCCGGGATCGATCCTGTACCGACGCACGCCAGAGGGCATGAAGGCCGTAGGCGTCATGTACTCCGCGCCGCAAGATTCGACGCCGGAACATCTGAACGCAGTCGTCCCGCTCAGCATCGCGACCTGGCACCGTCATGTGGACTTCTGTGGCGGACCGCGAAGCTTGCCTGTTGAAGCGCAATTTGGGCCAGATGCGCAGTTCGGGATGCAAGGAAGTATCCACACCGAGGAGGCGTGCAAAGAGGCGCATGGACTTTGGATTCCGGTGGTCTTCGGATGGATGACGCATGTCTATCCCAACGCAAAATCCCCCAACGAAGTGTGGGCTGGAATGGAGATGCATATGGATGCCAACACCGACGAGGAAATGAAGAAATAGGTGTTCGCGGCCCTGTGCTGCGGTAGTCGTTTGTGCTGGCCGATTTGCGGACCAGATGAGCAGGTGGTTGGCGGAAGTCTGTAGACGAATCGTGGGAACGCTTGATCAGTATCAGCTCGACTTTATCCCATTGTTGAGAGCGCGATAACGGCAAAACAAGAGGAAAAGCAGACCTCAATGGGATTTTTAAATCTCGTCGCTCGGCCCTTACATTAGAAATTGTTGAAAGCGGTGTCGGCGT
>Ga0209060_10000742_pt1 | contig 48408 bp, 45 predicted proteins | sample Coa_R1_8_FD_187155 | JGI IMG/M metagenome (GOLD analysis project Ga0209060, IMG submission 187155) | Surface soil microbial communities from Centralia Pennsylvania, which are recovering from an underground coalmine fire - Coalmine... | ecosystem: Environmental > Terrestrial > Soil >...
CATCCCGCAATCTTCTCCATGGCCGCCGGCGACATGGTCTCTTCGATGTCTCCGTACTCCTTGGGATTGCCTGTCGGCGCGGCCTGGAACAGATGATTCAGCCCGGGCAACGGCGCTGAGTGAGCGGATCGCCGAGGACGCGGACGTCTTCGGGTTCTTGTTTGGGGAGTTGGGGGTGAAGTAGGATGGGGCCCGGCGATTTGCGCGAAATTAAAGCGGTCGTGTAGCCGCAACACCGCGGGTAAGTGTTTTTTTCTCGCCTTTGCCATAATCCGAGAGTTCTGTTGTTTTGGAAGCCTCAACCAGCCGCCTGCCATTCCAGTGCAGCGTGACAACATCCATCGCAGAAACGCAACAGTGAGCGTCCCCGGGCAGGTAGTGCGCAGAACGAATGGTCAGAGTGAGCGTTCGTTTATCGAATACGTAGTATTGCTTGGTTTGAAAATGTTCGTCCCAGTAAAGCTGTTGCACGACGCTTAGCTGCCGATTGGAGAGTCGGAACACCTGGGCGTATCCTTCTTTGCTTGAACTTCCTCCCACCGAAAACCACGAAAATATGAGTAGGGCGTACTCAGCCGGGGCCTCCGATTGCTTTGGGAGGTAGTGAATCTCCTCGATACCCACCTCGTCATGCATTTGATCTTTGTCTTGTGTCCACTTCCCATCTTTCAATGGCACCCGCATCGGCGGCTTGCCCTTGCTGCCGAATACATGCAGCGTCAGGTTCCGATAGTCGACGTCCCGTATTGAGCGATAGTGGCCCGGGCAGGAGAAATTTACCGATTCGTTTCCAAACAGGGGACCGTAGAATTCAGCGTAAGGAACCGACTCTTTCTCAGCAGATAGGACGGCCGGACTCAATATAGCGAGAGCGAGACTAGCCCGAGCCTGTCGCAGAGACATGTGCAGTATCAGTGTGCCACGCTAGCCACGTCTCCTCGCCAAGATCCATCCCGCAATCTTCTCCATGGCCGCCGGCGACATGGTCTCTTCGATGTCTCCGTACTCCTTGGGATTGCCTGTCGGCGCGGCCTGGAACAGATGATTCAGCCCGGGCAGTTCGTCGATTTCGGCGTTCTTGTTGTCAGCCAGCGCTTTCCGAATCGGCGGCAGGTTCAGATCGGGCGGCACCTGCATATCTTTCTCGCCGTTGATGACGAGAACGGGCACCGTGACCTTACTGAGCGTTACGGCGGGATCGTATGCAATGAACTGCCTGAACCAGGGCGAGGTCATGATCCCAATTTGGGCGTCCATCTTGTCGCCCGGGATCACTCCGCTGAGCTTTTCGCGCAGCTTCTTGTCGAGCGTCGCGGCATCGCCGGTCTCATTCCTGATGAGCGTGAAGACTTCACGATCGCCCGCCAGGACGCGGTCGATTTCGGCGGCGTCTTTGCGCGCCTGCTTCAGCTCGTAAGCCTTCTGAAAAGCCAGGATCTGGTCGCCGCGCACGCCGGGCCCCGCCATCAGCACGAGAAACGCGACACTGGAATCCTGCGTGGCCATCATGGGTGCGACGATTGCTCCCTCGCTGTGGCCCACCAGGCCGATGCGCCGCGCATCCACTTCAGTGCGCCTCTTCAGGTAAGCGACGCCCGCCCCGGCATCGCTCGCAAAATCGGTCATGGTCGCGGTCGCGTTCACTCCGGTCGATTCGCCGAAACCGCGCTTGTCGGCGCGCAGCACCGCAATGCCTTTGCGCGTCAGATAGTCGGCAAGAACCAGAAACGGACGATGGCCCACAATCGTCTCATCGCGATCGTGCGGCCCGGAGCCGCAGATCAACACCACCGCCGGAAATGGCCCCGGGCCTTTCGGCGAAGTGAAGGTAGCCGCGAGTTGGATGCCGGCGGCTTTGTTGTCGTACTTCACCTCTTCTTCGCGGTAGGGATAGGGCTTGACGGGATTCTGTGGGCGGCGCAGTTCGAGTTCCGCGGCGCTCTTCACGCGCTTCAATACCAGCGAGAGCGAATTGCCCATCTGCGTCCAAAGTCCGTCCATGCTGGAAAGGTCCTTGGAGATGGTGCCTTGAAACATGCCATTGATCTGCTTCAGCTCCATCTTGAGCGAGGCGCCATCACGTGTGATCGTGGTGACGGGGATACCCTTCGCGCCCTGATCGAGGCTGTCCATGGTCGCGGTGAGTCCATCCTCGGTGTTGGTAATGTGGAACGCCAGCCGCAGCTTTGCGGCACCGGCGTCGATCGTTCCCAGCCAGTCGCCATCGATATCTGAGGGTTTCGCCGGTTTGGGCACAACCTTGGCCACCGTTCCGCGATGAAATTCGAGCGGCAGCGGCTGTCCCTGGTTCCATGTGCCCGTGATGGCGGAGGCGTCGGCGTTCACCGTGCCGTCGTATGTGCCGCGCACGGCCTTGATGTCGAGATGCAACTTCGCGTCTTTGAACGAAACCGCACTGACGGGGATGCCGTTGGCGCCCTGGTCGACGCTGTCCAGGGTGGCCTTGAACGTGCCGTCATCATTCTTGGCGATGTGCAGATTCAGGCGCAGTTCCATGCCGCCGGCTTTCAACGAACCCTGCCAATCGCCAGCAATGTTCTGGGAGTAGGCGGCACCCGCAAAAACGGCGAGCGTCGCAAGGCAAAGAGTGGATTTCATCGAGGGCTCCTTTGCTACCAATATCTAATTGCGATAATAATATAACTAATTGCTATTGGCAGCAAGTCTTCTATATGGTTCTTTTTCAATTAGTTAAACAGGCTCGCGATTAGCGGACGAGCAGCACATCGATGATCGATGCCAGCTCGGAAGCGCTGCCCTGGGCCATGCGCGCGCTGCCGCCGCCACGTCCGCCCGCCTGCAGTAACAGCGGCTGGAGAGTTTTGCCCGCATCGATACCGGAATCAGCGGACGTGGCGAGCAGAACGGATGGCGGCTGGTCGATCACGCCGATGAACACCGCTTTCGGTTGCGCGGTGAAGCTCTGCGCGAGCGGCCTCAATTCGTCAAACGTGCCCTTCGGCAAGCGGCGAACCGTGCGGCGGAAACCGCCGGCGTCGGGCGCGGTGGCGTCATAGAGTTCGTGACCCTGGTAGCGGGCCAGGTCGGCTTCGAGTTTCCGGCGGGTGCGGTCGCCGTCGCGGACGGCCTCGAACTGGGCGGTGGCGGCTTGCGGAGTTTCGTCGAGCGAAGTAGATAACGTCTGCGCAATGCGCGAGAGGGCATTGTAATCGGCACGCGCCCGGCGGACAGCCCGGCCGCCGCAGAGGAACTCGACCCGCATGGTATTGCGCACCTTTTCGAGGCGACGGATGAGGACGGGGCCGATCTCGCCGGTCAGGCGGACATGCGTGCCGCCGCAGGCAATGCGATCGAGGCCCTGAATCGAGACGATGCGCAGTGTACCGTCGCGATCGGAAGGCTTTCGCAGATCGGCGGCCTGCTCTGCCGATTCATAGGTCACAAGGATCGGCCGGTTCTCGACGACGGCTTCATTGGCGCGCCGTTCGGCGCCCATGACCTTTTCGAGGTCGATGGTTGCGGTTTCCAGGTCGAGAGTCGAGATTTCCTCGCCGAGATGAAAACTGCAAGTCTCCATGCCGAACTGCTCAATAAAGACCGCGGATAGCAGATGCTGGCCGCTGTGCTGCTGCATATGATCGAGGCGGCGCGCCCAATCGATGCGGCACTCGGCGTCTTCCGATGCTACGGGAGCCGCGAGTTGGTGGGCGATCCGCTCGCCTTCATCAACCACGTCGACGACGGCGGCGCCGTTGATCGTTCCGATGTCGTGGGGCTGGCCGCCGGAGGTTGGATAGAACGCAGTGCGGTCTAGATAAAGCCTTGTGCCGCTGTCCGCGCGATCGAGCACGCGTGCGTGGAATTCACGCAGGTAGGAGTCGTGGTAGTACAGCCGTTCGGTCATTCGTGCGGTAGTCCCTTATAATACTCAACCATGTTGAAGCGATTGTGTTACCTGCTATGGCTGTCCCTGGCGGTTTCCGCTGCCGATAAAGCCACGGCGCCCCAGTTAATCGAGATGGCGCGCCAGCATGCGCCTGGTCTAGGTGAAGCCATGCGCGCCGCCATGGGGGACGACAAAATCAAGAAGGGGACGGCATTCGCAGGCGAAGGATCGAATTTTATTTTTGCCATCGAGTCAGAGGCGGAGCCAATCTTGTTCAACGACGACCAACCCTCCGTGGCCATGGCCCGCGCGGGGAATCTCTGGTTCCAAACCGTCACGCTGCGCACGGGAACGGTTCACGGCTTCTATTACATGATCAACGGCGCGCGAACCGGCGGCTCGACCGACGTCCCGGCATATGGCCCGGATTCTTATACCAAGCCAGGCGTGCCGCAGGGGGCGCTGTCGGACAAGATGGTCCATACCAGCAGGATTTACGACGGCATGCAGAGCAATTACTGGATCTATGTGCCCGCACAGTACGACGCGAACACCCCTGCGGCTCTGATGGTCTGGCAGGACGGGCAGAATCTGATCAACCGCGACGGCGCTTCCCGCACCCTCACGGTGGTGGACAATCTGATCGCGCAGAAGAAAATCCCCGTCACGATTCAGGTGTTCATCGAGCCGGGCGCCACTGGCGAGAAGAAGATGCGCAGCATCGAATACGACACGGTTTCGGACCGCTACGCCCGCTTCCTGCGCGACGAGATCCTGGCCGATGTGCAGGCCAGGTACAACATACGGAAAGACGCCTATAGCCGCGCCATCGCAGGCATTTCATCCGGCGGGATTTGCGCGTTCAACGTGGCGTGGCAGCAGAACGATCAATTCAGCCGCGTGCTCTCCCACGTCGGCAGTTTCACCAGCATTCAATGGCAGCACGACCAGCCCGATTCTCGCGAGAACAACCTCGGAGGCAACGATTATCCGTTCCTGGTGCGCAAATCACCCAAGCACAATATCCGCGTCTGGCTGCAGGACGGATCCGAGGATCTCGAAAACGACCATGGAAGCTGGCCGCTGCAGAACATCCAAATGGCGAACTCGCTCAAGATGCGCGAGTACGATTTCCACTTCAGTTGGGGTGGCGGCTCGCACAACGCCGCGCACGGAAACGCAGAACTGCCCGAGGAACTGACCTGGCTGTGGCGCGATTACGATCCTGCAAAAACCGAACAGATTTACACCATGGACCCGGCCGAGAAAACCAAGCCCATGTTTCGCGTGAAGATCTACAGCCGGTGACGCGTGTATCACCGCTATAATGGTGGTGATCGATGAACCCGCCCCGCCTGGAATTGCGCCGGGCTTCGAAGGTATACCAAAACAATGGACAGAAGCTGGAAGCGCTCCATGAGGTGTCTCTGACGCTCGAACCCGGCACCATCACGGCGCTGGTGGGCCGCAGCGGATGCGGCAAGACTACGCTGCTGAATCTCGCGGGCGCCATGGATTTCCCGACCTCGGGCGAAGTACTGATCGGCGGGCGCGCGACGGGTTCGCTCAGCGAAAACGAACTGACGTCTCTCCGGCGTGAGCGCATCGGTTTCGTATTTCAATTTTTTCAACTGCTGCCGGCACTGACAGCCCTGGAGAATGTCGAACTGCCGCTGCTTTTGGCAGGCGCAAAGGGCGCCCGCGAGACTGCCCGTGAGCGGCTGGGGTGGGTAGGGCTCGCCGAAAAGTCGGCGTCGTTTCCATATCAACTCTCGGGTGGCCAGATGCAGCGCGTGGCCATCGCGCGCGCCCTCGTTCATTCGCCTGAAATCCTGATTGCCGACGAACCAACCGGCAATCTCGATAATGCCAGCGGCGACCAGGTGCTCAATCTCCTCCGCAATGCTGCGGAGCGGTTCGGAACGACGATTCTGATGGCCACCCACAGCGCCGAAGCTGCCGCGATTGCGTCCACGCGCGTGCAGATGCGCGACGGCCGCGTCTGCGCCGTCGAGCGGTCGTAAGCAGTATGCGGCAGTTGTTTCGCACGCTCATTCTGCGCCCGCTTCGCCGCGATCTGCTGCGGAGCGCGCTTACGGTGCTCGCGGTCGCACTTGGGGTCGGGGTGGTGATCGCCATCGATCTCGCCGGCGATGCCGCTACCGGCTCGTTCCGCTCGTCGCTTGAAACTCTGGTCGGCAAGACGGATATCGAGATCACGGCGAACGGCGGCGTGGATGAGCATTGGCTGGGAAAACTCGACTCGCTACCGCTGAACGCGCATTTTGCTCCGGTGATCGAGACTCAGGGCGTGATCGCAGGTATTGGAGGGGTAAGGGTTTACGGCGTGGATTTCATCTCGCAGGCACGCACCGGAGCCAAAGTCCGGCCAGTGACGACCGATCTGGCGAGCGCTACCATTGTTTCCAGCGGCCTGGCGTCACGGATGGGATTGCACCAGGGAGCTAACCTCCCGCTCTCTTTGAGCGGCATCACTCGCACATTTCGCATCACGGCCATCGCCGATGCCAACGAAAGTGAATTTATCCTGATCGATATCGCACCGGCGCAGCAGGCACTCCATCAATTCGGCAAGCTCGACCGCATCGATGCTTTTGTCTCGCCGCGTGAAGACTTTGCCCGCGTGGAACAATCGGTTCGCCACACGCTGCCGGCGAGCTATCGCATCGAGAAGCCCGGTACGCGCAGCGAAGAGAATCAGCGGATGCTGCGCGCCTTCCGCTGGAATCTGCGGGTGCTCAGCTATATTTCGCTCGTCGTCGGCGCATTCCTCATCTACAACACCATCGCGGTGAGCGTGGTCCGCCGCCGTCCTGAAATTGGGGTATTGCGCGCGCTCGGGGCAAGCCGCCGCCGTGTCTTCTGGCTCTTCCTAGGAGAAGCCTTGCTTTTCGGGATTCTTGGCTCGCTCGCCGGCATTGCGCTGGGCCGCATCATGGCCGAAGGCGCAGTTACCTTGATCGGCGATACCGTCAACTCCTTATACTTGAGTAGCCGGCCTGCCGCCATTGCCATCGGCATACAGGCAGTTCTTACAGCCCTAATCGCCGGAACGGCTGTCGCGTTTCTCTCGGCGCTCGCGCCCGCTCGGGAGGCGATGAAAGTCACGCCGGTCGAAGCTATGGGCCGGGGCGCACAAGAACAGCAGGCCCGCTCCCGCTGGAAACAGAATCTGGTAATCGCGCTGATCGTCGCCGCCGCCACCTGGCCCATATCCAAACTGGGCCCCATAAACGGCAACCCGATCGCCGGTTACACCGCGACGCTGCTCGCAATCATCGCCATGGCCCTCGCCGCGCCCGCCGTCATCACCGGCATGTCGGCTCTGACCCGTGTTTCCGCCCAAGCGTTGTTCGGACCCGAAGGCCTTCTCGCCGTGCGCGGGCTCGCTGCGTCACTGGCGCGAACTTCCGTCATCGTGGCCGCCCTCTCCACCGCCATCGCCATGATGGCCAGCGTCGGCATCATGGTCGGCAGCTTCCGCGAAACCGTGATCGTCTGGCTGGATACGCAATTGCGCGCCGATCTCTACGTCCGCCCGGCTGGCCGAACCGGCGCAGGCGATCATCCGGCTCTCCCAGCGGAAACGCCCGCCATCGCCGCGTCCATCCCCGGAGTCGAAGCCGTCGACACCTTTAGCGCCATGGAAATCGAGTACGACGGTCAGCGAGCCTCGCTCGGCGCCGGAGACTCCACCATCGTTCGCCGCTACGGCCGTCTGCGATTTCTTACGGGCGAAGATCGTGACGCCATTCTGCAGTCGCTACCGGGCCGCGATCGCGCGATTGTGAGCGAGCCCTTTGCCAACAAACATGGCGTCCATGCCGGGGACCTGCTGCGCCTCCCCCTCGGAGATCGAACCATCCCCGTTACCGTCGCCGGCATTTACTACGACTATTCCAGCGAACGCGGCTGGGTGATTTTAGACCGCTCCACCCTGTTGCAATACCTGCCCAACCAGGCGCCGACCAACGTGGCTATCTACGTTCGCAAGGACGCCGGGGCCGGCGATGTCCAGCGTACACTCGAACAGCGTCTCGTGAATCAACACGTCGTGATCGCACCAAATGGCACGTTGCGCCAAAACGCCGTCACGGTTTTCGATCGCACGTTCGCCATCACCTACGCGCTCGAAGGCGTCGCCATCATGGTCGCCATGCTCGGCGCCGCCAACTCCCTGCTCGCCATGGTCATCGATCGCAGGCGGGAATTCGGCATGCTCCGCTATCTGGGCGCGGCTCCCGCTCAGATTCGCCGCATGATTCTGCTGGAGGCGGGCTTTCTCGGCGCGGCGTCCAACGCGCTCGGCCTCGCACTCGGCTTCGTACTTTCGCTCGTCCTGATCTACGTCATCAACAAGCAAAGCTTCGGATGGACCATCCAGTTCCATCCGCCGTTCGCTCTTTTAGCCGGCGCATCCTCGCTCGTACTTGTGGCTACGATTGTCGCCGGAATTTTTCCCGCGCGCGCCGCCGCGCGGCTCAACCCTATCGAAGTGATTCATGAAGAATAACAACGAAAACATTCGCAACATCGCGATCATCGCCCACGTCGACCACGGCAAGACTACGCTGGTCGACGCCCTACTCAAACAAAGCGGCATCTTCCGCGCCAATGAGGCCGTCGCCGAGCGCGTCATGGATTCCAACGAGCTCGAACGCGAGCGCGGTATCACGATTCTCGCCAAAATCACCGGCGTCCGCTATCACGGCGTGAAGATCAACATCGTCGATACGCCAGGCCACAGCGATTTCGGCGGCGAAGTCGAGCGCGCCCTCAAGATCGTGGACGGCGTCATGCTGCTCGTCGATGCGAGCGAAGGCCCGCTCCCACAGACTCGCTACGTCCTGATGAAAGCTCTGGAAGCGAAGCTCCCGCCTATTGTCGTGATCAATAAAATTGACCGCCCCGACGCGCGCGTGCAGGAAGTCCTCAACGAGATTTACGACCTTTTCATCGATCTCGACGCGACTGAAGATCAGCTCGATTTTCCTGTGCTCTACGCCAACGCACGCGCCGGCCTTGCCAAAGTCAACATGGAGGACAACTCCGAAAATCTGCAGCCCCTGTTCGAAGCTATCGTGAAACACATTCCGCCGGCGCCGGGTGATCCCGACACCACCCTGCAAATGCTCGTCGCCAATCTTGATTACAGCGACTATCTGGGCCGCCTGGCTATCGGTCGCGTCTTTCAAGGCACGCTGAAATACGGCGACGAAGTCGGCATCGTCAAGCTGGACGGCTCGCTGCAAAAAACACGCATCACGAAGCTCTACTCGTTTGAAGGTCTGAAGCGTGTGGACGAAACCGAAGGCCATCCCGGCGATCTGCTCGCCATCGCCGGCGTCGAGGGCATCACGATCGGTGAAACGGTCACCAACGCTGAGACACCCAAACCGCTGGCACATATCCAGATCGACGAGCCAACCATCGCCATGACGTTCACCATCAACACGTCGCCCTTCGCCGGCCGCGAAGGACACTTCGTCACATCGCGCAATCTGCGGGACCGCCTCGACAAAGAGCTGCTCACCAACGTTTCCATCCGCGTGGAAGAGGCCGGCGGGCCGGACGCATTTAAAGTAATGGGCCGCGGTGAGTTGCAGCTTGCCATCCTGATCGAGATGATGCGACGCGAGGATTACGAGCTGATGGTCGGCAAACCGCAGATCCTGACCCGCACCATCGACGGCAAAGTGCAGGAGCCGCTCGAGCTGCTGGTGATTGATTGCCCCGAATCCTATTTAGGTGTGGTGATCGAAAAACTTGGCTCGCGAAAAGGCAAGATGACCAAGATGGTGAACCACGGCTCCGGCCGCGTCCGCCTGGAATTTCATGTGCCTTCGCGCGGCCTGATCGGGCTGCGCAGTGAAATCCTTACCGACACGCGCGGCACCGCCATCATGAATAGCCTGTTCCACGGCTACATCGACTGGCAGGGCGACATTCCCACGCGCCCTACGGGATCGCTCGTGGCTGACCGCGCCGGTAAAGCCACCGGCCACGCCATCTTCAATCTCCAGGAACGCGGCGAGATTTTCGTATCACCCGGAACCGAGGTGTACGAAGGCATGATTGTGGGCGAGAACGCGCGCGAAAATGATCTCGACGTCAACATCGTTAAGGAAAAGAAGCTGACCAACATGCGCGCCTCGACAGCCGACGAAGCGATTCGCCTGGTGCCCCCGCGCATTCTGAACCTGGAGCAGGCCATCGAGTTTATTCGCGATGATGAGTTTGTGGAAGTTACGCCGCAATCGATACGGCTGCGCAAAAAAGTGCTGAAAGCGAACCAGCGGTAGGCGAGCTGATAACATTCGCGCCGTTCTTCCCCGCGCTACACTCTTATAACCCATGGGAAGCCCAGACGCCGCCGCTGGCCGGGCAGCCGCAAACGCTGCCAACCCGCCAGCGGTAGGTCCAACCTCCTGGCGATCCGCCCCTGGTCTCGCTCTCGGCATCCTCTTCGGCATCAACCTCCTCAACTTTTATGACCGACAGGTGCTCGGCCCGCTCATCGAACCCATCCGCAAAGAGTTTCATCTCGATGACACGCAAATCGGCGCCATCACGACACTCTTCACGGTCCTCTACGCCATCGTGGGCGTCCCCTTCGGCCGCCTGGCCGATTCCTGGAGCCGCAAGAAACTGCTGGCGCTTGGCATGATCGTCTGGAGCGGACTGACCGCCGCTTCGGGTTTTGCCGCCACTTACGCCATGTTGCTCGTCACGCGGCTCGGCGTTGGCGTAGGAGAAGCGGCCTGCGCCCCCGTGGGTACGAGCTGGATTGGAGACCTGTTCCCGGTCAGCCGGCGATCCCGCGCTCTGGCGTTCTTCATGCTCGCTGTCCCCCTCGGAACGGGATTAAGTTACATGATCAGCGGCCCCGTCGCCCAGGCTTTCGGCTGGCGTGCTGCGCTGTGGCTGGCGGCTGCGCCCGTTGTGTTGCTCGCGCCTGCGCTTCTGGTTCTCGACGAACCTCGATGTGGCGCATCGGAAGTGCACTTGTCGCCCGGCCGTCATTTGTCCGTCTCCTCCGTACTGCGCATTCCCACGCTCTGGTGGATCATTGCTTCCGGCACGATGATCAACTTCAATCTATACGCCCTGGGCACGTTTCTTCCGGCGTTTTTGACTAGAGTGCATGGCTTGTCGGTGGCGCGCTCCGGAATATGGCTGGGGTTGGGCAGCACTATCGCCGGCATCTTCGCTGCAACCACAGGGGGAGTAGTGGGCGATTGGGCCATTCACCGGCGGCAAAACGGAAGAATGGTCGCGGCGTCGGTCTCCTCCCTTCTGGCCGCCCCGTTGGCTTTGTGGTCCGTGCTCTTGCCCGCCGGCTCCTGGTTTGCCGCAACGTTCCTGATGTGCACGGCATACGGTTTGCTCAATACGTATTACGGGATGGTCTATTCCTCGATTCATGACATCGTTCCCCCTGCACTGCGCGGGACGGCCATGTCGGTCTATTTCATGGCCATGTATCTCTGCGGGGCGTCTTTCGGACCCGTGATCACGGGCCGGCTGAGCGACGTAATGGCCCACCGCGCGGCGGCGCTCGCTGGCTCGAGCATCGTCACCGAGTCTGCGCGGGCCGTCGGTCTGCAGCAAGCCATGCTCGTCATCCCCGCGCTATCCTTGATGTTGGCGCTCGTACTCTATGCAGGATCGCGGACTATCGCGCGCGACATGGCCGCTCGAGACCGGCTGCTCCAGTTGCAGACGAAACCGGGTGAACTTGTTGGCGGTAACCAGCCGGCCTAGGCAACGCGCCAATGCAAATAAATGAGACGGCAAATGATTCCAGCGGCATTGTCCGCTTTCTTACTACTTGCGGCTTCGGCGCGAGCTCAGACCCCGAAAGTTGATCGCGTTCTCGGTGACATCACCAAGGTTGATCCCGGCGCCAAGCAGATCGTTATTAGATCCTCCACCGGCCAAGAGATCATGGCAACGGTCGTGGACCGGACCGTCTATCTTCGCATTGCTCCCGGTGAGACGGATATTAAGAAAGCCGCTCATATCGCGCTGGGAGACATCGCTATTGGCGATCGTGCCCGTGTGCGTGGCCACTTTACCGAAGATCAGAAGTCGATCACGGCCCTGGAAGTCCTGATCATGTCCAAAGCCGACATCGCGCAGAAGCAGCAGCATGAGCGGGAAGAGTGGACGCATCGAAGCGTGGCCGGGCCGGTTACCGCAGTGAATCCGGATGCGAAAGAGATTACCATCAGCACCCGGACGCGCGAAGGCTCCGTCCCGATCGTAGTCGAAGCGGGCAATCATGTCGAATTCCTTCGTTACGCACCGGATTCGGTGCGCTTCAGCGACGCTAAGCCCAGCTCATTTGCCGACATTAAAGTGGGCGATCAGGTCCGCGTGTTAGGTGACAAGAATGCCGAAGGCACCCGCGTCAAGGCCGAGGCCATGATTTCAGGTTCGTTCCGCAATATCGCCGGTGTGATCAAGTCGATCGATCCGAACTCAAAGGAGATCACGCTTACCGATCTTGTGGCGCATAAGCCCGTTACCGTCCGCCTGACAGCCGATACTGCCATGCGTCGCCTGCCGCAAGGACTCGCCGCGACGCTCGCGCGCCGCGTGCACGGGGGAACCGGTCAGGGCGGAGCCGATTCCGGAAATAGTGGGGCGCGCCCTGCCGCCGAGGGCATTCCAGGCCCGGGCACAGCCAAACCCGGCGCCGGCGCGCCTCCCGGAGAACAGGGCCAGGGCGGGATACGTCGCGGCAACACGGATTTTCAGGAAATGGTGGAGCGGCTTCCGCCGCTGTCTATCTCCGAGCTGAAGACTGGCGACGCCATTGTTCTTTCAGCGGGCGACGGGGCGGATCCGGGTCATGTGACAGCGATCAACCTGATAGCCGGAGTGGAGCCGCTTTTGCAGGCAGCTCCTCAAGGCGGACGTCAGATCCTAGGCGACTGGAATCTCGACCTCGGGATAGGCGGAGGCGGTCAGGAATAGTGGCTTACAGCTGCTTTCCCCGGCCCCAATAGTCGTCGAATAAACCCTTCATCGCGGCACCCATACCGTCGTGATCGAAAACCAGCGACGTCCAGCTAGGACGCGAGATCACAGGATCGAGGAGGGCGATCAGACCGCGGCAGCCGTCGAATAGTGCCAACTTCATGGGAAGCGAATCCGCTTTCCTGACCTCTACTCCGGCAGAGGAATATTCCCCGAGCCGTTGCCTGTGCCCGTCGTCAAGCGAGGCCGATTCGAGGAGAAGACGGCATTGCACACCGCCTTCGCGCGCTTGCCGGACCAGCTTCTCATCCAGCGGATCAACAGCATACGGCGGACGCGAGAATTCGAGGTATTCCGATTTGACCTCGGAAAGCATCTTTCGGTATTCGGCCGCGGTTTGCGCCGGCTCGGTAACGATCCGTAAGTAGTCGAGCGTTCCGCGCCCGCCCTGCCCTTCCGAATAAAGGACCTTCAGATCGTCCATGAGACCCGACGCAACACGACTTTGATCGGTCAGCTCATGTTCCATCAATTGCCGGCGGCGGGCGAGGTAGCTGGGGATGGCCAGATCCGGTTCAACAGCTGAGAAGAGCTTGGTTTTCTCCTGGACGACCTGGGCGAAACCTTTTTCCACAAGGCTGTCCAGGACCTCGTAGATCTTCTGCCGCGGAACATGCGCGCGGGCGGCGAGCTCCAGAGCTTTGAATCGAGGATGCCCCAAAAGAACCAAATAAGACCTGGATTCATAGGCATTTAGGCCTAATTGCTGCAGTCGCCGCCAAAATCGCTGAAACTCAACCTCGACAATCGCGTCACCCATGGAACTCATAACAATACCAGTAAGCAGGTCATTTTCAAAACACTGGAAACACGGGGTCTGTCAGTACTAGCGGAGTAATCAGCGACCTGCTTACGACTTTGGATATCAGGTGAAAACCCTCTACGTTCTAGGGGTTACGATCATTGACTTGGTACTGGTACCACTCTACAATTGAGCCAGTGTACGCATGAGCACCACGATCACGCCGCACGAGGAGAGCTCGGCGGAGACAGGAACCTCGGGCAAAACGATTCGCATTCTGATTGCTGACGACCATCCCATCTTCCGGGATGGCCTTAAGCATTTGCTTGCTACGGAGAAGGATTTCGAGGTAGTGGGAGAGGCCGGCCACGGCGATGATGTGCTGCCGGCGGTAGAGAAACTGCACCCCGATATCCTGCTGCTGGATCTCAAAATGCCGGGCACGCACGGCCTCGCGGTGCTACAGAAGATGCAGGCGGCACAATCCCCGACTAAAGTCATCGTCCTGACGGCGTCCGATGACAAGAACGAGTTCGTGCAGGCCATGAAACTGGGGACCTGCGGCATCGTATTAAAGCAATCCGCCACGGACCTCCTGTTTAAGAGCATCCGTAAGGTGAACGACGGTGAAATCTGGCTGGACTCGCACACCACGGCGGCGGTCATCCGGCAATTCGCTTCCGGCGACGACCTTCCGGCGGTGCCCTCGAACGGGAGGGCGCGCGAGCGGCTGCCACTGAGCCAGCGGGAACGCGAGATCGTTACGCTAGTTGCGCAGGGCTTCAAGAACAAGGAAATGGCGGAAAAGATGTTCATCAGCGAGCAGACGGTGAAGAATCATCTGCATAACATCTTCGACAAGCTGGGCGTTTCCGACCGGCTGGAGCTGGCGCTCTACGCCATCCACCGCAAATTGCACCTGTCGTAAAACACCCATCCAAAACTCCTCCTCGGACATCCAAGATTTAAGCATCAGGATTGCTGCCGGGAGTCTTCCAATATGAAGCCAGGCGATGGCATTATCAGCAGGCCGAGCAAATACTCCGTGGCGGAGACGCTGGATCATCTGGAACGAGCGCTGCGCGAAAAGGGCGTAAAGGTGTTCGCGCGAGTGGATCATAGCGGCGAAGCGGAAAAGGCCGGGCTCGAAATGCCGCCGGCGCAGGTGCTGATCTTCGGAAACCCGAAGGCGGGCACACCCGTCATGCTGGCATCGCCGACCGCGGCCATCGATCTGCCGCTCAAAGCGCTGGCGTGGCAAGATAGCGACGGCCAAGTCTGGCTCAGCTATAACGAGGTCGCATACATCCAGCGCCGGTTCGGACTGGCCGATGATGCCGTAAAAGGCCTGGCCGCGGCAATACCGCTCATCGAGCAGGCGGCAAATTGATCCTGTCGTTCACAGCGGAGCAGGCGCAGCGAGAGATCGCACAATTATCAGACTTGTTGATCGATGCGGTAGACAGCGGCGCGTCGGTCGGGTTCATGCCACCGCTTGCACGCGCGGAGGCGGAAGCATACTGGCAATCCGTCATTGACGCGATGCGGGAGGGTAGCCGGGTACTGCTCGCCGCGATGGAGGAGGGTATCGTTCAGGGCTCTGTGCAACTCCAGCTCGAGATGCGCGCCAACGGAAATCATCGCGCCGAAGCCATGAAGCTGTTCGTTCACCGGCGGGCGCGGCGCCGCGGCATTGCACGCGCTTTGATGCACGAAGCTGAATCGCATGCTGGAAATCTGGGCCGTAGCCTTTTACTGTTGGATACGCGCAAAGGCGGCGATGCCCACCGGTTATGCGAGGCCCTGGGTTACATATCATTCGGCGAAGTTCCAGGCTATGCCCGCAGCGCGGACGGGCGGTTGCACACAACCGTGTTCTTTTACAAACAACTGCTGTAATTAAACCGTCGCACCGGCTTCTTTCGATCCGTACTCCTTCAGCTTATTGTGCAGAGTTTTGAGGCTGATGCCCAGGATCTCAGCGGCGCGAGTCTTATTGTTTCTCGTGTGCTGGAGGGTTCTCAGGATCAGCCCTTTCTCCGCTTCTTCAACCGTAGTGCCGATGGAGAACTGAATCTGGTCCATATCGATTGCCGAGGAATCGGCAGCGGCAACGGTCGAAATCGGAGCGGCACCGCCGCTGTAGAACATGGCCGGCAGATGCTTCAATTCGATGCTACCTTCTCCCGCGAGAATGACGGCGCGCTCGAGCACGTTGCGCAACTCGCGCACGTTACCGGGCCAGTTGTGGCGCAGAAGAGCTTCTTGCGCAGTGGGAGAAATATCGCTGACCTTGCAGGAGTGTTTGCGGTTGAGTTCGGTGATCAAGAAGTCCGCTAGAGCGGCCATGTCTTCTTTGCGCTCGCGCAGCGGCGGCAGGTGAATGTGAAACACGTTCAGACGATAGAACAAGTCTTCCCGCAGGTGGCCGCCGCGAACCGCCTCTTCGGGAACCTTGTTGGTGGCGGCGACAACGCGCACGTCGACCTCGAATTCTGATTTACCGCCCAGCCGGCGCACCTTGGAATCTTCCAGAATGCGGAGCAGCTTGGCCTGGGTGAGGGCAGGCATCTCGCCGATTTCATCCAGAAGCAGGGTTCCACCCTGAGCGAGTTCGAAGCAGCCGGCGCGGCGTTCGGAAGCGCCGGTGAAAGCACCCTTTTCGTGACCGAACAGCTCGCTCTCGATAAGTGTTTCGGGCAGGGCTGCGCAGTTGATGGCGAAAAAGGGTCCCTCGCGCCGGGGGCTGAGCGCGTGCAGGGTGCGCGCAACTAATTCCTTTCCCGTGCCGCTTTCTCCGGAAATGAGGACGCATGCATTGGTGGGTCCAGCCTGCTGGAGCAGGACAAAGATCTCCTGCATACGCGGTGATTTGCCGACCATTTCTCCAAGCGCGCCTTTGTAGGAGAGCTGGCGTTCGAGTGCGCGATTCGCATTACTCAGGTTGTACTGCGCGCCCGCACGCTGCAGAAGCACTTGGAGCGCGTTGGACTGGACCGGTTTTTCCAGAAACCAAAAAGCGCCGAGCTCGTGGACCACCCGCACGCCGGTTTCAATGTTTCCGAAGGCGGTGAGCACAATCGCGGGAGGCGCGTCACCCAATTCCTTTAATTTTCCCAGGAACTGGTATCCATCAAGGACGGGCATGTTCAGATCCGTGACAATCACGTCGGGAGCGAAAGCGGCCACTTTGTCGAGTGCTTCCGCTCCGTTGGAGGCGGTATCGGCCGACATACCCCAAGCATTCACCATGCCGGCAAGACCGGTGCGCTGGCTGGCTTCGTCGTCAACGATAAGTACGCGTAAAGGTTTTTCCACTGGTTACATTGTAAGCCCTTAAATTTGACCAAGCCTTGATGCAAATCGGAGTCTCATGTGCCAAAATGGTTACAGCCGTTTGGCTTCGTCAGTAGCTAAAATGCTTGCTCCCACGCCGGTGAGCGAGGCTAGAATTGAAGGACTGACGCGATGCCAACTGCGACTAACGAAAAGACCGTCACCGCAAAGGACAACCGGCAGAAACTATTGGAGCGCGCGATGTCGCGTCACCAATATGCCGGAAGCGCGCTGATCGAGGTCCTGCACACGGCGCAGGAGCTTTTCGGTTATCTGTCGCCGGAATTGCTTTCGACGATTGCTCACAAGCTGCGGCTGCCGCCCAGCCGAGTGCTGGGCGTGGCCAGCTTCTATCATTTCTTTTCCCTAAAACCGAAAGGTGAGCACACTTTTGTCGTATGCCTGGGCACGGCGTGTTACGTGGCGGGCGCACTCGGACTGGTGGAGACTCTGGAACGGCGGTGCTGCAAAGCTGGCGCCACTAGCGCGGATGGCCGCGTCAGCTTCGAGACGGCGCGCTGCATCGGGAGCTGTGGGCTGGCGCCCGCAGTGATCTATGACGGAACGATTCTGGCGAGGGCCACGCCGGAAAAAATCGGCCGCGAGTTAGATCAATTGAGCGTGAAATGACAATCGAAGAACTGCACGAATTAGAAGGCAAGGAGCAAGCGCGCCAGTCGTCGCTCAAGAACCGCATTTACTGTTGCACGGCAGCGGGCTGTCTATCGTGCGGCGCCGAAGGCGTGCGCCGGGCGATCGGCGACGAGATTGAGAAACGCGGCAACGGTACGCAAGTGGAGGTTTGCGGCACAGGGTGTATGGGTCTGTGCAGCCGCGGACCGCTCGTGCTGTCGTCGAGTACGGGGAAGCTTTATGGCGGGCTGACCGCCTCCGATGCGCCGGCAGTCCTTGATGGCTCGCCCGGGCTGGCTGAACATGAGATCGACCGCAACGATCCGTTCTTCACCAAACAACAGCGGATCGTGCTGGCGGGCAGCGGCCGTGTGGACCCGGAAAAGCTGGCCGACTATATCGCTGCCGGAGGTTATCGAGCTCTGTCGCAGGCGCTGACCGAAATGAAGCCGGCCGACGTGGTGAAGGAAGTCACTACCAGCGGTCTGCGCGGGCGGGGCGGCGCGGGGTACCCAACCGGCCTGAAGTGGGAGCTGGTGGCCAAGCAGGTGGGGCCGACCAAATATGTGGTGTGTAACGCGGATGAAGGCGATCCGGGCGCGTTCATGGACCGCAGCGTACTTGAAGGCGATCCGCATCGTGTGCTGGAAGGGATGGCTCTTGCGGGTTACGCCGTCGGGGCACAGCAGGGCTATATCTATGTGCGCGGAGAATACGGGCTCGCCATTCAGCGGCTGCAGAATGCCATCAAACAGGCGGAGCGTGAGCACCTGCTGGGTGGAAGAATTCTCGACACCGGCTTTCAATTCCGCATCGATTTGCGGATCGGCGCCGGCGCATTCGTGTGTGGTGAAGAAACAGCGCTGATCGCCTCCATTGAGGGCAAGCGGGGGCAGCCGCGCCAGCGTCCGCCATATCCTCCGGAATCCGGCCTTTGGAATGCGCCCACGCTCATTAACAATGTCGAGACGTTCGCCAACATTCCGGCCATCATCAACGAAGGCGGGGAATGGTACGCGGCCATCGGCACCGCGAAGAGCAAAGGAACTAAAGTGTTCGCGCTGGCGGGCCACATCAAAAATACGGGGCTGATCGAAGTCCCGATGGGGACGACGCTGCGGACTATCCTGTTCGATATCGGCGGGGGCATTCCTAACGGTCATTTCAAAGCGGCGCAAACGGGCGGACCCTCCGGTGGCTGCATTCCCGAGCAGTTTCTGGACAGCCCGGTAGATTACGAATCGCTCGCCGCGATCGGGTCCATCATGGGCTCGGGGGGCCTGATCGTCATGGACGAGTCCTCCTGCATGGTGGACGTGGCGCGATTCTTTATGGAATTTTGCATGGACGAATCGTGCGGCAAGTGTATTCCGTGCCGCGCCGGAACCGTGGAAATGCACGACATCCTGCACCGGATGACGCGGGGCGAGGCAGGCGAACACGACCTGACGATGCTCGAGGAGCTCGCGGACCTGTTACGCGACACCAGTCTCTGCGGCCTCGGGCAGACCGCGCCTAATCCGGTAATGAGCACTCTGCGGTACTTCCGCGGCGAGTACGAAGCGCACATCCGCGAGCGGCGCTGCCCGGCGGGCCACTGCGCCATAACGGCGGAGGTGACGGCGTGAGCGTCAAGACATTACAGATAGACGGCAAGATGGTCACCGGTCCCGAGGGCGAGTCGATTTTCACGGTCGCGTGGGAAAACGGCATCCACATTCCGCGGCTATGCCACATCGGAGGAATTTCCGATGTGGGTGCGTGCCGCCTGTGCCTGGTAGAAATTGAAGGGCAGCGGCGCTTGCAGGCCTCCTGCCTGACTCCTGTTCAGGAAGGCATGGTGGTACGCACCGACACGGAGAAGCTGCGGGCGCAGCGCAAGCTGATCGTAGAGCTGCTCATGGCGGAGCGCAATCATGTTTGCGCGGTTTGCGTGGCCAACGGCGCATGCGAATTACAGGATCTGGCATCACGCCTGGGAGTGGATCACCTGCGCGTCCGCTACCGTTTTCCGTCGCTTCCGGTAGATCTCACCCACGAGCGATTCGGCCTGGATCACAACCGCTGCATTCTCTGCACGCGCTGCGTTCGCGTGTGCGACGAAGTGGAAGGAGCCCATACCTGGGATGTAGCCGGGCGCGGCGCCGGATGTCGCGTGATCACGGACCTTGGCCAGCCCTGGGGGCAATCCGATTCCTGCACGAGCTGCGGAAAATGCGTGCAAGTCTGCCCCACGGGTGCTCTGTTCTCGAAGGGTAAGACCGTCGCCGAAATGGAAAAAGACCGTGGCTTCCTGAAGTACATCGTGACCGCCCGGCAGAAAGGGCAATGGATCGAATGAGCACCAAACCGCGGCTGGCAACGGTGTGGCTCGGAGGATGTTCCGGCTGCCATATGTCGTTTCTGGATTTAGACGAACGATTGATCGAGCTGGCTGGTAAGGTCGACATGGTAGCCTCCCCCATTACCGATTACAAGGGTTTCCCGCACGCCGACATCACATTGGTGGAAGGTGCGGTGGCCAATGAGGAGCACCTGGCGCACATTCGTGAAGTGCGCAAGAAGACGAGGACGCTGGTCTCATTCGGGGACTGCGCCATTACCGGCAACGTCACGGCTATGCGCAACGCTTTCGGAGTGGACGACGTGCTCAACCGCGCTTACCGGGAGACATCGGCCGTGGTCGTCGGCATTCCCAGCGGCAATCACGTGGTCCCTAAACTGCTTCCGCGAGTCCGGCCGGTGCATGAGGTGGTGCACGTGGATTACTATCTGCCCGGCTGCCCGCCGCCGGCCGATGCCATCTGGCGGCTTGTCGGCGACCTTCTTGACGGCCGCGAGCCAGTGGGCGACGTACGGAGGTTCGGTTAATGCCCGAGCGCATTGTCATTCATCCCGTAACCCGCATCGAGGGACACGCGAAGATCTCGATTTACGTGGATGCGGGGGGCCAGGTGGAATCCGCGCAGTTCCACGTGACTGAGTTTCGCGGGTTCGAGAAGATTTGTGAAGGCCGGCCCTTTCACGAGATGCCGGGTCTGATGTCGCGCGTGTGCGGGATTTGCCCGGTGAGCCACGTGATCGCGAGCGCCAAAGCCGGAGATGGACTGCTGGGCGTGGATCCGCCGCCTGCCGCCGTTCTGCAGCGCCGGCTCTTGAACTACGCGCAGGTCCTGCAGTCGCATGCGCTGAGTTTCTTCCATCTGTCGTCACCCGACCTGCTGCTTGGCCTCGATTCCCCTCCGGAGAAGCGCAACATTTTCGGGCTGGTGGAGAAGGAACCGGATTTCATTCGCCGCGGCATTCGCCTGCGACAGTTCGGCCAGCGTGTCATCGAGCTTGCAGGCGGGAAACGCGTCCATCCGGTGTGGGGCGCGCCCGGCGGAGTCCTTGAACCGCTGACGAAGGAAGCTCGCGATGAAATGGCCGGCTGGGTTAAGGAATCCATTGAATCGCTTCAAATGGCTCTCGGCCGGCTGAAATCGCTGCTCGACTCCCTACAGGAGGAAATCCAATACCTGGGCAACTTCCCATCGTTGTTTCTGGGTACAGTGAGCGCGGACGGCGGCCTCGAATATTACGACGGGATGATCCGCATCGTGGATAGTGAGGGTAACGTGGTCGCGGACCGGCTGGATCCGCAGCGCTACAACACGTTCATCGAAGAGGCGAGCGAAGAGTGGACCTTCGTCAAGTTTGCGTATTACAAGCCTCTCGGCTATCCCGGCGGAAAATACCGTGTGGGCCCGCTGGCGCGGTTGAATGTCGCCCAGCATGCCGGGACGCCGCTGGCGGATCGCGAACTACGCGAGTTTCAGCAGCGATCGCGGGGCGCTGTTTGCGAGTCGTTCCACTACCATGTTGCCCGCTTGATCGAGATGCTGCATTCAGTGGAGCGCATCGATGAGCTGCTGAATGATCCGGAGCTGCTTGGGGAAGACGTGCGGGCTCGCGCCTTGCCCAACCGCAAGGAAGCGGTCGGCTCTTGCGAAGCGCCACGCGGGATCTTGTTTCATCACTACACCGTAGATCACGACGGCACGATGCGCAAAGCGAATCTGCTGATCGCCACCGGGCAGAACAATCAGGCCATGAACATGGCCGTCGAGCAGGCCGCGCAGCGTTTCGTTCGACCGGGTCAATTAACCGAGGGCATGCTGAATCGCGTAGAGGCAGCCATCCGCTGCTTCGATCCGTGTCTCTCCTGCTCGACGCACGCCATCGGGCAGATGCCGCTCGTCATCGAGCTGCGCGATAGAACCGGCCGCATTCTGGACCGCATCGAGCGGAGCTAGCGTGGGAGTGCTTGTTGTCGCACTCGGCAACCCGTTGCGTGGGGATGACGGAGTGGCCCATGAGGTGGCCGCCTTGCTGCACGGTTTTCAGGTACGTCATGAGCACCAGCTGACGCCTGAACTTGCCGCGGAAATGCAGGGGGCCAGTACCGTCGTCTTCCTCGATGCCGATCCTGCCGCTGATGCTCCTTCACTCGAGCGTATCGAGGGGCCGAGCGAGGCAAGCGCCGCACTTTCGCATTCCATGACGCCGGCGACAATCGTCGCGCTGGCCGCACGTCTCTACCATTTCCAAGGTGACGCCTGGATCTGCCGGCTCCACGCTCGAGACTTCAGCCCAGGTACGGGGCTCTCTCCGGAAGCCGCGGCGCAGATCGATGAAGCCGCCCGGCTGGTCCAACAACTCGTTGAGGCACCATGCACGAGTCCTCGTTAATTCCCGACCTCATCTCGAAAATCACCGCGCTCGCTTCCGAAAACGGTTCGCATCGAGTCACCGAAGTTCATGTCACCATCGGCGCCCTCACCGGCATGGACGGCGACCACCTTCGCGAGCACTTCATCGAGGCCGCCGCCGGAACTGTCGCGGAAGGCGCGCAACTCCAGTGCCGCATTTCCGACGATCCGCTGTCCTCCGCGATCATTCTGGATTCGCTGGAACTGGAACGGTAACAGAACCGGCATTCCAGCCTTCCGGAAAACAGCCCCGTTCAGCCGCGCATGCTAACCTCAAATTATCGGATGATTTTTTCGGAGTCCTTTTTTTCCACTCGTTTTGCCATCACTCGAACGGACCTGGAGTCCTACCTCTCTGAAGCTCTTTCGCGAGGCGGAGACTACGCCGACCTTTACTTCGAGTATCTTTCCACCAGCAGCATCAGTATCGACGAATCGATCATCAAAAGCGCTACGCAGGGCGTTTCTCTCGGGGTGGGCGTGCGCGTGATCGCGGGCGAGAGAACGGGCTACGCGTATAGCGACGATCTCAGCCCGGAGAAAATCCGGCAGGCGGCGCATGTTGCCGCCTGTATCGCCGCCGGTCCCGCCAAAATCGAGAAAACTCCGCTCCAAGAAGGCCAGCGCCGCAATCTCTATCCCGTCCTGACCGCGCCCCACGAGACCGCCTTCCTCGACCGCACGGAGCTGGTAAAACGTGCCGATGCCGCAGCGCGCGCGTATGACCCGCGGATTTTCCAGGTCCAGGCAAGCTATGTCGACAGCCTGCGCCACGTGATGGTCGCGACGAGCGACGGAGTGCTGAGCTTCGATCGCCAGCCGCTGGCGCGCGTGGGTGTGGCCGCGCTCGCCCGCAGAAATGGTGCACCGCAGCGCGGCTACTCCGGGGGAGGAGGGCGCGTCGAGCTGTCGTTTTTTCTAGAAGAGAAGACGCCCGAGCACTTCGCGCGCGAGGCCGCCCGGCAAGCCATCGTGCAGCTCGACGCCATCGAAGCGCCCGCCGGCGAAACCACGGTGGTCCTCGGCCCAGGTTGGCCCGGCATTCTGCTGCACGAAGCGGTTGGCCACGGTCTGGAGGCCGACTTCAATCGCAAAAAAGTGTCCGCGTTCAGCGATCGCATTGGCCAGCAGGTAGCCAGCCCGCTCTGCACCGTAATCGATGACGGCACGATGCGCAATCGGCGCGGCTCGCTCAATGTGGATGACGAAGGCAATCCGACGCAGCGCAACGTGCTCATCGAAAACGGCGTGCTCCGCGGCTACTTGCAGGATGCGCTCTCCAGCCGCATTCTGGGAGCGGCGCCCACCGGCAACGGCCGACGCGAAAGCTACGAATGCATCCCCATGCCGCGTATGACGAACACCTTCATGCTGGCCGGCGAGAGCGATCCCGCGGAAATTATTCGCTCCGTTCCCAAGGGGATCTATTGCGCCAGTTTCGGCGGCGGCCAAGTCGACATCACCAACGGCAATTTCGTGTTTGAAGCCTCCGAGAGTTATCTCATCGAGGACGGCAAGCTCACCCGCCCCGTGCGCAACGCCACGCTGATCGGTAACGGACCGGAAGCGCTGCGCTACGTCAGCATGGTGGGGAGCGATCTGCAACTCGACGAAGGAATCGGCATCTGCGGCAAAGACGGCCAGAGTGTGCCCGTCGGCGTCGGGATCCCGACGCTTAGAATCGACCGTATGACGGTCGGGGGCACCGCTTGAGCCAGACGGATCTCGCGGATTTGGCGCAACAGACGATCCGGAGCGCGATCGACCTCGGCGCTACGGGTGCGGAGTGCATGATCCGCGAGGGGAATGAGTTCTCCGTCAAGGTACGCATGCGTGAAGTGGAGACCCTGCAGCAAGCCGGCTCGCGCAGCGCGGGGTTGCGGGTTCTAGTGGGCAAGCGCAGCGGTTCCGCCTACACGTCTGATCTCTCTCGCGCCGGCCTGGGGCGTATGGTGGAGTCGGCGCTGGAGCTGGCTGCCGTCACTACCGAAGATCCGTACGCGGGTTTGCCCGAGCCCGGCGACCAGGGCAGCGTCGCCGGTGATCTGGGCCTTTATTGCGCCGACGTGGAGCGCGCGGAAACCCCACAGAAAATCGAACTCGCGCGATCCGCTGAGGCCGCGGCCCTCGACGCCGATCCACGCATCAACAACTCCGGTGGTGGCTCGGTCGATTCCCGCGCAGGCCGGCGTGTGTTTGCGAATTCACAAGGCTTTCTGGGCGAATATCGCGCGAGTTACTGCTCGCTATCCGCCGCCCCGGTCGCCCGCGAAGGGGACTCCATGGAGCGCGACTATTGGATTTCGATCGCGCGCAGTTTCGGTTCCCTTGAAAGCGCAGAGCAGGTGGGCCGCATAGCCGCCGGCCGGGTGCTGCGCCGTTTGGGTGCACGAAAAGTTGAGACGCAGCGCGTGCCTGTGATCTTCGAGCCACGCACCGCGCGTACTCTGCTCTCCAACATTTTTGAAGCGGTGAGCGGGGATTCCGTGTACCGCCACGCGTCCTTCCTGGCCGGCAAGCTCGGTGAGAAAATCGCGGTAGAGTCGCTCACGATCATCGATGACGGCACCCTACCCGGCCTGTTCGGCACCGCTCCCTTCGATGGCGAAGGTGTCGCATCGCGGCGCACGCCGGTCATCGAGCGCGGTGTCTTGAAAAGCTACCTGTTAAACACGTATACGGCCCGCAAGCTCGGAATGAAAACCACAGGCAACGCCACGCGAGGGATTTCCGGCAATGCCGGCACTGGCCATGGAAATCTTTACATCGAGCCCGGCGACCGCACACCAGAGGAAATTATCGCCGGCGTGAAAGAAGGCTTTTACGTGACTTCGCTGATGGGTTCGGGCGTGAACATCGTCACCGGCGATTACTCGCGTGGTGCGGCCGGCTTGTGGATCCGCAACGGCGAATTTGCCTTCCCCGTTTCGGAAGTTACAATCGCCGGAAATTTGAATAAGATGTTGATGGATATGGAAGCCATCGGGTCCGACTTGGAGTTTCGCGCCTCCACCGCCGCACCCACGCTCCTCATCCGGGAGATGACCGTTGGCGGCAGATAGAGAAAACGAGAAACGAGTGACAAAGACCGAAGAGCCGGGTTTTACCCTCCCCATACCGGTGGTCGTGGGCGGCATCATCGTAGTTCTCGTTCTCGCCGCGTGGACCGGCTACAATTACTGGTCCGCGAAACATCCCCCCGCGGCCCCCGTGTTAACCGCCGAAGCCAAACAGTACGTCCATAATCTGCAGTTGAGCGACGTCGGCATGAAGGCCACTGAAAGCTACATGAAGCAGCAGGTGGTCGAAATCCTGGGAAAGATCACCAATAATGGTGACCGTACGCTCAACGTGGTCGAGATCAATTGCGTCTTCTACGATGCCTATGGCCAGCTCGTTCTGCGCGAGCGCGTGCCTATCGTCGGCAGCCGCACCGGGCCTCTGGCTCCGGGCCAGACGAAAAGTTTCCGCCTCGCCTTCGACACCATCCCCGAAAGCTGGAACCAGGCTCTGCCGCAGTTAGTGATTGCGCAGATCGTGTTTGGGTAGAATCGGCGCAAAGCCCAGGCAGTGCGCGGAACTAGTTACAGTGACCCTTCTCGATAAGCGCGCCACTGACCGGCAAACCATCCGAAAGTCCGACGTGCGCAGCCCTCTATCTCTTCACGATGGTTCGCACAGCAGTAAGCACCAATCGAGTAAGAAACGGTTCGGACCAGCGGGAGCGTATATGAGGTCCAGTTGTTAAAACTCTCTGTGTCCGGCGGAAGCTGGTGTCCGGACAGCTCCCAGAAGACAGGTGTAAGAGTCCCAAAAGATCGACCGAACACACTCTTTTGTTGCCAAACTGAGGCTGCATGCCGTGCGAACCACGCCACGCCCGCCACCCAGATCCATTTCGCAGCCGCCCAGTTCCATTTTCTGAAAGCGAAGTACCCTAAACCAAGCGCCACCAGCGCACTCAGGGCGTCCTCTGTCATTATTTTTTTGGCCCCATGTTAACGGAAGCCGGCTCGTGTGGAACGAGATATCAATTATTGACGTGCCCACCACGGCTATAGCCAGGTTGAGAACCAAATACCCGAGCCCCTTCAGTGCCCAGATCACTGAGGGTGAATCGCTGTCTTCGGGCGGAGTGGATTGCGAATCCATCTGTGTAGGCTAACATTTCGAATCCGTGCCACAGCGGCTCGCGCAGGACCTTACAACTTCCGAATCACCGGCGTCCGCGTCCCTTCCCACCGGTATTCGAAATGCGGTCCTTGCCGGACGCGCAACACCAGACTCGGCCGGAAGCACGCAATGCATTCGCCCCCGGCCCTCCTGACGCACCGGTACAAAACGCCATTCGAGCCCGATTCCAGCAGCTCACGCGCAAACGCTTGCGAAACCGTATAACTGTTCGGATCGTGCAGCGGCCGGTTCTCACGCGCGTCCGGCCGGACATCATGAAACGCGGCATCGAAATCCGCCAGATACAGCCGCATTTGCAAGCGCGTCTCAAACACGCCGACTTCCGCCAGTTCCGCCGTCCGGTGGTACACAGCCTCGGCGTGCGCGGTGTCAATCGAGTCGCCGGCATACCATGCTCCTCGATCAGACCCGTTGAATCTTCCGCCGGTCGGGCGTGGATGACAGAACGCCGCCATGATGACGCTGGCCATCGCCTTTCCCACCACCCACTCCTCCTCGGGGATGCGATGCAGCAGACCCAGTTCATTCGAAATGCGATCGTTGGTCCAACTCTCCAGTTCGAAGATGAGGGGAAGATCCTTGGCGCTCGCTACCTGGTCGAGAATGCCAACCGATGGATACCGGCTCGGAACCAAACGGCAGGTGTCCGTCCACTGTATTTGGGTTTCGGGCGTCATGGGTCTGCTACGCGCCGCGCCGGCTGTCCAATAGGCGCCGGACCTGATACAACCCGTCCATGCCGCCCTCGGTCATCAGTGCCAGCGCCGGCTTGCCGCCAAACATCGGATTACTGTTCGGCAGCTTCACCCATCGATCCGCCAAATCGCGCTCCGGATAGAGAATGTGCAGCGCCTTATAAATGCCGAGCACGAGCGAAATACGCATGAGCACGTCATAAGCGAGCGTGGCTACCTCACCCGCTTTGTACTTGTAGAAGGTCGACGCCGGCAGCCACCCAAGAAGGGCCCGCTCTTCTTCGTTGTCCAGCTGCCACGCCTTCGCAATATTAAAAAATGTGCGAACCGCCGGGCCCGACATCTTGCGCCGCACCGACGGGTCCTGCCGCTGGTCGGGCAAGATGCGCGGCACCGGGGTGGTTCGAGGAACCTTAACCCGAAAACCCATATTTGGATTGTATACTCCAAATATGGAGTAAGTCAAAGGGGAGTTACTTCCCGATACAAAAAGTCGCGAAGATCCGGTTCAAAATGTCGTCCGCCGTCGTCGCCCCGGTGATCGCATCGATCGGCCGCAAGGCTGCATACAGATCGAGCAACAGCATCTCGTGCGGAATCCCGGCCGCTACCGCCTCGCGAGCTTTTCCCAGATAAGTCAGCGATTCGCGCAGCAACTGCTCATGCCGCAGGCTCGTGATGAATCCTGCTTCCTGTCCGGCATCCCCGCCTGGCGAGATGGCATCGAAGATGGCCTCGCGCAGCCGGTCGATTCCCGCCCCCGTCAATGCCGATACCGCAATCGCGGCTTCCGGCACAGCGGCCCGCGGCGCCAGATCCGACTTGTTCCCCACCACCAGCGATCGCCCATGCGACTTGGCACGCGCGATCAGCTCGCCGTCCTGCCTTTCCGCCGACAGGTCGACGACGACCAGTGTCAGATCGGCGTCCGCCATCGCCTGGAAGCTGCGCTCGATACCCATTGTCTCGACCAATCCTTCGGCCGCCCGGATCCCGGCGGTGTCGACCAGCTTTACGGGAATGCCCCGGATCGTGGCCGCTTCCGATACCAGATCGCGCGTCGTCCCCGGAATGTCGGTCACGATGGCGCGGTCTTGCTCCAGGAGCCGGTTGAACAAGCTGCTTTTCCCTACGTTGGGCTCGCCCACAATCGCCAGTGTGAATCCGGTGTGCACAAGCTTGCCGAAAGCGAAACTCGCCGCTAGCCGCGCCACAGCCTGCTCGATCGGTTCAAGTCGCCGCAGAATTTCTGCCGCCGGAGCCACACTAATGTCGTCCTCGGCAAAATCGATTCCCGCTTCGAGCAGCGAAATCAACTCGAGCAGTTGCTCCTTGGCCGGGGCAATCCGCCGCGAAACGGCGCCTTCGATTTGCTGTGCCGCAACCCGCGCCTGGTAAAGTGTTGTCGCTTCGATCAGGTCACGCACCGCCTCTGCCTGCGGTAGATCAATTCGTCCATTGAGATAGGCCCGGAGCGTGAACTCGCCCGGCTCGGCCAGCCGCGCACCGTGCGCCATGGCCCGCTCCAGGCAATAGCGCAACACCACCGGCGATCCGTGGCACGCGAGCTCGACGACATCTTCGGCGGTGTAGGACCGCGGTCGTCCGAAGAAGGTGACTACGACCTGATCAACGGTGTTCCCGCCTTCATCGGGAAGCTCGGCGAGCGAAACGGTCCACGGCTGCCAGACGTGCTCACGCGGGAAGCGCAGAATCCTGTCCGCAACCGACGTGGCATTGGCGCCCGAGAGGCGCACGACTCCCAAGCCCCCGCGCCCGGGCGGCGTGGAGATGGCGACGATCGTGTCGTTGAGATTCAAATCACCAGCAGAAACCGGTCAGCGCCGGCCGCGGCCACGTCCGCCGCCATGCCCGCCACGTGGACGTCCGCGATCCCGTTCGCCGTCGCGAGGGCGCGGGCTCCGGGTCGGGAAGGCGGGAGGAGGCGCTTCCGGCAAACTGGCCATTCCGGCGGGATAGATCACCACTTGGCGATATCCGCCGTGTCCGGTGCTTTCGCTGCGCAGCTCGGTTTCGTTGCGCATGGCGAGGTGGATCACGCGCCGTTCGCGGCTGTTCATGGGATTGAACCTGAACGGCTGTCCCGTGCGCTTCACCTTTTCCGCTGCGGCCGCCGCGCTCATGCGTAGTTCCTCGATTCGCAGCGCCCGGTAATCCTGAGCATCGAACGAGATGCGGGAATGATCATCAGACGGCAGACTCATGGCTTCCATCGTGATATATTCCAGCGCCAGCAGCAGCTCCGCCTTATTGGCCAGCAGCAAGTCCACGTCAGCGCCCGAGAAGCGCACCACCACTTCCGGATTCTCGATATCCGGATTGGCGGATTCGCCCTCCGCCAGTTCGTATTTCACCTGGAATCCCGCCTGCGCCAGCAGCGGCTTAAGGAATGGATCGATCTTCGGGGCCACCGAGTCGACGGTGTATTTTCTCTCGCTCACCGCCTCTTCCCGTTCTGCTTCTTTCCCGTGGGCGCTGGCACCGGAATATCGGGAGCCGGGACAGTCTTGTTGAAGAACCACTGCTGTACGATGCCCACTAAATTTGAAGTCATATAGTATAGCACCAGCCCGCTCGGCAAACTGTAGAAGAAGAAGCCCATGATCAGCGGCATCATCAGCATCATGCGCTGCTGGCTGGGATCGGCGCTGGTGGCCGGCGTCATCTTCTGCATGAAAAATTGGGTCGCGATCATCGCCAGCGGCAAAATATGAATCGCCAGCGTCTCGGCCTGGGAAAGGTCCGTCACCCAGAGCCACTCCGCATGCCGCAACTGGATGGAAACGCTCAGCACTTTGTAAAAAGCAATGAAGAACGGGATTTGAATCAGCATGGGCAGGCAGCCACCCATGGGATTGGCGCCGTGCTTCTTGTATAGCGCCATGACCTCTTCATTCTGCTGCTGCTTCCGCGGATCGCGCAGGCTGATGCCCTTGTACTTGTCGTTGATGGCTGCGATCTGCGGCTGCAGAAGCTGCATCTTCTTCATCGACTTCAAATTCGTCAGCCGCATCGGGAACAGCAGCGTATTAATGAGAATCGTGACAACCACAATAGACCAGCCGTAATTGTGCACCCACTGGTGGTTGACGTAGTGCAGCACGTAGAACAGCGGCTTGGCGAGGAACCAGAAGAACCCGAAATCAACCGCGTTCACAAGCTTTGGATTGACCTGGCGGAGGATGTCGATATCCTTCGGCCCGACGAAGAGCGAGAACTCGCCCGAATCCGGCCGTCCGATCCCCACTCCCGCGCGCTGTTGCTCCTTGGGGTCAGCCGCCATTGCCACCGTGTCCCCGAATGTCAACTCGCGCACAAGGCCCGACCCGGACTGCAAAAACACAGCCGTGAAGTATTTGTCTTCGATACCCGCAAATGAAAAATTGGCTTCGTCGAGGAACGGACCGTTCTTGGCGTCCTTGGCGTTGCGTGTCTTTAGCCCGCCTTCGTTATCGAAGCGAACCGTCCGCTGCTCGGCCGGATTGGTGATGGCAGGGTCGCCGAAACCGCCTCGCCAGGCAATCAGATGCGGCAGCGCCGCGCCATGGTCGTGGACTTCGGTCGTCAGATCCGTCAGGTATTCGTTCCTTCGAAACCGAAACGTCTTACTGGCGGTCACGGCGCCGTCGGCATACTCGTACGTCACCCCCAGGCCATCGCTCGCGGCCTTAGCCTCGAATAGAACATTATTGAGATCTACCGCCGGCTTCTTCTGGTCGAAATAGAACTGGAACGGATAACCGGTCTTCGGGGCCGCCACGGCGTTGACCAGCTCCAGCGGTTTTCCGTTGCTGTCGGTGTATTTCTTGAGCGTCCACTCACGGACCACGGCGCCACGATTCGAGAACACAACCCTGTAGACATCGGTATCGACTACGAACGTCTCTTCCTTCTGCCCGGCAACGCGCTGTGTTGCGGCTGGAGCCGTCGTGGCAGCCGTATCAGCCGCTGCCGGTGGCGCGGTCGCCGCCGGTGCGGATTGCTGTGTCGCTACCGCTGCCTTCTTGGGTGGCGGCGGAGGCGCGAGTGATTTAAAAACATACGGCGTCGCAAACAGTACGAGCGCCATCAATGCGAACGCGATCATGAGCCGCGTTTCCGTGGACAGCTCCCGTTTGGGTCCGGGATTTTGGCTATTCGGCTCGTCGCTCATGGCACCAGGTCGATCCCGCCGGCATGAAATGGATGGCACCGGCACAACCGCTTCATGCCCATCCAGCTGCCGCGCGTCACACCGTATTTCTCCACCGCCTCTCGCATGTATTCCGAGCAGGTCGGTTGAAACCGGCACGCCGCCGGAAGCCACGGCGACAAATATCGCTTATACAATCGCAAGCACCTCACGACGAGCTGTTGCAGCGGAGAAACAACTGTTCCACTTCCTGGAGCAGTTCCCTGAAGGGCGAGTCCATCGCCGCACGGCGCGGATTGAAGACGATTTCCCACTTTGAATTCAGATGTTCGAACCGGAGACGGACCGCCTCGCGCACACGCCTTTTGATCCGGTTCCTGGCCACTGCGTTCCCGAGTGACCGTGGAACCGTAAACCCGACCTTAGATACCGCGTCCCCTTCCTGAGATTCCAGCCGCAGGCAGAAAGCAGCAAAATACCTGCCGGCATACCGGGTTCCGTGGTCATACACACGCCGGAAATCTTTGGAGCGCAACAGGCGAACACTTTTCGGAAGACCTGCGATTCGAACTACCTTTCGGAACTGACGGTGAGCTTTTTGCGGCCCTGCGCGCGGCGGCGGGATAGAACCTTCCGCCCATCAGCAGTTTTCATGCGAGTGCGGAAGCCATGCGTCTTGGCGCGCCTCCGTCTATTCGGTTGAAACGTTCTTTTCGGCATTTTGCTCTAAGTTTTTAGTATAGAGCAGGGTGCGGGGTGGGGCAATCTGGGGAAGGACCCGGCGAAAGCGCCTACCGGCCAAACGGGCAATCTGTCGTGCCATCTGGGGACACTGTGTCAAATTGTCCGCTCCGGTGCCTCAGCGGCCCACGGTCGGGGGCGACGACAGCATGGATAAGAACAAGCAAAGAATCACCATGCCGGCGAGAATCGTTGCGACCCACATAACGAAAGCTTCCTCCGGCCATCTGTTCTGCAATTTAGACTCCGAAGCAGAGTACAGCTGGCGTCGTACTTTCGTTATGGTACGAACGATTCAGGCGTGGGAAGGTTGTTGAAGTTTACAAAAATCAAAACCAAATTCGGAAGCGAGTCGGCTCGGCTCATTCCAGTTTTCATAGCGGCTTGTTCACCTAAAACTGGACCCAGGATCTTGCTGCGAATTTCATTGAGGACGGGCTAAGGTCTCTATTCGCGTCAGAGGGCAAGAAGCTGTTGGATTAATCCAAGACGGACGCCACGCGGTTCGGCCCCTACCTTTCCATGCGCAAACCGGCTCCCTTGAACGTTCCCGGCCCCAGCACGTGCGCGGGCGCCCATCCGAGATCCCGAAATTCGCCGGGTTTGGCGCTCAACACGATCTGAAAACTCGATTGGTCGGCCGGCGGCTCCGGCGGCTTGCCCGATTGCGGAAAAACCAATGCCAAATATCGCAGGATGGTGTAAACGTCCCCTTCCTCCGGCACACGAAAGTCATACTGCTGCGAGCGGAAGCGAATGCCCGCGCCCATCTGCCACAAACTCCAGGCCAGAAACGCGCAACATTCCACTGCGCGCTCGAACCAGTCTTCGAGATCGGGCGGGACGTCCCGGTCGAGAAAAATTTCTACGGCTGGCTCCTGTTCCCGCGCGAACTCGCGAATTTGTAGATCGCCGGTGTGCGCCGAGGCTTTCCAGTCAAGATGCCGCGCGCTCTCGAAAGCTTCGTAAGGCCGGATACGGTAGAAGTCGCGGCCCAGCCCCACCATGTGCGCCTCGATCTCGCCCACAATTGCCGTCAGCAGTTCCGGAAACCCGGGCTGCGGCTCAATCGACGGGTACACCAGTATCTCCCGCCGCAGGGTCACGCGCGCCATCTTGTCGAGGAATCCGAAAGGGAAGCGTGTACTAAACATGAAGCTGTTCTGGCGATGCGTGCCCCGGCGGTCGAATTGTACATCCACATGCTCCTCGAGGACCGCGCCCCCCGGAATCACCGGAAAGTAAACCGGCGCATTCAGAATCGCGCGCCGGGTGGCACTGCGTCCGAGCGAAGCCTCCGGACGCTCCGGAATTCCTCGCACCTGAATGGAAAAGGACGGCATCCAGCCCTTCAGGTTGCGGACGTACAGCTGGGCACGCCCGGCGCGCCCCGCCGAGATGTGCTCGGGAAGCAGCAGATCAAGCTCGAGCCCTGCCAGACACAACCGGCTGATGAAACTCGACACCAGTAAGGTCGAAATCATGGTGGCGAGAATCAGAAACAGCAGGTTATTGCCTGCCGTGATAGCCGCGACCGCAACCAGCGCCACCGCTAAGGCGAACAGCAGCCCGCCGCGCGTGATTTGGTAGCGGATGCGTCTTCGCAGGCTGGCGCGTAACTTCTGCAGGCGGCCGGGCATCAGGATGAGGAAGAGTTCTCAGCTTCTGTTGTGGCACAAACTGCACGCTCTGTCGAGCGCAACGACTCTTGGTGGTCCGGCGTGTCGACGGCTAATGGCCGGCCTTTTGGTCGAGCCTGAACCAGGCGTCGGTCTTTTCCAAGTCCCGCCAGGCTTTCTTCAGCGCCTTCACTTTCTTTAGATCGATGACGTGACGGTTGTACTGAACGGCGAATTCGCTGAGCGTGGCCATCAGGTTGTTGAACTTGCTGACAAATTGCTGCTCCTCGTAATTCGATTCCCGGGCAGCAGGCTCGTTCCCCGCAGACTCGGTCATGTGCTGGGCCTGCCATTTCATTAGATCGCGCTCGAATCGCTGCTGGCCGTCGGCCCCGCTATATTGAGCTTGCAGCAAGCAAACCGCGCAAACAACCGCGAACGACATCGTGACCTCGAAACTAGAGTCCGCCGGAGCGTCGGTCTTTCTCAGACTTGTGCATGGAACCGCAAAAGCAGCTCCATCGCACCCCACGGATCGGCAGGTCTCTCGTGTTCGATTAGGTCAGTCAAACGCCGTTTGGCGTTCCATGTTTACTGAGGGCTGCCGTTCCCATTAACCCTCCCAGACCCATCGTCTCTACCGCCGAGGATGGCACCACCACCATCGCGCCCTTTTCTTTGATGGCCTCGTACAACATGTTCATGGCCCGCAGGTGCAGCGCCACCGGGCTATCCTGATACACCTGCGCAGCTTGCGAAAATTTATCGGAGATTTCCGTTTCCGCCGTCCCCAATATGATTCGCGCCTGCCGCTCGCGCTCCGCCTGCGCCTGCCGCGACATCGCGTCCTCCAGCGCCTGCGGAATGTGCACATCCCGGATTTCGACCGAGTGCACCGTTATGCCCCACGGATTGGTCTTGGTATCGAGAATGCGCTGTAGCTCCTGGCCCAGCGTTTCCCGTTCCGTGATCATCTGCGCCAGCTCATGACGCCCGATCGACTCTCGCAGTGCCGTCTGCGCGCTCAGCATGATCGCGTCCACGAAGTCCTGTACCTCCAGAATGCATTTCTCCGCATCCCACACCAGCCAGAAAACGATTGCGTCCACGTTCACCGGCACCGTATCGCGTGTCAGCGCGGATTCCGCTTTCACGTCGGTTACGCGCACGCGCTGGTCGATGTAACGGCTGACCGAGTCCACCACCGGCACGATCATGAAGAGTCCAGGGCCGCGCAATCCCTTGTAGTGCCCCAGACGCAATACCGCCGCCTTCTCCCACTGCTTCGCTACTTGGACAGCGAAAAGCAAATATGCGCCGATCACGGCCGAGATGAAAAAGGCAGCCGGTCGATCCACGAATATCGATACCGCCAGCCCGGCTGCCAGCACGATGAAAAACAGAAACAGGCCCGGACCGCTCACCCGCACCGGCGCGCCGCCTTTTTCGCCCGAAACCGTTCTCACTGACACGGGCAATAGCATATTCAGTTCCTCCTTGTCTTCTGCTCCGACAGCAACTTCTCCAACCGCTCCATGACGTGCCTGACCGTGAAGCCCTCGGCGCCGGCTCGCGCCACCAGGTCACTCACAATCCCGTCGAGCTTCCGCTCCCGCTCCTCGCCGTTCGGCTCGACTTTTTGCGCACCTACAAACGTTCCTGAACCCTGGTGCGTATCCAAAAATCCACGGATCTCCAGCTCGCGATAAGCGCGGATCACTGTATTCGGATTGATCGAAAGGTCCACCGCCATCTGGCGAACCGTGGGAAGCTGGTCGCCGCTCGCGAGCCGCCCCGACGCAATCCCGGTCAGCACCTGATCCATGATTTGCCGGTAAACGGGAACGCCGGACCGGAGGTCGAGCTGGATACGAAATGGCACGTCAGGTTGCGCTGATTTAGTCATTTCGATTACTAGTGTACTGTTTTAGTAATACAAGTCAAGAGGCTAAAATGGCTTTTGCCCTTCGATCCGAACCTCCTCGCGCCGTTGAAGCGCTATTGGGGCTACGACAGCTTTCGCCCGTTGCAGGAACGTATCGTGCGGAGCCTTTTAGATGGGCGAGACATCGCCGTGGTTATGCCCACTGGCGGGGGTAAGTCTCTGTGTTATCAATTGCCTGCCGTCGTTCTGGGTCGCACCGTAGTGGTCGTTTCCCCGCTAATTTCACTCATGCAGGATCAGGTTGCCCAGCTCGAACAAATGGGCATTCCTGCCGCCGTGCTCAACAGTGTGGTGCCGCTGCCCGAGCAAACTCAAGTGATCCGAAACGCCCTGGCCGGCGCTTACCGGCTCTTGTACTTGTCTCCGGAACGACTGGTCCGCCCCGATACCGTGGAGTGGCTGTCTCGCGCTCCACTCGCCTTTTTTGCCATCGACGAAGCGCATTGCATTTCCGAGTGGGGTCATGAGTTTCGTCCCGAGTACCGGCAGCTCAGCGCCTTGCGCGAGAACTTTCCCGATCGCCCCATCGCCGCATTTACCGCCAGCGCCACGCAACGGGTGCGCCACGATATTTTGGCGCAGCTTCGGCTCCGCGATCCGCACAAGTACATCGCGAGTTTCCACCGCCCCAATCTGCGCTACGTCGTGCGGCCGTGCGATGCAGCCGGGCAGCTCAGGCTGTTAGTCGCGGCGCTGCGGGCCCACGCCGGCGAAAACGCCATTGTTTATGCGCCAACCATCGCCCGCGTCGGCGAGACGGTCCAATTTTTGAAGCAGCAAGGCATCCGCTCCATCGGCTATCACGGAAAAATGGGCGCCGCCGAGCGCCAGCGCAACCAGGAATTCTGGATGTCCGACGAAGTGCGCGTGCTGGTCGGTACCCTCGCATTTGGCCTGGGCATCAACAAGCCCGCGGTACGCGCCGTCATCCATCTGGCGCTTCCCAAATCCATCGAGCAGTATTATCAGGAAGCCGGCCGCGCGGGCCGCGACGGTCTTCCCGCTGATTGCCTCCTGCTTTGGCAGAAGCGCGATATCGGCCTTCTCACCTATTTCATTGACAAGCTGCAAGACCCCGCCGAGAAAGAACGCGCCTGGCAGTGCTATCACGCCATACGCAAATTCGCAGAGGCCAACCAGTGCCGTCACCGGCAAATCTGCCTGCACTTCGGCGAAAAGCCGAAGTGGGATGCCTGCCGCATGTGCGATATCTGCTCCACCGAGCCCGAGTGGATGTTGTCCCGCGAGGGAGAACAGCCCAGACGGAGACAGAAACGAAAAAGTCTCGGCCTCTCCGCAACCGCGGAGTCCGAACTGTCCAACCGTCTACGCGAGTGGCGCCGCGCCCATGCGAGGACCAGGGGAATTCCTGCATACACCATCCTCCACGACAGCACGCTCGACGAAATCTGCCGCCAATTGCCGGCGAGTCTCGACGACTTACTCGACATTCCTGGTATTGGCATCCGCAAAGCTGAGGCCTACGGGCGCGAGATTCTGTCGCTGGTGGCTAGCTCTCGGTGATGAACCCGATCGGGTTCTTTTGCGGCGCGGGGGGAAGATCTGTCAGCTGACGCAGGATATCGAACACGACCTTGAACTGTTTGTCGTACTTCTTTTCCATGCCCTCGAGTTTCGAGGCCAGGGCGCGGTGGGTAGCCAGAATCTGCCGCAGCCGAACAAAGGCTCGCATGATCGCAATGTTCACCGAAATGGCGCGCCGGCTCTTCAGCACGCTGGAAAGCATGGCCACGCCCTGCTCGGTGAAGGCATACGGCGCAGCGCGTCGTACGCCGCCCCAGCTTGAAATCACAATCTGTGATTTCAAGTTCGCGAACTCTTCCTCGCTTAGTTGAAACATAAAATCGTCGGGAAACCGTTCCGCATTGCGTTTCACAGCCTGCACAAGCGTGCGCGGCTCAACGTCATAAAGTTCTGCGAGGTGGGTACTCAGTATCACCTTCTGTCCCCGGAGCAAGTAAATCCTCCGCTGGATATTTTCGAGCAGAACCGCTGCGCGGCTTACTTTTCCACTTAGAGCCGGCGTCTTAGGCGTTGGTGAGCGTTTGGAATGGTTCATGGGCCGACATGGAAGTGCCGAGGGTGAGGTGGTCCTCTCATGCCACCGTGCCCCAGCTTTAGCAGCGAGCCACTGTATCTTGAAATCACAAATTGTGATTTCAAGACCAGCAGTCCTTCTGCCTTCTAGCTCCAAATCCTGCAGCCATTTGCCTTCCGCCAGCCCCCCGCGATACACTCACTTCTTCCATTTCCACGTCGAGGGAGGCCGCGGGATCAAGGGGTGAAACTCGAATGGATCGACTACATCATCCTCGCCATCTACTTCGCCTTCGTACTCGGCATCGGCTGGCGTCTTCGCAAATCGGTCGGCTCAAGCGGCGACTTCCTCACCTCGGGCCGTAAAGTTCCCGTCTGGATTACCAGCCTCGCGTTTCTGGCTGCCAATCTCGGCGCACAGGAAGTGATCGGCATGTGCGCGTCGGGTGCCAAGTACGGCATCATGACCGCGCATTTCTATTGGATCGGCGCCGTACCCGCCATGCTCTTCGTCGGCATCTTCATGATGCCTTTTTATTACGGCAGTAAGGCGCGGTCCGTGCCGGAGTATTTAAAACTGCGTTTTGACGAGAAAACGCGCGGCCTGAACGCCATCACCTTCGCTGTGATGACCATCTTCTCTTCGGGCATCTCGATGTACGCCCTTGGCCTGCTTTTGCAGCTTGTCCTTGGCTGGAGCTTTACGTCCTCCGTGCTGCTCTCAGCAGCCATTGTCCTTGTTTATACGTTTCTCGGCGGACTGACCAGCGCCATCTACAACGAGGTACTGCAGTTTTTCCTGATTGTCCTCGGCTTCACCCCGCTTGCCGTTCTCGCGGTTGCCAAGGCCGGAGGATGGGTGGGTATGCAATCGCGGTTGCCCGCGGTGATGACCCACAGTTGGCGCTACATGGAATCCGCAAATCAGAACCCGATGGGTGTGGAAGTGTTCGGCATGGTGTTCGGTCTTGGCTTCACGCTGTCATTCGGGTACTGGTGCACCAACTTCCTCGTCGTGCAGCGGGCCATGGCGGCCGAATCCATGTCTGCCGCCCGGCGTACGCCGATCATCGCGGCTTTTCCCAAAATGGTGATGCCGTTTATCGTGATCCTGCCGGGCATCGCGGCTCTGGCCCTTTCCAAGATGAGTGTTGGCTACGCGCTGCCGGTGAAAGGGAACAGCTACGACTATGATCAGGTGCTGACTACGCTGATGGCCCAGTTCTATCCTTCCGGAATCCTGGGCGTCGGCCTCACCGCTCTCATGGCTTCGTTTATGTCAGGCATGGCCGGCAACGTCACGGCGTTCAACACGGTCTTCACCTACGACATCTATCAGGGCTATATCCGCAAGGACGCCAGCGATGCGCATTACCTCACGGTGGGCCGGATCACTACCGTCGTCGGCACTCTGCTCTCCATAGCAGCCGCTTACGTCGCCCAGCATTACAACAACATCATGGATATTCTTCAGCTTGTGTTCGGTTTCGTGAACGCTCCGCTGCTGGCCACCTTTCTGCTGGGCATGTTCTGGAAGCGCAGCACCGGTCACGGCGCATTCTCCGGAATGCTCGCCGGCACGATCGTCGCCTCGCTGACGCACGGCTTCACCGTGGCGGAAGGCAAGGGGGGTTGGATCGCTCCGCTCGTCCAGCTTCCTTCGACCATGGCGCAGAATTTCTGGATTGCCATTTTTGCTTTTTGTGCGTGCTTCGCGATTACGGTCCTGGTGAGCGCGGTCACCAAACCAAGGCCGCCCCAGGAACTTGAGGGATTGGTGTATGGCCTCACGCGGTTACCCGAGGATTCGGGAGTAAGCTGGTACCGGCGGCCGGCGTCGGTTGCCGTTGGTGTTATCGCCATGCTGGTCGCATTGAATCTCTGGTTCCGCTAATTATGCTCGACCTTCGCGCACCTACCGGCTGGTTTTTCTCCATCTTGGGCATTATCCTGCTGGCGCTGGGCACCTTCGCATCCGGCCTGCGCGCCGCATTGACCGACGCCAACGTTAATTTGTATTCCGGTGTCGCCATGCTGGGCTTCGGCGGAATCATGCTTTTCCTGGCTTACCGGAAACACACGTGATTCTCGACGCCTTCCGCCGCCAATACGGCACCACAGACAGCATCCGCATCTTTCGCGCTCCGGGCAGAGTGAACCTGATCGGTGAGCATACCGACTACAATCTTGGCTTCGTGCTGCCGGTGGCACTGGATCTGGCATCCTACGTGGCTGCCGCTCCCTCACGCGACGGCCGCGTGCATGTGTACTCGGAGGAAAAGCGCGATTCCAGAGAGTGGCCCGCAGCCGCCTCAGCTGAGCTGACTCCCCTGCACAACTGGAGCGATTATCCGGCCGGCGTCGCCCGCGAGCTCGTTCGCGCGGGATACAGAATTGAGCCGCAGTTGCTGCTCATTCACAGCACGGTTCCCGAAGGCTCCGGCCTCAGTTCTTCGGCCGCCCTGGAAGTCTCGTGCGCTCTCGCTCTACTCCGCGACCAGAAGATCGATCCTCTGCAGCTCGCGCAACTTTGCCGCGCCGCCGAAGGCGGCTTCGTCGGTACGCCCTGCGGCATCATGGATCAGTTTGTGTCTGTTTTTGCCCGCGAAAATTCGGCGCTGCTTATTGATTGCCGCAGCCTCGAAGGGCAGCCGGTAGGTCTGCCGGACGGCATCGAGATTCTTGCGGTCAACTCCATGGTCAAGCACGCACTCGGCCAATCCGCCTATAAGCAGCGCACCGAAGAGTGTGCCGCGGCCGTCGAAGCCTTCCGTCGCGTGGATCCCGCGGTCTCCAGCCTGCGCGACGTCACCGTCGCCCTGCTGGAGAAAGTTTCGCCTTCCCTGCCTCACATCATCGCCCGTCGCGCAAGGCACGTAGTCACCGAAGACGAGCGGGTCACCCTATTCGTCCATGCCGCCGGCCGCCTCGACGTCGAACGCATGGGAGAGCTGATGGTCGAATCCCATCGAAGTCTTCAGCACGATTACGAAGTAAGCTGTGACGAGCTGGATTTCCTGGTCGATTCCGCGATTGGAATAGAGGGCGTACTCGGCGCGCGCATGACCGGGGGCGGGTTCGGCGGCTGCACCGTCAACCTGCTGCGCAAAGGCACCGGCGACCATTTCCGCCGGGAAACCGTGTCCTTGTATCACGAGCGTTTCGGCATCACACCGCAGATCTTCGAATGCCGTCCAGCGACAGGCGCGGGCGAATTGAAATAATTCTGAGAGAAATCCGGTCGCTGCCGCACTCACCCGCTATAGAATGCTCCTCCCGGGGCGAGTTTTGGCTGCCCCATTGTTCCATACGGGCTGGGAAGCGCCTTTGTGGAATTCTTACGGCACAGGCTGGGTACCACCTGGGTGCCCGTCTGTGCCGCTCTGTTTTAAGCCTATCCCCCTTATGATTTAAGGCTCTTTTCCGAGATTGCAGCTGCGCATTCGGTCCGATCTACACAGCAAAGGAGAAGGATCATGCAGCAACGCATCTGGCGAACCCTGTGGCGCGTGCGCATCTTTAAGGACACACGCGGGCAAGACCTTATTGAATACGCTCTCATGGGCGGCTTTGTTGCGGTTTCGGCCGCAGCATTAATGCCTAATATCGCCACCAGCATCAGCACGGTGTTTTCACAGGTCGGTTCCGTGCTGAGCGCCGCCGCCGCCAGCTAAGCGCTAAACGCGTTTCCAATCCATGCTGCGAGGCCGTGTAGGTGGATCTGGTATCCTACAAATTCCACCTACATGGCTCGTATTTTCACGTTTCAACCCTATCGCTACAGTCCTGCCGCAGGGCCGCTCGGTCACCTCGTCACCCAGCCGTATGACAAGATTTCGCCCGAAATGCAGGCGCGCTATCTTGCCCTTAGCCCCTTCAATCTAGTCCGGTTGATCCTCGGCGAACGCTTCGAGTCTGATACCGACGCCCACAACGTGTATACCCGCGCTTCGGGCTTTCTCAACGACTGGATCGACCGCGGCACGCTCGTCCGCGACTCGGAACCCTCGTTGTTCGCTTATTTCCAGGATTTTACGGTACCCGACACCGGCGAACGGCTTTCCCGTCATGGTTTCATTGGCTTAGGAGCTGTGGAAGACTACTCCGCGGGCGTTGTGTACCGCCACGAACAGACGCTATCCGGTCCCAAGAAAGATCGCCTGGAGTTGCTCCGGCACACGCACGCTCATTTCGGGCAGATCTTCATGCTCTACGCCGATCCCGCGCGCCAGGTGGATCGCCTTCTCGATGGATCTGCCCAAACGAAACCAACCGCCGAGGTGACCGACGAATACGGCGCCCAGCACCGTATTTGGAAGATCGCGGATCCGGAAAAAATCCAGGCCATCCAGAGTTTCATGGCTGACAAGAAACTGCTGATCGCCGACGGTCATCATCGCTATGAGACCGCGCTCGCCTTTCGCAACGAGAATCCTCAGCTCCCAGGCGCCTCACGCGTGATGATGACATTTGTGAACATGCATTCGCCGGGGCTCAAGATCCTCGCCACGCACCGGCTGGTTAGCGGTCTTTCCAATTTCGATCCCGCGGCATTCCTGCGCCAGGCAAATGAGACCTTCACGGTCGAACCCGCCACCGAGCTTCACGATATTCCCGCGGGCACCATCGGCGCCGCCATCAAGGACAAGCTCCACCTGCTGCGCCTGAAGAAGCCTGTAGACAAACTCGACGTTCCGATTCTGCACGAAATGATTCTGCGAGACATTCTCGGCATCACCGAAGAAGCCGTTCGCGCGGAAAAGAACCTGCGCTACGTCCGCGGTCTCGATAAGGCGATCGATGCGGCTCGCCGCGGAGAAGCCCAGATTGCTTTTCTTCTGCGGCCTACGCCGATTGAAGATGTCGCCAGGATCTCCTTTTCGGGTGGCGTCATGCCCCAGAAATCGACGGACTTCTATCCCAAACTGCTCTCGGGACTGACCATCTATAAGGTCGATTCTTAAGTTTTCAGCGGTAGCGCGACCGAATTTCCGGTCTTCACGGAAAGCTTGGCCGCCTCGATGATCTCGACCACGCCGACATTGATATCGAGCGCCGTCAATCCCTCGATCGGATTGTTCGTTCGCAGCGCATTCACCATGTAGGCGATGGGCTCGGAGCGCTCGGGCGGCAGCGGATCCAGAGGGAGGGCTTGCGTATCGCGTCCCGTGCGCAGTTCCACGCTGCCGTTCTTCATATACACGCTGCCTTTGCGCCCGAATATTTCCAGATCCTGAAAACCCCTTGGCAGATCCCAGCTTCCTTCGAACAGGCCCGCGCTCTCGCGCCAGGAAAGCATCAGGTCGGCGTTGTCTTCGACTTTCGGAAACTCGCTGGGCCGCAGATGGTTCACCTGCGCGTAGACTCTCTCCGGCCGCCCGAAGTACCAGAGCGACCACAGCGCGTTGTAGCATCCGAAATCCATCAGCGCTCCTGCGCCGTTCTTCTCAGGGTCCGTTAACCAGTTGAAGAAATATTTGTTTAAACCTTCCGGGCCCCCGGGACCTCCGTGCCCCACGATGCCGCGCAGCCGCCACGCTTGCCCGAGCGTTCCCGCGTCAACAGCCGCTTTCGCGGCATAGTTCGCCGGCCACCACGCCATCTGATAATTCGTCATCACACGGATGCCATGCTGGTTCGCCAGCTTTCGAACCTGCAGCGCCTGCTTGTAAGTCGCGGCCAGCGGCTTCTCGAAAATGACGTGGATCTTCCTGGGGGCGCAGGCTTCCACAATTTCCAGATGCCGGTTGTTTTCGGCAAACGACCACACAAAATCCGGCTTTACTTCATCCAGCATCTTGCGAGGGTCGCTAAAGAACGGCACCTCCGTGGCACCGCGCTTCTTGGCCTCCGCGATCAGTTCCGGCTCGGTCTCGGTAATACCGGCAAGCCTCGCCTGCTCTCCCTTGAGCATCGTCCCCAGATGCCCCCACACATGGCCGTGCACCATGCCGATGATCGCCATTTTGTATTCCGCCGCGCCGCGCAATTGCGATGCGGCCGCAGTGAGGGCTGCCGCCCCCAGGAATTCCCGTCTGGATTTCATGTATCCTCTTTTGTTTGCGGATGAAACCGCATTGTAACGCGAGGGGGGTAGGTGTCAGGCTCCAGGGACCGGCGGGTCAGGTTGCCGGGGTCAGTAATTTCGGGCCTCCGGCTTGTGCGAACGCCTTCGCGGCAGCAGCCTCGCGGGCTTTGGCACGGTGCAGCACCTGCTTGAATCCGCGGTGCTTTCGCGCGGGCGACCAGACCGCGTCTCGATCCATGGAGTAGGACGCACTAAAACCTTCGTCGAGTGCTCGTTGCAACATTTCAACGGCCTGGCGCGAATTTCCCATCATCGAGAAATGCCGTGCGAAATAGAAGAAGACCTCGGGGTCGCGAACCACGCCAGCTCTTGCCATGGTATCCGCCGCATCCTGATGCCTGCCTTCCAGCATAGCTAAGAGAGATTGCATCAAGCCTGACATGAGCGGTGACAGCTGCGATCCTGGCAAACGCTGGCGCAACAAGGCAAGCGCGCGTTTGCTGTCGCCCAGGGAGGCCCAGGACGCCGCGTCGAGATAATATCCTTTGCCTTGACCGTAAGTTTCGATAGCGGCTTCATACTCGCCGCGGACGAAGTGCGTGTGCGTGACGCTCGTCGGTATCGTGGGATCAAGCGCCCTGGCGCGCGCGTGAGCAGCGAGAGATTGGTCAAGCAGGCCGCAGACACGCAGCACTTGGACTAACCCCGCAAAGCTCTCGGGTTCGTCGCTGTCCTTGTGCAGCCGGCCAAGCAGGCGCGTCATCGCTGCCATGGCTTCCCCGCAATCCGCTTGCAACTGGGTATAGAAATGATGCGCCGCCGCCAGGTCTGGGTCGATTGTCAAAGCTCTTTCCAGCGCAGACCGGGCCAGATCGAAGCTGGCGCTTTCGGCCGTACCAAACTTCTCGATGATGCGGCAACATCTGCCGAGCCAAGCCCATGCCGGGGCAAAACCGGGGTCCCCCGCGATGCAGACAAAATACAGATCGCGGGCGCGATACAGCGATTCCAGCGATCGATTGTTTGTGAGATCTCTTGCCCGTACGAATGTTGCATAAATTTCCGGGCCCACACCCGGCGTACCGACGACAGGCAGCACGAGCCGGTAGCCGTATTTCGAAACAGTTTGAATGGCGTTCCGGCCCAAGGTCTTGCGGAGCAGAACGATCGTGTTGGTGAGGTTGGCTTCGCTCACATAGGTGTCCGGCCAGAGCGCCTCGATGAGTTCCTCTTTACGAACCAGGCGTTCAGCCTTTCGCACAAGGATCAACAACGCATCGAAGGCCTTCGGCGGCAACTGCAGGAAGGTGTTTTGGCGCCGGATAAGGCGTTCGGAGGGAAACAGTTCGCAGTCGCCGAACCGGAGGGCATCCGCCGGCGTCCTTGGAATTTCCTTTGATTTTTCCTGGGCCATCCTTGTGCAACGAAATTCCGGGATACATATCCTACCAATAGCTTCGGCTGAATATCTCTAGTTAATGGAGCACTTCAATGAGCGTTTCGAACAAGCAACTGATCATCGATTACCTGAATGCCCTGAGCGGGAAGCCAAAGACTCCGGAAATGCTGGCGCCCTACGTCTCCGATGCGGGTCTTCTGCACCACATCGCCGAGGTCGAAGCGGCTTTTCCGTCGTACGAACTGATTCAGGAACAGACGATTGTGGAGGGTGACCTGGTAGCGCTGCGCGCTGTTTTCCGCGGCGTCCACAGAGGGACATTCGCCGGCATGCCCGCCACCGGTAAGGTAGTATCCACGGGGCTGATCATCATCTATCGGATCGCCGACAGCCGGATTGCAGACCATTGGATGCAGCTTGACGCGCTCGGGTTGATGCAGCAACTGCAACCGGCGTCCCCGACGGAGATGGCGGCGGCGTGATTGACGGCGGTTGCCGGTTTCGGGTTCCAGGTGTTAGGTGCCGGGAAAAACCTACGGCTGCACTTTGGAGATCCCGTTATCGCTTAACCAGTCGGCCATGCGCTGCGGCCAGCTTTTGATCGACGCCAGCTTGGAGCGGTAGCCCATGTTGAAGCCGTGGCCGCCCTGGGCGAAGATGTGCATCTCCACCTTGGCTTTGGCCGCGCGGTAGGCGTCAAACAATTTCACCGTCGGGCCGGAGCAGCACTCGTCGTCAGTCGCCGCGGCCAGGAATGCCGGCGGCGCATCTGCCGGGACGCTCGATGGAATGCCGAGCGGGCCCGGATAAATCTGGATCACGAAATCCGGCCGGGCACTCTGGCGGTCGATGGGATCCGCCGCGTTCGCGTCGCCCTCGTTGGGCATGTAGGCCACCCAGGAGACCACTTCGCCGCCCGCCGAAAATCCCATGATGCCGATACGCTTTGGATCGATACCCCATTCCGCCGCCCGGCTCCGTACCAGCCGTATGGCGCGAAGCCCGTCTTCGCGTGGATGTTTTTCGAGCGAATAGGGCGACCCTTCCTCACGCGGCAGCCTGTACTTCAACGCGAACGCCGCAATCCCGAGGCTCGCAAGATAACGGCCCGGGTCTTCTCCCTCAGCCTTGAACACCAGCAGCCGGTGCCCGCCTCCCGGGCAGATCACCACCGCCGCTCCTGTGGCCTTCTCTTTGGGCGGCAGAAAAACCGTGAGCGACGGATTGTTGATGTTGCGAATGTAGTAGTCTTTTGCGATTTCCGGCTCATTGCGCCGGCTCTCAAATCCCGGCGCGCCGTTGGGCCAGAGCGGGATAACGTTCTGGGCGAGCGCGGGGACGGCGAGCAGAAGCGAGCAGAGAAGTTTACAGGGCATCGGAGTGTCCAAGCATTCTAGCTTACGCTACCGTTATTGCGGCCGCCTTTTTGAAAACCGCGCGTCCTCGCCGTGCGACGACGAGGAAATTTCCATTTCCTGGCGACTAAGCACTGGCCCTGCAGTCCCCCGGCTGCTTTCGATCAGAGCTCGGCGATACCACACGCTCTGAGGTAGTCGGCGATTGCGTCATATGCTGCAGTCGGTCTTGTCCAATCAGCAGTTTCGCCTTGGGGCACCCATATCACTGTCCCCTCGCGTGCCCGCGTTAGCAAAACTCGATATTTGTTCAGCACATAACGCCTACGCGTTTCATTCCGTACCGTCTGCCAACGAGTTCCTTTGAAAGCCCGAATTTGCCAATCACTCTGGGTCGGCACAAGGTCTAGGTCCCAACATAGGCCCGTCCAATCCAACTCGAGACCCTGAATGCCAAATTCCGTTGCGGGCGTTTCAAGGTAGTAGGAGGATCTCACGTCGGAGCTATCGTTCAGAAACCAGTTCTCGACTTCAAGTTCTACGCGAACATCGAGGCCGTGAGCACGTAGTCGGCGACCACCGCTACTTGCGATCAGTCCGATTCGCCGAGAGCCACGGTGGCGCCGTCTGAGCCACTCGCGTGCCGTCGTAAAGTCTCGCGTCATTGCAATTGGAAACTCGGGGCAGGCAGCTAAGGCGCGTCTAGCCTGATCGATCTGCCTGGTCAACAGATGAGCGACGAACTCAGAAACCGCTTGGGCCTTGTAAGAGCGCAGCGCCACGTCAAGATGCATGGCGGCATCTTGGACCACATGCATTTCGTTGGGCGCGCTTTCAAACAGCTGATCGGCGCTGCCGGCGAGATCACCAGTAAACAGAATCGGGGATGCCAACACGCTCCAGTTCCGAAAGCGATCAGCCAAAGCCCGGCCCCACTCTCCCAGGCCCGCTTCTCCAGTGTTGATCTCCTGTCCGCTCCCTACGAGGGCTACGATCGCCGCCCATCCGGGATGCCGATTCATAATGTCGAGCATGATCTCAGGCTCCGAGCGGTCACGCTTGAACTTCCGCAGTGACTGCTCGCGATCCCACGCCCGTTGAGCTTCGTCGAATACTACGACGCGGTCAGGTGGTGGATTCGACTTACCAAAGTGTGCGTCGATGAAACGGTGAACGTTCTGTATGAAAGTGGAAGCCCTGCGGCGCGATTCGGAAAGGGGGGTCGCTGTTCTGTCGCATTCGTCTCGAGCCAACGCCTCTGACAGCACCTTTACGAGTGGGCCGTTGCCTGACAGAAACACGCCAAGCGAACCTTCGTGTAACTCCCGGCTATGAACGATATTCAATCCCGCTAGGGTTTTGCCCGCTCCCGGTACGCCGGTGAGAAAGCAGATCAGTTTCCGCTCGTCTCGACGCGACGCCTCAATCGCAGATATGACCGCGGCACTCGTCCTCGTTAAATTCTCGGCACCAGCGTGGCATCGCGAGATTTCGTGTACGTTTTGTCCTTCGTACAAGGCCCGGGCAGCCTCCACGATGGTGGGCGTTGGCAGGTACTCCGCTCGATCCCATTGCTCGGGATCGATGGACGCATGGTTTTGCGAGCCATATCTTGCAAGCGCCTGTGCCAGGACACTGGCAAATGTGCTTGCGTTTGCAAACCAGATCGGGGCCACTGAGTCTACTGCTGGGCCATTCTGTCAACTCCGGTTGAAAAGTACCCATAGTTCCGGTCGAAAAGGTACCCACCCGAAAACTCTCCGACGCCGACCAGCGGGAGGCGCCAGAGAAGCCCAAGTTCATAAGTCCCCTTTCCCTCATGACG